>Ga0326514_10001807_pt1 | contig 13754 bp, 19 predicted proteins | sample 3_2548_0518_D_FD_203653 | JGI IMG/M metagenome (GOLD analysis project Ga0326514, IMG submission 203653) | Bovine rumen microbial communities from UC Davis, California, United States - 3_2548_0518 | ecosystem: Host-associated > Mammals > Digestive system > Stomach > Rumen | place: USA...
TGTCATATATGACAATATATGTTATAATAGTAATATGAAATATTTGCGCATAGCGTAGAAAGGTTGTGATATAATGATTTATTGTTTATTTGAACAGTCAGGCACTTTCAAGAACGAATTAATCAAAGCAGGCTATGATGCGATTGATATTGATCTTGAAAATCAATTCAGCTGCACTGATTTGCAAATTGATTTGTTTGCAGCGATTGAAAAATTACCGCATGGCTTTCTATCTGATATCACATCAGATGACATGATTATAGCGTTCTTTCCTTGTACATGGTTCTGTGATAATAATATGTTATTATTCAGCGGTAAAGCATATCAAATGCGCAACTGGACAGAAGCACAAAAGAAGGACTATATACAACAGCGCAGACATGACAGAACGCGCGCATTTTACCTGCTGCAAAAGCTAATCAGACACTGCAAAAAATACAACATACCGTTAATTGTTGAAAATCCAGTATCACACTATTTAATCAAAACATTAGGTGCATACACCATAGCACACAGGCGTGACAGGTACGGCGATAAACTGCAAAAGCGCACTATGTACTATTGTTATAACTGCACCATTAATGAAAGTAAATTGAAGCTATATAACAATAAAGTCACTGGCAATAAAGTACAGCATATCAGGGGTATACAAAGAAGTCTGATGTCATCTGAATATGCTGCAAATATAATTCAAGCAATAGAAAGGTGGTGAAAATATGTATTTCTTTAAAGTATATTACAGGTGTGTTGTTGATGTCCTTGTATATTGCAGCGAATACTATTATAAAGAAGCTGACTGTATAAAGGCAGCACGCGACTGCGAAGATGATGATCATTATGCTGTTGTATTTAAAGAAACGACAGGTGGCAAATCTGAAATAGTGTATAGAGATATTTAAAAGAAAGGTGGTGAAAGCATGAAAACCCTAACTGATTATTTACAAATCATAATTGACATGTGCATGCCGTGGGACAACAGCATTGAATGTTATACCTACTGTGACAGGCAGCCGCGGCAATGTTGCCGCATGACAAAGTTATCAATAAACATGTTGAAAAGAGGTGAATATCAATGAAAATCAACTGCCCCTGCCACGGCTGCAAAGAACGCTGCTTCTGCTGTCACGCAAGCTGCGCGAAGTATGCAGCATATAAGACAGAACTTGCAGACCTGAAAGAAAAAGAACGCCGTGAAGAGGACTTCAACAGTTTTCTTTTCGCAACAAAAAGCGCGCTGATGAAAAAAGGCGCAAAAAGACTATATCAGGAAGGAAAGGTGAAGTAAATGAAAAAGCCTTACAACGTATACTGTTTTATGCTGCTGTTCACTGATAATACATGTTATTTTTATAGATGTGCAGCGCATAGCAAGTCAAAAGCATATCAGAAAATGATAACAGAACTAACACATGATACTAACATGTTAAGAAATCATAATCTTAATACAATACGTTTATTACATGTCATAGAAAACAGTGATAATGATGAAAGATTTAGGCAAGGATTGAAGATAGCGGCGCACAAATATCACAACTTTGTGCATAATTATCATTATGGTATGATGCAGCAGTATTATTATTTGAATACGTGTTGCATTCATCATAAATGGGATGATACATGCTATTTTAAACATAAAAGCTGCTGCATGAATAACGGCATATATTGTAAAGATTATTGCAAAGTAGGTGATTACAAATGAAAATATGGTATAAACTGCATACGCCTGACAAAACATATTTGCTGCGATGTTACGGCGCGCATACTGTTGTTGTATCAATCAATGGTATGACAACATCATACAAATACACAAGCAGTAAACCTATTATAATGACGCTACAACAGGCGTTGCAGATCATAAAGAAAGGATTTGCAATACCTTATTACAAGCATGTAACAAAAGTATGTAGATTGGAAGTGATTACAAATGAACCTTGACAACATACTCAGAACCATGAACGAATATATCAAGGACATATATGATATATTTGGTGGACAGTCCATTGAATACAGCACAGCAGTGCGTCAGGTACGCGAAAATCTATCAGATGAAGTGCTGCAGCAGGTTGCAAGGCAGGGGCTTGACTACAAGTCAGATGAACCGACAGAACCGCTGCAGCTGTCACGCGGTAAGGCAGCGCAGAACGTGCTGCAGAATTTTGAAGGTGATTTGCAGCAGCTGAGAAAGGCGCAGCGTGATAAAGGCACAGCGCGTGTGCAGGCACAGCGTTATTATTTGGAGCAGAAGCTTGATGATCCAGACGCATTTTCTGATTTGAAAAACGTTAAAGAAAGAGCAGCAGAACGTTATGATTTTAACTCTAATGTAAATGACTGGTACGAAGCAATAGACAATGCACCTGAATTGACAGAAGCGCAGAAAGATGATATAAAAGAAGATTATAGCACACTGAATGCAGATTATGCAGACCCTGCTGTTCGTAATAACATACGTGATAAAGCTGCAAAACTACTTGATGAGATACAGAAAAAAAGAAAAACACAGGAAACGCCTGTTGAAGCAGCGCCTGACGCTGTAGGCATAGGAAATGACATTAGTAAAATAATATAAGCAGGTGATACTATGACAAAGCCAGATATATGCTTGACAGCAGACAACATACAACAGACTGTTGCAAACCTGCTGCAAGGCGTAGAAATAGTGTCAAATAACAAGAAGCGTCGCACAAAAAACAGTGAATTATATCTGCGCTGTGGTGGTGGATATGATACAGAAAGCACAACTGTGACAGATACAGAAGGAAAACCGCTATTTGCTTTTGTGTATCATGTACAAATCTGCATAAATGGACAGTATATATACTTTAGAGACTTGCAGCTGATTGTACCTTTTTTCATTGCGCTTTGCGCACAGGTGAAGCGCCTGAAAGAAGGTAAAAAGCAGCCTGTATTGATAATATGGATAGCCAATTTAGCGCATGAATACGCATTTTTCAAGCGTGAATTAACACAAATCGGAATATCTGACCTGTTCGCAAAGTCTGCAAGGCAGCCCTTGAAAATAGTGCTGCAGAACTGTATAGAACTGCGTGAGTGTTTAGGACTATTCGGCAGCAGCCTGAAAAAGGTTGCAAAGATGTATACAACAACACAGAAGCTTGACGGCGATCTGGATTATTCATTGATCAGAACGCCGTCAACGCCCCTGACAAAACAAGAACAGGCATATTGCAAAAATGACGTTGTTATATTAGATGAACTGTCCGAAATTGCTTTTCAGAAGTTTACTGATCAGCAGTTAAAAATTCCTATGACTAATACAGGCATACTGCGGCAAAAATGCAAGCGTGCTATACATAATATTAAAGCAGAATATGCAGCCAATGAAAAGCTGATGCCTGCAGCAGAATATGACTATTATATAATGCGTCGTTACATGTATGCAGGCGGTTTATCAGGTACACACCCATTATACGCAGGTAAGAAGATAGACAAAGCAAAATGCGCTGATATAACATCTGATTATCCTGCACAGATGTGCCATCAGATGTTTCCGTCAGGGCAGCTGAAAGAGTGCAAACCAAATTTAATAGGGCGTTATAAAAGGCAATTCAGGATTATATTATTCACCTGTGACATGCAGACTAAAACGCCGCATGCAGTGCTGTCAAAGCATAAAATTATGAACTTTGACAACAACACGGACTGTCCTTTCACGGACACTGCGCGCAGCTGCATTATTAATAATGGTAAATTGCAGTATGGCAAAAATATCTGTCTGCTGCTGAATAACATTGACATTGCAGCATTAAATGAACTATATGAAATAACCAACATTACAATATACCGCTGTTGGTACTTCACAGCAAAATCACGCGCGCCGAAATTCCTGCTGCAGTGCATGTGCGAAGATTATCTGCAGAAGCAGGAACTGAAAGCTGCAGGACTGTCACACACAAAAGAATATAGTGAAAGAAAAATCGCTGTAAATTCTTATTATGGTATGTCAGTGACGCGCCTGTATGACTGTATGTATGGATATAATGAACGAATAGAAGATATTGATGATATGCCTGCAAACCTTGCATACACACAGCAGCGTTGCAGAATGTGGTTGTCTCCGTATATAGGATACTGGACAACGAGTTATGCGCGCGCATTACTGATGCACTTTATAGCGCGTTATCCTGATCTGATATTGCAGTATGATACAGACAGCCTGTATTATATTACAGATGACAGCATAGTGCCTGCAGAACGTATTGCAGCATTTGAAGCTGATCTGCAAGCATATAACAGGCGCATTGAACTGAAAAATTATGATCTTTTCAACGGTGACAAACATTTTTCAGATTTAGGTGCATGGGATATTGACAAAGAAGATTATACAGGCTTTAAGGGCGTAGGCGCAAAGCGTTATTTGAAGCAAACCGCAGACGGTGAGCTGCACCCTGTTGTTGCAGGCATGGTGAAAAGCAGCTATGACGTATATATCGAAAATTCAGGCGCAGACCCTTTTGACGTTTTCAACGATGATCTGAGCCTTGACAGGGTAACATCGCAGAAGCTTGCAAGCGTGTACTGTGACGGCGCATGCAAAGAGATTTACATTGACGGAAAGCGCAAAAAAGTGCCTGACTGGACAGCGCCGCAAAGGCTTGAAAAAGTTACTGACTATACAGGACACACTGAGATAGTTGTTATAGGCACTTTTCACGCCCTCTTCGCAATTGAATTTAATATGAAAGGCGCAGCTGCGTACCTGCAGTATGTACAAATGCTACAGCAGGAAAAAGCCCTGCCGCCAAAGTATAGAGAATTGCAGTCTGTTATAGAAAGGTGGTGACATTATGACAACAAAAGAAATGTTTTTCAAACTGTGTGATGACAGTAAGCACACATCTGTGCGTTGCGAATACTGCAAGTTTGATGTCGAAATGACAATGTGCGCACATACAAACTGTATGACAGGTTGGTATATGTATTGGATCGCAATGGAACAGCTTTACACAGGTGAATATCATTAAGAAAGGTTGATAAACGTGAATGACGAAAAGAAATATTACAGCCCTGTGCCTATTATAGAATACGGCGAAAAAATAGGCAGTCCTGCAATAGGCATAGCAGGCGGAAAGGGCAACGGAAAAACATACGGTATAATACTATACTATTTAAAGCAGCGGCTTGAAAATGGGCGTGTTTTGCGGTATCTGAGAAGATACCGCGAAAGCATATTACCTAAAGCGCTGCAGTCGCTGTGCAAACCACAGCGTCAGAACCTGATCAACCTGACAGGCGGACGCTTCAATGACTTCCAGTATTTTCAAAATCGCTTTTGGTTTGTCAGGCGTGATGACAGCGGAAAGATCGTAGAAAAGGACAGACAGCCTTTTATGATATGCAGCGCGCTGAACAGCGTTGAAGCCAACACAGGCGCAGATGAAGGTGAATGTAGTGCTGTATTTTATGACGAGTTTCTCAGCCGTGAAAAAGAGATCGCAGACGAGTTTTATAACCTGATGATATTTTATTCTAACTGTACACGAAATAGAGTTTATTATTGTCCGTTAATTCTTGTAGGAAATACTGTAACGCGTGACAGCAGCTTGATAACAAACTTCGGCGTTGATATGTATAATCTGAAAAAGGGCGAAATAACAGTTGTCAAGAACAGTAAAAAAGAACCTGTTATCGTTTTTGAATACTGCGATGAAGTGGAAGTCATGAAAGAAGCAGGTGACGCATTTTACAGCCGTTTTGAGAATGACCGCATAAAGATGATATATAAAGGTGACTGGACAACAGGCGCATATCCGTATTTAGCAAAGCAGGAAAGAGACAACAGCCGCGTGCCTGTTCGCCTTAAAATAGTACTGCGTGATAAAATTGCAATGCTGTTTGAATTTCATTTGTATAATGACCGCATGTACGGATATGTTTGCAAGTATGATGATGACAACATACAGGTGCAGGCTACACTGATCAATAAAATACAGGTATTCAAGGATAAACACATATTCAATTATCTGCCGTCAGGTGGTATATTCAGGCAATTCACGCGTCTTGTATATACTAAAAATGTATACTTTGACAGCCTGCAGACGGGTGAATATTTCAGGGACTTTCTGAAAAACTGCAGGGGCGCTGAAAATATATCTAATGTGTACAAATAAATCATAAATGAGATTATATTACATATTGATTTTTAATCATTATGTGCTATAATATAATTAAAGCTGAACTACCGGCTAAACGGGTATCTTGATGACAGGGATAACAAATTTTAGCCTGATACCCTGCAGGCAGAAAGGAATTTAATTATGCCAAAGAGAACAGCAAACAACACACAGGCAGCTGCACCTGCAAAGGCAGCAACAGCGCACAGTGCTACATTCAGCATTACTGGCAAGCTTGACAGCGTGTATGTCGGTAAGAAGTACGCATACGCTACAGTTCAGGTGACACAGGACAACGGTTATTATGATCAGTACAAAGTCCAGTGCAGCCTTGATTATGACTTCCCCGATGACGGACAGCAGATCACACTTACTGGAAAGATAAAGAGATATAAAACTGATATATCCTTTATTGATGACAGTTGCAACGTCAGTAATACCTAAAGCAGGGCAGTATGACGCTATGGAATTTGGTACACTGAGCGACTTTGAAGAAATACTGTCAGACGGCGATGTGCCATTTTAGTATAATCTCCTGCAGCGCAGCCCCTTCACAGGGGCTGTTGCTGTATAGAAAGGACAGTGATGCAGAATGAATTTATTTATGTTTGGAGCGTTAATAGGCGCAGTAACAATGTTTATGACAATGGTAATAATAGCATCTCAGGCAGTAGACGAAAAGAACAGACAAATCATATATTTAAGACGGCAGTTGAAAGAACAGGCTGAAAAGGAAAGGCGTGTTAATTATGAAAATAATAACAACTAAAGGCAAAATCACAGAACATTTTGCAGGCAGCGAATTTGCATGCAAGGGCAGCTGCACATGCGGAAAGATTAACATCGATGAACAGTTTGTGCAGCGTATGGAAAAGCTGCATGGTATGCTGTCAAAGCTGTCATGCGGCTGCAAGGCTGTTTATATAACGTCAGGTTATAGATGCGCAAAGGCGTGTCAGATCATCAAAGGCGCTTTTGTAGGTGATATGCACAACATAGGCGCTGCAGCTGATTTTTACGCCGAAGATAAAACAGGCGCTGCTATAGACAGTACAACACTTTGTGAAGCTGCGCAGCTGTGCGGCTTTGGTGGTATTGCTACAATGGATCCTATAAGTGCGCATGTAGATGACAGACAGCGCGGTGATATAACATATCGGAATAAACAATGGTATGGTAATGAATACACAGGGCAAAGCTATATGACATTTATCGGAAAATCAAAGTATACTGCAGAACTTGCAGCAATTGCGAAAGGTGAACCACTGCAGCAGAAAAAGCAAATCAAAGTTAAAATCTGGATTGATGATCATGAATACAGTGGACTATTAGATGATTAATAAAAAGGTGCAGCAGCTGCTGCACCTTCTTTTTATTCCTTTCGGATTTTCCTTGCAAGACCTTCCACCTTATGCGAAAGATCTTCAAATGCTGCCGTATTTCTTTCAATTACTTCTGCAAGTTTATCAGCTTCTTTCTTGTGTGCTTCTGTCAATGTCTGTGTTACCTGCTGCAGCTGCTGCTGTGCTGCTTTGTCCTTCTTGACAACATATATTGACAGGAATACTGTGCAAACTATTGGAAAGCCTACTGCAGATATAAATGTACTTAATTCGCTCATAATATTACCCCCGTTGAAAAAGCATTTTTCAGCATTGCCTGTTCAGCTGCTGTTGGCGACATACCTGCATTATTGACAATGCTGTTTGTTTTCACATTGCCTATTGTCAATCCCTTGTCTGTAAAGTCACTGACTTTTCCGTTAATCAGACAGGCGTGACCTTCTGTTGCTGCATATACACTTTCATTATAATCTACTGCAAATTTTGGTCTGTAAATTATCAGACGTGCCTGCATTTCTTCAACATAACTGTTTGCGGCAGACTGACTTCCCACACTTGCAAAAGGTGTCTGTACATGCTGCAGATCATATTCTGCTTTCTGATTTGCAATATAGTTCTCAGCTTCTTCTTTCTGAGCGTTAGCTACATTACCGCCAAAGTGTAGCGCTGATGACAGTGAAGATGTTATGCCTGAAAGCGCATTACCTATGCGCGCAGCTGCACCACCTTTGAAAAGTGCATTACCGCCAATTTGTCCAGTCCATACAGGTGACATTGCTAAATTACCACGCATATTATATGCAGCTGTATTGATACGCGCGTTCTTGACATTAGTAATAGCGTTCTGCACGCTGTTCTGAAAGTCTGCAGACTGTATGCCTGTTATAGGTATATCAATCGCACAGTTGCCTGATACACTGTCTATGCACAGATTATCCGCTAAAATATAGCAAGTGCATGCACCTGTGTAGAGATCAACAACCATTTTCAAGCGCAAAGTATGCCCCATAAATACAGCAGGGTCAATGCGTGTGCTGCCGCAGAACGGTATTATTAATTCATAGTATGTATATGGCGCATAATCAAGGAATGTATTGCCAAAGTACGGGTGACAGTCATAACTACCAAAGTCCATAACAGTATACTGTCCGTTTAATTTATATCCTGTGATATTGAATATTGATAAATTGCCTAACTTCACAGGCTGCGGCTGCGCTGTGATACTGCTGTACTGTGTTATATCAAACGGAAAGCGCTTCAAACTAATGATAACATCAAGCGGATTATTAGTATAGAAAGTCTTTGCTATAGCCTTGTTAATATCTTCTGTGTCAGTGTCAACGCTGTTGACATAGCTGTATATATTGTCGCACAGACCTGTCAAGCCTGCACCTGACAGCGCATAATACTGGACAAATGTATTCAGCAGGCCACTGCTGCCGAATACTGTTGTTGTGTCGTAACGTGTCGGGTCAGGTGGATTATAGGGGTCAAAATTGCTGTCGCGGTTTGTCTGCCATTCCCATATATCATTATTACGGTTATCAACGCCACGAGTATAATCACCGTGTCCCACGCCGTTGACAAGTACACCACATATAATATCATTGTTATCAAGTGGTATAGTGGACGTTGGTAAACCGCTGTCATTAGATATTCTGACAAATGCGCCGAAACACGCCGCCTGTTGTATCAAATAGTTGATAAAATCGGGCGTATTATCGTGCATAATATGGATATAATCACGTTCAAACGATATATCGCTTTCGGGCGCTAAACAGAAATTGTAATTGTTTGCGCCTTTTAAAATATCAGTTCGCGGCATTCCATAAAGTGGTATATGTGTATCAGAATAGTGTTGGTTAAACCCACGACACAACATATAGTCGATTTTATAATTTAACTCGAACGGTGTTAATTCCCTATTTATACAAGCTCCAAAAAGACGCACAGATGCGGATAATTCGCGATTAGGTGTATCAGTTGTTGAACTGTCAAAGTAGGCGCGCAAACCAGCATAAAATATTTTAGGGTAAGTTGTTTGCAATGAACTATTACCTAAATATTCGCCAAGAGTATACATGTGCATACTCCAATAATCATCACTTGGACAAACACCCACAACTAATTCATATAATATTTTCTTCGGTTGATATTCTCCTATTACACGTGAATGTAGTGATTTGTTTTGTCTGCCGCCAGTATCAGCTTGAAATGGTTTCCACGCATTATAAAGCGGAAAATTAGTGTTAATAGTTCCCCTATCTGCTATATAACCGCTACTGTCATAACAGTTTGCATAAAAATAAGGTGTATAGTCGGCGGTATCGGTTGCCAGTTCCCCGTTATGTTCCCATATGATATTACTGTACAAACTTTCTGAACCGAGCGCCGCAGTGCAAATTGAATTTTCAAGCAGTTCGTTGACTGGCGTTTTTCCCGCGTTCACACCGTCTGTTAATTCAGCATTTTGTATTGTTGCACCATAATTGACAGTTTTTGCAAAAGGTACATACTGCGTACTGCTCCATGTACTGGGGTCACCATAAATCTCAGTGTTAATCATGTATTATCACCACCTATAACTGATAGTAAATAACTGTTTGTATCCGTTTTTGTGAAAAAGCCGCTGCTCAGTATTGTTGATGTAATTTCCTTTTCGCAAGGTATTATAGGCAATTTGTTGTCAGGCATCTTTGTAATACCTGCAGCCTGTGAACGTGTTACAGTTATATCATTATTATCCATATACTGCGCCCATGACATAAGCACATCAACAGCGCATGTTATGACTATGCGCTTTCCTATAGTCACAGCCCTATCTGTTATAAAGTAGAAGCGCTGAAAAAGTCCTATATATACATAGTTAGCTGCAAGGTATGCTGCGTCATAATCTAACACTATAACAGGCGCTAAAATGTCAAAATCATCTGTAGGCACAGCGTCAACAGTATCTATTGCAGATAGATTTTTGTTAACACGCGCTGCTTCACTGTTAGTCTGATATAATGTAATCTGCATAACATTCACCACCTGCTGCGTAAAATGTATATCGCCTGATAAAGTCATAAACATAATCATATATCAGGGACTGTGCATAGAGATCAACAGAAGACTGTGCCATTTGCTGTGAAGTTGTAACACCGATATTGCCTGACCGCGTTAATTCGTGTATTGATATGCTGTCAGCTGTATATGTTACATCATCATATGTTAGTGTTGTAGTGTCATGACTTTCAGAATTAGACACTGTCAGATCATCTGTCACAGTGTTTTTATTCTTTGTGCCGTCAGCTGTTGTGCGCTCAGTTGTCTTTCCTGTTGTCTCAGTATAGCCTGCAAGCCTGCCTGCAGCGTCATTGTCATAAGTTGTTGTATAGTTCTTTGTTGTCGGTTTATCGCTGCCGTCAGCTTCTGATGTGCGCGTATAGTCATATTCATTAGACGTTGTTACAGTATTATGATCAGTATCTGTGCTGCGCGTCTTTGTCACATCGCCGTCATTATGCAGCTCAACAGACTTTTCTGTCATGTCATAGTTATTTAATGGGTCAAAATGTGCATACATTGCAGCATGTGCGCGCCGTAAATCAGGCAGTTTGTAACTGTTGTATGTTATCCACTTAAACAGCAGTGTGTTCATATCATTGTCGACAATGATATAACGGGCGCTGTATTCGCGCAGCAGGTTAAACACTGTGACTGCATTATATAATGTCTCGCCGACTTCATCAGTCAGCTGCAGTGCTTCTATCTGCGTCTGTGTCATTGCCTGCAGCATCTGACCTATCTGCATTATCTTCTGTTTTAGCATCTTCTTCACCTTCCTTTACAGCTGCAGCTTCTGCAGCGTTTTTGTCAGCTTCACTTTCATATTTTTCAGCTTCTGCAGCTTTGTCTGCTGCTTCTGCTTCAATGCGTTCAACTTCTGCATGCTGTGTGCGGTTTTCAAGCGCAGGCTTTTCAAGCTGCTTCTGCAGTACGTCATTCAGCTTGTATTCAAAGTCAAATACCACGCCCTGACGTGCCATAAATTCAGCCGCCCTTTTAAAGCCGTCAGCCCTGCAGGCTGCCCTGTCCTTTATTATAAATGTGGAAAGCGCGTCCATGTCGTGCAGCTCTTCTATCAGGTTCTGACTGCTCTTTGCTGTTGTGCTGAAAGGCAAACCGCCTAACGTTGCAATGCGCCTGATCAGCTGTTCATGATGTTCATCGAAATAATGCAGTTTATCAACTGCTCTTTCGTCAGTAAGACGTAACATGTTGTCATCTATAGTGTCGTGTCCTTCCTTAAACAGCTGCATATCATCTGATACTATTGTTATATCTTCACCGTCAAGGATACGCTGCAGGGCGTTCTGATACTTTGCAATATCTTCATCATTTTTTACCTTTGGAACAGGTGTCATGCGTGCCCATTTAACAAGTTTTGACATTGATATATCATTTTCTGTTAGCTGTTCTGCGAAGTGCGTGAATATATAATCAGGGTAAAGTGCGCTGTTATTATAGATCAGTATGCAGTCTTTGTCAACTTCCAGTGTCAGTGCATAGTCACTGCCTGCTGTTGTGATCTTGTTGCATACACCCATATTATCAACAACTGCTGCAGGCGCTGCAGGGGTACAGCACCACTTGTTATAGTTGACACTGTTCTTTTCGGGGCAGCGGTAAAACGCTGCAACGCCTGTATTTATAGCGATCTCATAATTATACTTGTTAAAATCAGGCGTTTTATATTCGCTTTCATCTGCAGCGATTAGTGTTATTAAATTCATATACATATCACACAGCGCAGATTTTTTGACTTTGCCCTGTCTTATAAAGCGGTATGCGCCTAACTTATATATACTATTCATTGTATCACCTTCTTAATAAGAAAGGCGGCTTTTCAGCCGCCTATTCAGTTTTTATGCAGTTTTCTTTGTATTTGTTGCTGTTGTCTTTGTGCTGTTTGCTGCGTTCTTTCCGATTACGAAAATAACAGCGTTTTCATCAGGGTCACAGAAATAACCTGCTTCGAACTGATGTGTTGTATTATACCAGTGATCCATAGCATTATATACAACGCCGCTTTCAAGCTTCTGAGCATTTACCATGCACGCCTGTTTGCCGAAGATCACGCCGACAACGTTTGACTGTCTGACAACCTTTCTGTTGTCTGTGCCGCTTGCAGGGGCTTTGCCTTCTGACGGGGGAATGGCATTGACAGTTGAACGTGTTGCATAATTGGCTGAATTTCTGTCTGTGCCTACGCCCTGCCAGTATGCAATTGTTTTATAGCCTGTCAGTTTCACATAGTCTTCGTTGTAGCTGCTGCGGTATACATAGCTTTCAATAGCGCGCGCAAAGTCGGAAAGCAGATAGAACTGTCTGTCACTGTCCATTGTCTGTGACACATAACCTGCATTGTTGTAAAGCCCTGTAGGTTCTACCATAAGATCAGAGATAGTGCGCATATAAGTGTTAGCGAAAAGCAGGAATGCTTCTGACTGTCTCCAATTGTTAGCAGTCACAGTGTTGTCGCCTGTTTCTGCAACATATTCTGCAAGCAGATCAATAATGTTATTACCGTCTTTCAGCTTTTCAGCGATGAGCGCTGTTACTGCCTTATGTGTGAGCAGGTTAATTGCAAGCCTACGCTTTGCAATGACGCGCTGCTCTATCCTTCCGATAAATGAGATCATAGCGCCGCGGCTATTGAATGCACTGGCGAACTGCTTTTCACTAATAGTGTAGGGCTTTGTGCGGAAGGTATCAACAATATTGAAATACTTTGCAGCAGTGTCAACAGCGTGATAACCGAACATTTCTTCATGAGTGCTGCCGCCGTTTTCTTCAAAATTCCATGCGTCATTAATGTCAAATTCAGGCGCTTCAACTCTAATTTTTTCAAGAATTGAACCATATTCAGCGTCAGTTGCATAAATGTCAAAGCCGCCTGACGTGATGTTACCGTCCTGATAGATCACCTGACCCACTTTGTCAACAATACGCTTAAGTGCTTCATTCATGAAGCCGTCAAACGTGCTGTTAGCCGTCAGCTGTTTGCCAAGTTCAACAACATTGCTGAGATCATCCTTGAATAGTGTCACGTCTGTGCCTGCGTCAGGGTCAGCTGCACTTGATTCAAGTTTGCCTGTTGCTTCAGGATAAAAACCTGCGTTCAGAACTTCTGCGATCTGATTTACTTTCATGTGTTCTCACTTTCCTTTCATGTGATAACGTGTTTATACTTATGACAGCCGCAAGCCCGATAGTACAGCTGTTGTTACTT
>Ga0326514_10001808_pt1 | contig 13753 bp, 20 predicted proteins | sample 3_2548_0518_D_FD_203653 | JGI IMG/M metagenome (GOLD analysis project Ga0326514, IMG submission 203653) | Bovine rumen microbial communities from UC Davis, California, United States - 3_2548_0518 | ecosystem: Host-associated > Mammals > Digestive system > Stomach > Rumen | place: USA...
GTGCCCATGCTGGCGACCGCAGTCTGACATACGGTACGCAGGGCTCTGATCCCGGCGGCGCGCCAGAAGTCCTTGCCCATTACTTCTCCTCCTCCGGTACGAGCTTGCGGAAGTCCTCGTAGATGGGTTCCATGTCGGTCCCCTCTGGGGTCCAGTAGGGCTCGGCCTTGCCCATAGCGTTGGCCATGAGCTTGGAGTAGATGACGGAATTGTCATCGGGGTGTTCCGGGGCCTCGTCGAGGCTGTGGAGATACATCGCCATGAAGAGCTTCGGGTACTTCTGATACATCATTCTTGCTTTAGATTCCATTGTTTACTCCTTTTTTCTTTAGTATTCGGTCTGATCTCCTCGACCGCTCTATCTGTTATGCGCATGGGGGATACTTGGGACTATCCGTTTTATCCCATCGGTGCTAATAAACCGTCTGGGGTAGATGATAAAAATAGTAACTGCTCCCCACGAAGGGAAGCACTTCCCCCGTCAACCCCTAACACGCCCACAAATATTACCATGTAATTACCTTGCGTGCCACTATACCCAATACATGAATATAAAAGCCGCCCGCCGTTCATCTCTTTGGCTAAATGAACTGAATGTCCATTGCTTATCGCATTAACAACGTCATTATATGTTGCATTTATAGAAGGCATCCCTTCTGAATACTCAATATATAATCCGCCTCCGCTTCCGCTTCCTCCGCCGCTTCCGCCTACAAGCTTTGCCGCTATAATCGCATCTGTAAGATTACTCATTACTGCGCCCTCCTTACTGCTCTACCCATGCAGTGCCGTCATAAATAAACACTTTGCCTTTGTCGGTGCCGCTCACGCAATAAGCGAAGTCGCCGAACTCGCCCGCGGGGACGTCCGCGATGGCTCCGCTGAAGAGAACCGTGTTGGTGCCGCTGTAGGTCGTGCCGTTCTGAAGTACTTTGTACATGTTACCCTCCTATGGTTACGCAATCGGCAGCCTTTTCACGGCCGCCATTAAACTATCCAAATAGCCGTTGCCCTCGAGGTCGTCGTGGTAGCATGTCCACATCCGGGTGAGGTCCTCGAGGTCCTCCGGGCTGATTTGGGCCTCTTTGATGTAGCTCTTTGAGAGGTACTTGATCCTGTCGTAGAGCAAAAGCTGGACGCCCTCGGCGATGCCGTGGGACTTGTCCTTTCGGTCCTTTATCATTGTGAAAAGATTTGTGATGAGCGCCGTCAGCGCTCCGGAGCCGATGATGGCGATGATTATCTGGTTCATGGCTTACTCCGTAGTATTTGCCAGCGTGTATTCGCTGGTCACTGCAGGGTCAGCAGACACAAGCGTCGGAGGCGTTAGTTCGATATCCATATCGATGCCGGCCCCCTCGACCGTATAAAAGTAACCCTGACCAGATGATGCTGTCATCGCCCTCGGGATGTAAATGTCTATGTATGAGGGCAAGCTGTTCAGGTTTGACCCGTTCGAGCAATAGCGCACCTTGCTCACGCTACGGCCTGCAGCTTTGACGTTGTTCGCTTTCCAAGTAGCGATAACTGTCGAACTTGTATTCCTCCCAATAAATATGGTCAGGTCCGCAGTTGTCGGCACCTGCGAGTTGTATAATCCGCTGAGGCACAAATGGACGAGGGACGGGGACGTAATGCCCCTTTTGACCGTCGCGATCCTGTACCACCCTGCCGCAGTTATGTCTCTGCGGTTCCGGAATTCGCCTGACACGACCGTAAGGGCAGGAAGCTTCATACCGACCACGGCATCCCCGTCATATACCGCCGTATCAAGATGCTGGTCCAGTTCTGCCGCACTATAATTGATCTTCGCCATTGCCTGCCTCCGCTATAATTACTTTAAGGTCTTTCACAAACTGTATGAGCTTCGAAAGGCTTAGGCTTTCGCCAAGGCCCTTAATAAGCCCATCGATACGTTCAAGCCTTGCTCTTTTGGCCTCATCGTCTGCAAGTACCTCGATATACTCTCTACCCAGCTCCTGAAGCTCTACGGCCTTTGCCTGAAGTTCTTCGGTCTTTTCAGCCAGATCCGCCCGTGCCTTCTCCAATGGTGTAGGCACATGCTCGACCTCGCCGCCTTCGGTCTCGATCAAATCCGGAGCGATATTTGCAAGCGACATGATGATCGCCCCGCCCTGCCAGACGTAATAACGCCCGCCGGTCTCTTCGACCTTGTCGCAAACGTATTTCTGATTATCAACTGTGAAAGTCATGACCACTCCTATGCTTTGTAATAGACCAGGATAAAGCCGTCTGCGCCTTGGCCGCCGGGTGACCCGAGACCGCCGGCACCGCCAGCGACCTGTTCCCAAGTGTAGTAACTGCCTTGTCTGTGCAGCTCATAGCCGCCACCGCCGCCGCCTCCGCCGCCGTGGCCTCCATCTCCGCCACGGTAGAACTCTGCCTGCGAAGGTGCGACTGCGTTTGCGCCGGGGCCTGCTTCAGTCCAGCGCTCATTTTCGCTTAGATAAGCGTCTCCACCGGAACGTCCATATGCACCGCCGCCGCCACCTGATCCAGAACTGTACGCACGGCCATATGTGGTTTCAACATTCAACGCAGACCCACCAGCACCGCCGGTCCATGTGGCGCTATAGCTTTCACCAGCCTGGCCGTCCTGAGGGGTTCCGAAGCGCGGGAAGTCACCAGCTCTTCCGCCGTCTTTGCCCGCGGTTCCATTGCCTCCGGGCTGTCCATATTCGGTCTGATCTATCAGGTTGACATACGTAAAACCATCCAGGAGACTGCCGTCTGCCGTTGTGTAGCTTCCCAGGGTTGTGTCGCCGCCAACAAGGCCGGCTTCGCCGTTATGTGTGCCACCTGCTCCACCTGCGCCAATCGATGCTGCATAGCTGGATGCAAGAGATGCCAGATTAACCGACAGGTATCTCCCGCCGCCGCCACCTTGTGCCCCAGCTCCGCCAGCGCCACCAGCGCCACCGGTGAACCCGCGGTTGTACCATTCCGGATGGTCAGGTTCAAGCGGGACGCTCCGTTCGCCTGCTCCCCCATCATAGCCTCCATAACCGCCCTGCGCTCCGGAGAAAAGAACAGCAAGAGCGGCCTTGCCTCTCAGCTCCGTCGGGACGGTCCATGTGCCACCCGACAGGTCCGACCTCTGAACGATCAAATAGCTGTCGTAGGTGTTGCCGAAGCTCTTCGGCGTCCATCCCTGCGTTAGCTTCAGTGCGCTCTTAACGGTCGCGCTATAAGTCCGGGAGGCTTCTTTGATGTAACCCGTCACGGTCTTGCTGAAGTTGTTGGGGTCGGGGATCCTGAGCATCGACCCCGGCAAAGCATCTGTTAGGACTTCTGCCGAGATCTCTTCTTTCTGGACGTAGTAATCGACCAGCCGCTCGAGTACGGTTTCAGAATTAATCTGCGAGACCAACGTGGCTCCGGTGACCGCCATCTCTGACGGTTCACCAACCACTCCGGTGCTCCTGCTCTTTATCCGTTCAACGTGCACATAGGCTTTACCTGTGAGCGTTCCCGTCCCGGAGATCTCCGCCCAGTTTTCGCCGCTGTCGACGATAGTCAGGCCTGTTGCTACGAGACTGTGATAAGGCTTGCTGAAGACGATGCGGTAGTTCGTCACCACGTTCGTCAGGTCTTCATACAGGATGTCCGCCGTCACGTTTGCCGATGTGAAGAAAGTGTGCTCGGTGAGGCTGACCTGAGTTACAGGCGCCAGCGTGTCACGGCTGCTGCCCATATAGACATCATGGACACCCTTGACTATTGCCGTTGACGGCTGCAGAAAGACGAAGCTCGCCCTGCCGTTGGCGTCCTTGATCAAGGAGGCTCCGCAGGCAAAAAGGACATCGCGCAGGTTGTCCCTGGCGCTCTTGGAATAAGGCAGCCATCCATACACCGGGGTCGATGCCACGGCCGCCTCGATGCTGTAAGGGATAGTCCCCATGATCTCGGCGATTATATCGCCCGCCGGCATCGCGGCGTAAACGCCTCCGAGGTGTTCCTGACGGTCGATCAGACCCATAGCAGAGATTCCGACGACCTCCCAGCCGCCCTGGCTACCGATTCGCTTCGCGCTCGCCACATAGTAGCGACCCTCGAGCTTGTTCCCGTGCCAGATCTCGATCTCGTCCTTGTACGGCGTCATTTGAGAGAAATCGACAGCTGCGTAGGACATGACGTTCACCTCTATCGGCTCGTCATTTTCGTCGAAGATCTGTTCGTCGTTCTCGTCATAGAACCATTCCGTGGGACTGCCCTTGCGGCTCCTGATAGTAAAAGTGGCCTCATCGATGGAGAGGTCGACGCCGATGAGCGAGTTCGCCATGACATCTTGAACGGTTCCCTGGACAAAATCGATGTCGGTGAAGACAAACTCCCCGAGAGTGGAATGAAGTTTTACCGTGTTGAACGCCATTACAGAAGCGCCTCCAGAGTGAGAGTCATGCCGTAATAGATCTCTTTGGTCGGGCTTTTGAGTGCCAGCGGGATCGCGGACAGCGATGGCCTCGCATTGACCGTGATGATCCTGTTGTCTGCCGCACTGAAGTACCTGACGATGACGGTCGCCTGTTTTGCGATGTCAGCGAAGACCTTGACCGTCGAAGCGGTCGCCGGCATGATGTTCCAGACCACGTCATATGAGGTTCCGAGAAGGTCATCGATGGGATTGCCCAGACCGTCGACCCCATAGTTTGGACCCTGCCGCTTGTTTGGGGTCTGCACATAGCCATACTTAGTTGTGAGCGCCGAAAAGTCGACGCCGTTTATCTGGATATACATCAATACACCCCCACAAGACTGCGGCCGCGCCTGTTGGCTTCGCGCTGGGTCGCATCATAGGTCGCCTGTGCGAACTGCCTGCCGTCGATGTTGAGCGTGAGCTCGATGGGAGCGCTGGGGCCGCTGGCGCCTGCCAGAGCGTCCTTTATAGCTCCGGCGATGTCCTGGACCATAGACTGGGTGTCGTGTGCGTTCAGGACGGTCTCGCCTCTGTGGAGCGTCGCCTGGTAACCGTCATAGGGTACGTAGTTGAGCCCCGCGGCGTGGCTTCCGCCGGATCTGTTTCCGAGGCCGAACCACCCGGACACGCTGTCCTTGATACCCTGGAACTTGTCTTTGATCCACTGAATCTTCTCGGTGAACCACTCGGTCACTCTGCTCCAAATGTTCTTGATACCGTCCCAGAGGCTGGTGATGATGTCCTTGCCGATGCCGAACAGGCTGGTCCCGAGGTTGGTCAGCAGCGTGGTGATGCCGTTAATAAAGCCCTCGGTGTCGCCGTTCATCAGGCTGAAGATGCCCTGGATGAAAGCTACCACTCCGTCAATGATCGGTGTGATGTACGGCAGGATCCAGTCTATGAACTCCTTGATCTTCTTAAGCATTGGCGGCAGGAACGCCATCACCCCATCAAGAACAGGCTTGACGATAGGTATGATCGCGTCCATGACCGATCCGACCGTGTCCTTGATCATCGGGATATTGTCGATGACCCACTGGAGGATCTCCATGACGTAAGGCATGAACTCGGAGATCAGTCCGTTTTTGAGCTGAGCGATCGAGCTTTCGACTTTGGAGAACATGTCGCCCATAGCCGCGCCGTTCTGCACAGCCTCCTCGCTCATAACAAGACCGAGGTCATGGGCTTCCTTCTTCATGCCGGCCATGTCTTCAGCTGATGCGTTGAGCAGAGGCGTCATCTGATAGGCGACCGTATCCCCGAAGAGCTCGGCAGCCTTCGCGGATCTCTCCTCGGCGGTGCCAAGTGCGTAGATCTGTTCCAATGCCGCGTCCATGTTCAGGTCCGTCCCCTCGAGCTTCTTCGCAGCCTTTTCAAGCGTATCCATGCTCACTCCGGAAAGGCCTGCTGCATACGAGAGCTCCTGATAGGTGTCGGTCGCGATTTTCATTCTCTGGGCGCCCTTGTCGATAGCGTCCATCTCGGCGGCGGTGTCCTTCGCCGCGGCGACCATTGCGCCGCCTACAGCGACAGCCGCTCCGGTTATCCCTGCCGCCCATTTCGCCGCTGTGCCGATGCCCTTTTGAAGCTTGGAGCCGAGGCCTTCTGCTTTCTCTTCGGTCTTTTGTATGCTGTTCTGTGCGTCGTTGGAGTCAACTAAGACCTTGCCAACGAGGCTGAATATTTCCATCATGGTGCTGTTTCTCCCCAAAGAGCGTAGACTTCCGCCATGATCTCTTCGTCAGACCTGAATCTGACCGGTTCGAGCTGGCGTTTGAAATCATCGAAGCTGACCTCAAACTGCGGGCCTATGACCCATCTGAGATATAAGCGCTCTTCACGTTGCTTTTGCTCGAGGAGCCGGAGAAGCTCCAGAACATCCTCGAGCTCCATGTTTTTTGCGATCTCAAATTTGTTATCCAGCAGCGCTATCAGTTCCGGGAAAGACCATCCAAAAGCGATCTGAAAAAAGGGAGGGTACTCTCCTCGTGGATCAACCAGTCCACCTTTTCCCGCAGTTCGGACAGCCCCAGATGAGACACTGCTTCCGGATCCATTTCAAAAGGTCCGGCAAGGAACTTGTACATCAGCGCTTCGGCCTCGTTCTCCGCCAACAGGTCGAGCACCTTAAAAATAGCCTCGAAGCCGACCTTGCTCAGATCGCTGGCGTTCTCCGCTGCCATGATCAGCATCGGACGGATCTCGTCAGAGAAGTGAGCGGCCCGGAGTACTCTCTGGGCTTTGTAAAGGTCGGCGAACTCAAGGGCTCTCATTAAGCGGTCGGATAGATGATCTCGAAGGGCGGAGTCTCGAGGTCTGCCAGATCGTAGTGAGCGGTGATTGTGAGAGGCACAACAGCCTCGTTTTTGTCCGTGAAGTTGATGCTGATACCGTTAAGGCTCAGTGCATTCTTCAGGATAATGACGACCGGCTTGGTCTTGCCGGAGACACTGCCGACCCATGCGATGTTGGTGGCGTAGTCAGTGTCTTCGAGGTCGTGGCCGGTAGTGATCTTGGTCCCGTCAGTAACGGTCGCTGAATCGAAGCGAGCCAGCGCCAGCTGAAGGTTGGCCGCAGTGACCTCCTTGACGTTTGCGGTCAGGGTAGCGGTCCATCCATCGATGACCTCAAGGCCCTTTACAGGACCGGGAGCGCCGTCGACAGATACCTGCCTTACTGCAGGAGTCGCAGAGAACGAACCGCCGCCGTCAGTAGCCCCAAGGAGCTTGGAGGCCGCCGTCGCGGGGGTGTCAGTGTCGACCACCCAGTTCTTGTAGAACGCACCCGCTCCGAGGAGCAGGTTGTCCGGGGTCGTGGTAGAAAGTCCTCTTACCATTAGTTTTTACTCCTTTGTGTAAAAATATAGGTCGAACGTCATGTGGCGGCGCTCGATACCCTTGTCTTCCTCGACTACCGGATAGCGCGAACTACGGTAGGCGTGGAAAAAGATCTTGTCATTTGAGAACGTTCTGTAATCGAGGTCCTCCTGGATCAGATCCGCGAGGTCTTCGGACGTCTCAATATCTCGGGAGGCGACGTCAATCTCCAGCTGAAAGCGCTGCTGGCCGCTGGATGTGCCTATAAGGCGAGTGCTGAATACTACGTATGGATATGTGACCGGCTTCGGGATGTTCTCATACGCGACAGTGGAGACACGTGCCTTCAGAATCGCCGTAAGAGCCTTGTGAAGCTCTTTGCTATTCGTTTTCACCTTCTCCGACCTCCTCATCTTCGTTGATCATGCTCAAAGCTTTCTGCTCATCTTCGATCGCTGAAAGATACTGCGCTTCGATCTCCCTGATCTGGTCTATTTCCTCTGACACGGTTTCCCGAAGAGCTCCAACCTTTGGGGTCTTCTGGGTCCCGAGCTCCTGATATCCGCCGTACCATCCCGCCGTTTTGAAGCCTACAAGCAGATCACATTCTTTCTTACGGACCCAGTACTGGGTGTTGCGGGCAAGGCGCCGAGTCCTGCTGTGAATCTTCTTGCGTGTTTGGCGGCAGATGTATTTGCCGACGTCTTTCAGGGCGGCTCTCGTCAGCTCGTAGATGTAGTAATTCGCCCTATCGACGCTGCTGGTGTATTCGACCCCATTCTTGGTGAATTTCACTACGGATGGGACTGACATCAGCTCACCTCCGCGGTCGACCTGTCTCTCGTGACTACGATCTCAAGCGTCTGACCGCTTCTATAAGTTCTGAGCACCCTGTAGGTCTCATTCTCGTAGATGATCTCGTCTTCAAGATCGTAATCGTAGTAGTCAGCCAGGACGAACGTCAGTTCCGGGTTCAGACCGGCCTGCAGCGCTTCATACTTTTCGCGCATGCCCACCGATTTCACTTCCGCGAAGACTTCCCTTTCGGTAGATGCGACGACCTGATACCCGTACTCGTTGAATGTAATTCTTTTCGAGACCAGTTTTATCACGTCATTCTGCATCGTTGTTCCTCATGTACCCCATGGACTTCCGCAGGCCGTCGACCTGCGTCACCCAGGAGTTCCAGTAGCCCTCGCGGGCCTTTTCGTCATCAGTGAAGCCATACTGGCAGTAAGTCTTTACCGCCTCGACTATCAGCGGATCGCTCTCGGAGGCGGCCAGCGTCGCATCCACTCCGACTCTGATCAGCTCGGCGCGGGCAGCTGAGACCACAGCGGTCAGGTCGCTGTCCAGCTTGTTATGAGAGATCCTCAGTCTCTGTTTTACGTCGTCTATAAAAGCCATGTTATCCTCCGAAAAAGGGGCGAGTTGTTACGCCCGCCCCTCGCGATGAACCGATTAAGCGATGGTGGCCCAGGCAAAGGCCTCGGGATCCACGACAGCGCCGTCGCAGAGAGCCATAGCTCTGTAGACGGTGGAGCCGGATCTGAAGGCGACGCTCTGGTCAGCTTCGACCGCGATGCCCTCGCCATAGTTGAAGACGTAGCCTTCCTTGAGGGATCCGAAGATCACGTGGTTGGCGTCGGCTGCCTCAGCGGTGGAGCCGCTCTTGAACTTGCAGTTGTCGCAGGCGTCCGCCAGGATGACCTTGTGGCCGAGGAGTCTGTAGTCCAGGCCGTTCATGACCACGCCGCCGTTGACGTCATTGGCGAGTCCGACGACCTTGCCGAAGAAGGTGGCGGAGCTCATGATCCAGACGGCGTCCTTATGATAGGCGCTCTTTACGCCGCCCATGAAGGCCGCGAAGTCTGCGATGGTCGGGGTGCTCAGCGCGGTGGAGGCAGTGATGCCGCCCTGGCCGATGCCCTGAGGAACGGTGGAGCTGCCGGCGCCGTTGACGACTGCGGCAACGATGGAAGCCTCCATCTTCTGGGCCAGCTTATTGACCAGCCAGGTCTGGAAGGCGGGGATGCTCATGGCCTGGATGTCGGCAGTGATCTCGATAGTCTTGATCAGCTTCTTCGCGGTCAGAGCAACGGTTCCGACTACATCAGAGGAGTCGGTGGCGGCGTTAGCCATAGCGGTCCAGGCAGCGTCGTTGACGGTGGTGGCCTTCGGGACGGCTACGTAGCCGGGGATGTGCAGAGCGTCGAGCTCAGCGATGAGGGGGTTCTCCTCCAGTTTGCCGTAGACCTTGTTGAGGGTCTCGGTGGGGATCACGGAAGCGGCAGAGGCGAGTGCGGCTCTCTCTTCGGCGTCCATAGGCTTGCCCATGAGGGCCTTGAGGTACGCGTCTCTGTACTCTACGGTATCGGGTGCAAAGGTTCTCTCCATTGCGGTGTCCTTTCTCTGTTCGATAACAGTGGTCTCTGCGCCGGCCTCGATCTCGGAGGCGGCAGCAGTTCTCTTTTCGAGGTCTTCGAGCTCTCTCTTTCTTTCAAGCAGCATCTTCTTCTGCTCGGTCATCTCCTCAACAGCCTCGACCTCAGTCGCGCTTCTCACCTCTTCGTCAAGAGATGCGAGCCTTTCATCGACTGCGGCCATGTCCATCTCGGACAGCTCGGAGCTGAAGGCCATTCTCTTTTCGTCAGTCATTATTGACCTCCATGAACTTGTATTTAGCTTTTGCAAGCTCCAGTGCCTTTTCCTTTGCGAGTCGCTCCGCTCGTTCTGCGTCAATCACTCCGTTGGCGTAGTCTCGGGCAGACACTGCTGCTATATCGGTTCCGGGGTTCGCAGGAATGCTCACCGCGGAGACGTCATACACCTTCGCGATACGGTGTATTGTCCTGGTGTGGGTCTTCTTGTCGTAGTCGTCATCGGCGACGGTGAAGGCGAAGCTCATCTGGTCGATGAGGCCGCTCCGGATCGCCTCGTACAGCTCACGGCTCGAAGAGGTGCTCGACAGGTCCGCCTCGGTGAAGAGGCCGTGCGTGTCAGTGGACAGGGACAGCGTCCCGTTCTTCTGCCTGGCGTAGACCATGCCGGTATGGTTGTAAAGAAAAATGACGTCGGTCATGTCCGCGTCATCGAATGCGTGTTCGTCTATCTGCTCGAAGATCTTCGTCTCGCCGTCATCGTAAAGCGTGTACGGTTCAAAGGTCGAAGCGTAGCCGCGGACCTTGAAGTCCGGCTCGGCGTCTTCGGCCTGCTCCCTGCGCTCTATGGTGAAGTTGCGGTATTCCCGGTCATTTCTGATCATCTGTTTCCTCCTGTGAATCATCGCCTGAAGGCTTTCCTTCGACCTCGGCGGTATCAAGGCGCCTTATAGGCATGTCTCCGCCTTCCACCGGCGGAAGATTGAAGACCGCGCGCCACTCATTCGGAGTCATAGCGCCGCGGTCGACCATAGAGACCAGCGCCAGCTTTGTCTTGCTAGATGCGAACTGGAGCCTGTCGCTGTTGAACTCGATGAACGCCCCGAAGCCCAGCTCGCGCTCAGTGAAGACCTTGCGGGTGAGCTCCAGAGAAAGGGCGACCAGGAACGGCTCGATCCGGTGCTGATAAAAAGCCTCCATGACCTGCTCGTCAGCCTTGCTCTGGATAATCTCCTCTGAGACTCCGAAGTAGCGGTATACGTTCTCCCGGAACTCCCGCATCTGCTCGAAGGTCGTGATCGCCGGGTTCATCGTGATCGGGATGAACTCCATCGTCGGATCCAGAGCTGCGATGCCGCCGCTGTTCTCAAGGCTCATGTAGTCCTGTACGAACCTGTCGCGGCTGGCCTTGACATCTTCCGAGTCAAGCATCGTCTTCGTATTCTTCAGGATGCCGCGGAGGTTGGCCGTCGCTTTGACCGCATTGGCAACGCCCTGGCTGGTCGTGCTTATAAGGTCGAGCGTCGGCAGGATCGCGCTGTTGTCTTCGCCTCCGATGTCGTGGAAGAGATAGTCCTTCCTGGCGACGGCGAGATCTGCCCAGGGAACTATCAGCTCACGCAGCTCGTCGCTCTGGAAGGTGAACCGGATAAACAGGCCGTTCTGATACTCGACTGCTTCATAGGTCGAAAACGGGACAGGATAAAAGCCCGTCGCTCTGCCCCGGTCATCCCTTGCAATGTAGATGAACAGGGTATTCTTCACCTCGAGCAGGTTCCGGCACTTCGCCAGGAAGTCCTTGCCGTTCATGAACGGGTTCGGCGAGTAGGTCAGCAGCTTCTCGATGCGCTTGTCCGAACTGTGCGGGTTCGCCTTCGAGGTCTGCTCGGCCAGCGGCCTGATGCAGGCTCGGACGAGGTCCGACTTATAGATCTGCGTCCCGAACGGTCTGAAGATGGCCATGAAGCCGCCCAGTTCCTTGAACCTCTGATAGTTCTGGTAGAGCTTCGTCTTACCAAATAGCTTTTGAAAAAGTCCCATTGTTACCTCACGTATGGCATATACTCGTCATAGTGCTTGACGTAGCCGACCCAGGCGTTCAGAAGACTCACCATTCCGTCGATGCGGCGGTGCTGCTGTATCTTGACCGGCTGGATCGTCTCGATGCCGTCTTTGTTGAGTGCCTTCTTTGCGGTGTTTGAGAGGCACCACCGAAGGACAGGGTTGTTTTGATATATCACATGGTGCAGCTCGAAAGCGGCGCCCATCTCTTTCATCGGTTGTGACCAGGTGAAGGGTCCCTGCGCGGTCTTCTCCATCTCGAAGCCGTAGTTCTCCATCTCTTCGACCCAGTAGCCGGCAAGCGCCCGGTCGTAGCAGATCCAGAGCGGTCGGATGTTATGTTCCCGGACCATCCTCACGAACCATTGAGTCACGTCCGAATAATTGACCTGTGCGCCTTCGCATATCGTGACCCAGCCGTTCTCTGCCCAGATCTTATAAGGCGCCTCCTGAGTGGTCATGGCCTCGAGCTTGTCGATCTTGCTCTGGGGCAGGAAATACTGCTGAAGCACATAGACGTTGTCGTCGTTGGGCTTCCGGATCAGGAGCGTGGCACAGGTCAGGTCGACCGTGGCGCTCAAATCGCAGCCGCCGATGGCATAGCTTTTGTCGAGATAGCTCGGATCCACGACGGTCTCGTTCACGATAGAGCTGTACGGCAGCCATGTGCTGACCGGGTTCTGCTTTATGTTGAAGTCCTTGACCAGAAGCGTCGGCCTGTAGCTCTCGTCGTTCTTCGCCCTCTCGACATCGTCCTTGAGCTGCTGGAAGCTCTTGATGGTCCCGAGTCCCGGATTTGCAACGATCCATTTGGTCTCATCGGTCCAGTCTTCTTCCCGCTCAAGCTTATAGATCACCGGGAAGATCCTGTCGTCCTTGATCGTCCCGTTGGCGACGCCTGTCCAATACTCGTGAAGGCTGTCGTATAGGCCCTCCCGGAAGAAGCCCGAGGTCGTGATGCAACCGATCAGCGGCTGGCGTCTGGCCTTGCAGCCCTGCTTCAGAACATCGTACAGGTTACGGTCACGGCTTTCATGGATCTCATCGATGCAGGCGAAGTGTATGTTCAACCCGTCGAGGCTCTTCGACTCGTTCGGCAGCGGCTTCATGATGCTTCGGGTCATCCCGAATGACAGGCCTTCTCTCGTGGATCTCACCAGAGCAGCCAGCTCCGGCGACTGTTCCACAATGGCCTTGGTCACGTTGTAGACGATCTTTGCCTGGTCGAGCTTGTTGGCGGCGGAGTAGCACTGGGCGCCGGGCTCGCCGTCGGCGACAAGCATATACGTCGCAATGCATCCGGAGAGGAAACTCTTGCCGTGCTTTCTGGGGACCTCGAGCGCGTACTCCCTGAACCGCCGGAAGCCGGTGGCCTTCTCGATCCATCCGAAGATGTTCTGAACGAATGCCTTTTGCCATAGCTCCAGCTGAACGACCTGCCCAGCCTTCTCACCTTCGTAGTGCCGGCAGAAGGTCTCGATGAACTTGATGGCGTGTTCGCCCTTCCCTTCGGAAAAGTAAAAGGGGATGAACTCATCATCCATCTCCTCGACCATGCGCTTATAAATATTTCTCGTTTCAGTGCAGACTGGGATCTCGCCGGAGTCGATCTTTGACCAGTACTCCTTGACCCAGTTCATTCCGGCTTCCCCGCAGCGATGAACGCCTTGAGCAGGTCGCCCGCCTTGCTGACCTCCTTTGCCTTCGTGGTCGGCAGGAAGCCGTCCAGCTGGCCGATGACCGCGCTATATCTCGCTATCATGGTCGTGTAAGCCTTCTGGGCGGGGTTGTCCTTGATGGTCTCGAAGCCGTTCCCGCTCTGACACGGGATCACTGCCCCGTTCTTCTTGATCTCTTCCTGGAGATCCTGAAGCTCAACGTGCATAAAGGCCGCATTCTGTATCAAGCCCTCGACCAGTTCCTTCTTATCGTCGGGGATCTCTGCGAAGATCTTGTTTAGTTTTGCTATCTCGCGCTTAATCGCAGAATCTTTGGCCATTTCCTTAACCGTTTTAGCTTTTCAGGGGCTCCGGCCGGATTTACGAATGGGCCCCTCC
>Ga0326514_10001809_pt1 | contig 13748 bp, 22 predicted proteins | sample 3_2548_0518_D_FD_203653 | JGI IMG/M metagenome (GOLD analysis project Ga0326514, IMG submission 203653) | Bovine rumen microbial communities from UC Davis, California, United States - 3_2548_0518 | ecosystem: Host-associated > Mammals > Digestive system > Stomach > Rumen | place: USA...
TATTTTCTGTATTATTGAACACTTTTATTATATCATCATCATTGTATTGTTTCATTATTTTGTTAATAGCTTTTCTTCTTTTATCTGTAACCTTAATAACTTTAGGTAAACTAATACAAATTGAATTATAAGTTTCAATAAACCATTCAAGGTCGGAAGAACTATCTTCTTTATCTTTTTCTATTTCTTCTTCTTTTTCTTTATCTATATCTACAAGTCTAACATTAGCTTTACTGTTAGTTTTACAGTTAGATTTACTGTTAGATTTACAGATTTTTTCTTGCTGTTTTTCTCTATAATCTCTCATATAATTCTTCTGATATTCACGTTTTTTCTCTAACATATCTAAACTTTGATGTTTTCCCCAATTAGGAATTGTTATCACACCTTCTACTTTTTCAATCATACCGAATTGTTCAAAAGTGTTAAGTGCTAATTGTACTGTTGATTCTTTTCTTCTAAATATTGTTGCAAGCATTTTATCTGTATAAGCTATTTTATCATTTATTACAAATACTCCGCTATTATTCATTTTGCCTGCTAAACATAATAACTTGAACCATATAACTATTATAGAATCTCCTTCAGGAAGATTTTCAATTAGCAATATTTTTTCATCATCAAAAATATCTGTTGTTATCTTTATCCATTTTACGTCTGCCATTATATCACTCCTTATAAAAAATTATAGCTTGTATAATCTGTATTGGGGGTACATCTTATACAAGCTATGTGTTAGCTTTCATTATGTAGGTTCTTTTGCAAGAGTTCCCCACAACTCAAGCTAACCATTATACAAACTTTTTCTTATAAAAGAAAAACTGTAAAAGATAAATTACACATTGAGCATAATCTACTTGTTACAAGTAATATTATACTAAATTATTATTGAAATGTCAATACATTATTTTAAAAATTATCTTTTGTACATTTCCATAATATCTGCAATTTGGGAATCCACTTCGGCATTGACACTATCCCATAATAATTCTTTTTCTTTTGCAATATCTATATCATCTATTGCAGGAATAAGTCTTTCTTCGCAAGCTTCAACTGTGTAATAATTCTTATCCACACATACACTTGCTCTTGATGTAAACTTAATACTACTTACTATTGCTTTACTCTCATATTCTTCCTTTTTATTTGCCATCATTATCTACCTCCTTCTTTAGTGACTTACTTAATAATACTAATAAACCTAAACAACCAAAAAATCCAAGGACAAATCCTATGATAAAGGCTAAAATTGCTGACGGAATATACATACTACTCTCCCTTCTTAACTTTTTTAACTCTTAATTCTATTGTTTCCTTTACTTCTTTTGCTTTTGCAATTTCTAATAAATCATCTTTTGTTATAGTTCCATTATAAATAAGTTCTTCCATAATGTCTGTATCAACATATTCTTTTGTTCTAATAATGTCTAAATTACGCTCTTTAGCAATAGCAAGTAATTTATCTTCATTAAAACTTTCCGATTTCTTTGTTGTTATTTTAGCTTGCCAACCATCTACTTCTTTTTCTGTTATTTTTTGTTCTTGCATAAGTTCCTTAATAAGAGCATTATCTCTATTAACTAACTTTTTATAACTGTCCATCTCACTTTTATTTTCCGCATAGGTTACTATAAGTTCTTCAAGTTTCATACTATTTCTCCTTCTTCTTAACATATTTTTGAGTTATTTTTCCCATTACACCATTTCTACCTTGTGGTATAGTAGATTTAAACTCAACAAGTTTATAAATATCTTCTTCATTCCAATATCTTACTTTATTATTATCTTCTTTATGCTTTATTTCAGGCAACATTTTAGCATAATCATTATCTGGATTATACTTTTTAAATCTATACCATAAATTAAGTGTTTCAACTGAAACTCCGCACAAAACAGATGTTTCACCTGCTGTATATAATCTCATACTTCAACCTCCTTTTCATTTATTTTATACATTATATTAAATGTTTTAAACATTATACAATATAATGTTTATTTTGTCAATTAACCAATTAAATATTCTAATACCTCAGGTGATATTTTTGCACTTTGCCCATCAACTAATACATCAGCCATAGCTCCTTTCTTTAATACTAATTCGTGTATTCTTTCATCAATAGTGCTTTTACATAATAATGTATATATAGTAAGATTTTTCTTTTGCCCTATTCTGTGACATCTATCTTCTGCTTGTGTTTTAAGTGCCATATTCCAAGGCTCATCCATAAATATTTCAACTGTTCCTTGTGTCATAGTCAAGCCAGTTCCCATAGCACCGATAGTTCCTACTGCAAACATACACTTATTATCATTTTGGAATTTCTCAACATACTTTTGTCTGTCAGCATCTTTAGTTTCACCAGTTATTAAAATACCATTATATTTAGTGCAAAGTCTGTTATATATAGGAGTTGTCATTTGTGTCCAATTTGAGAATATAACAACTTTTTGATTATTACTTATTGCTTCTTCTACAAGTTCTTCCATTCTATCAAGTTTTGCACTCTCTTGAATTGTGCTTGAAAGAATACCTGTGTAGCCTGTTGCTTGCCTCATTCTTATTAAGGCAGCTAATGGATTAGGTGCTATTTTAATTTGGTCAATATTCATTTTTACATCGGCTGTTACTTCATCATATATTTGTTTTTGTTTCATACTCATATCTACATATTCATCAATATAAGTTTTTTCGGGTAAATCTAAAACCTCTTCTTTCTTTCTTCTTAACATTATCTCATCAAGTCTTTCTTCAAGTTCATCTAAATGCTTATAGCCTAAAACTTCATAGCCACCAAAACCACCCATAACACAATGATGTTTTTTGAAACTGTAAAATGCGTGTTTCTCATAACCAAGCCACTTTAAAATGATATATAAATCCATTGGATTATTCATAAGCGGGGTTCCTGTCATAGCAATCATTGTATCCGCTTGTAATTTTAAGAACGCTTTACCTTGCTGTGATGTAGGATTTTTCATCTTATGTACCTCATCAGTAATAATCATTCCTATTGTATTATCTTTACAATATTTAATAAGCAAATTATTTAATTCTTCACTTCTTAATGATTCTACATTAGTTATAAGGAAATAGCTGTTTATTTTATCAAGATTTTTTAAATCATCTATTTTAGCTTTATTTCCGTCAACTCTTAATTTGCCTGCTTTTTCTCTTTGTCCTAAAATATAAGCACTCTCATTACTATGTGTAGCAACTTCATTTCTCCAATTCCACTTTAAACCATTTACTCCACATATTATAAGACAATGCTTATAACCTTTCTGTAACTTCTTTGCTACTGCAATATCAATACTCTGTTTTGTTTTACCAAGACCCATTTCATCACCAAGTAACCATCTGTCATTGTTAAGACCATAATTAAATGCTTCTATCTGATGTTCAAACGGCTTTGTCTTAAATTCAAAACCTTTTGGCATTTTAGCTTTAGGCTTTTCAAGTGAAACATACTCTCCTGTAATATCAATATCATAATCTTCTAATTTATTTATAAGTTCGGGTAACTTATTAAAAGGTAATTCCCATTCTGTATTATCTCTATTATAATATCTTGTAGGAAAATCTCTTATTATACTTACAACTTTTGCATCATATTCAAAACTTATAAATAATGCGTATTCTGTGTTTACTTTGTCTGCTTTTCTTATTTTTATGTTTATCATTTTAATTCTCCTTTACATAATAATTTCCAACACTCTTATATCTGCAATCCCATATATCTTGAACAACTCCATTTGTAATGCAAGTATGATGATTGGCTATTGTTATAAATACTCCCTCTTCCATTTGCTTATCAGTAAGTATTTTGTCCATTTCTCCAACTGTATATTTTGTGTTATCAGCTTTTCGTGGCTGTTTCATTTTAACATATCCATATTCTTTTAATACAAGCTCCATAATCTGTTTATTAGTTATTCCATAACATTTCTTCTTTGCCCAATAAGCACATTTGTCGATTGCTTCTTCATAAGTAATTCCAAGTGTTCCAACTAATGCTCTAACAGCACAATCTCCTGTTTTACGTTCTTTTGGGTTTACATTAAATTTTACATACTCTAACATTTTTCTCACCATTTAACCTTTCTTTTGTGTTTGTTTTGTTTAACTTTAAAAACATTATACTAAATGTTTATTTGATTGTCAAGATATTTTTTTACAAAATAAAAAAGCTAATAGGCAAAGGCGAAACCTATTAGCTTTCTTGTTGTGGGTATTGCTACTAAATATCTTGGGGAGAAGATTGTTAAAATTACTCACATAGATATTATAACACATTATTATAAATTTGCAAGTACGCTTTTATTTGCGTTTTTAAGCACTTTTTACTTTAATTATATATAAATATGCAATTAACATTAAAAAATGCTTTATTTCTAATTGTAAGCGTGTTATTCAATATTATAATAAAGTTCTTCTAACATATTTTTAATATAATCTCTTTCTTCTTTAGTATAAGTATTACTATATAATATCTGTATAAACTCTTTTATTTCTTTACAGACATCCTGCATAGCATAAATAATAGTTTGTTTTGGTAATTCATTCATTTGAAATTTCTTTTTAATCATACAGTAATTTGTATATTGTGGTAATATATCATTTAACTCTTTAAGAGTAGGGTTTTCATAATTATGTGTATGTTCTTTTACTATATATAAATTTGCTAATTTATCATAATCCGAAAATGTACTTGCGGTTTCTTCTAATTCTTTAATCATATCATTTAATTCTGCATTAGATAACATAATTTACCTCCTTTAAAATAAAGGGAGTATTGCAAATTACAATACTCCCTATTTGATTGATTATCTTAATTCTTGTATAAGTTTATGGATTGCTTCTTTATCGTGCTTATCCATAACATCATTTTTCATCATTTCAAGTTTCTCAATCATTTGTTCCTTTGATGTTTCACGGCTATATCTTCCACGTCCATCTCGTCTTTCGCTATAACGTCCATCGTTGTCATTATCTCTACCTCTTCTTCCGTCATAACTTCTGTTGTTATCATAACTTCCGTCATAACTGCCATCATAACTTCCGTCACGGCTGTAATCTCTGCTATAATCATAGCTTCTATTATTCATTCCATCATAACTTCTGTTATAATAAGAGTTTCCATAACTACCGTCATAGCTTCTACCCATAGACATATCATAACTGTTACCATAGCCTTCCTCCTCTGCTTTAAGCATAGCAACAGTTGTTTTTATGCTTTTAATTGAGTGTGTAAGTTTGTCAATCCAATCTAAGTTTTCTGCCGAAACTTCTCCTTTCTTGACAATACCATTTAATTCATCTTCAAGCATTTCACATAACTGCTCATACATTTTCATACTTTTTGAATTTGCCATATCAACTCCTCCTTTCCTATGCTATTCTGCTAACGGTTAAATTAGCATTTTGAACAAGTATTGCAGGTGCTGGAGTAGTTGCTGGTGTAGCACTTTCAGAAGTATTTTCAACGCTTACATTAAAGCAACATCCTTTTGGTACTGTAATAATTGCTGTACTTGTAACATTAAAGAAATTTTCTTGTGTTGGTGGGTCTGTTGCTGTTGCGGCTGGAGTAACTATTGCTCTACTTGTAAGTAAAGGTTCTCCATCAAGTGCAATCGCAACGCTTATTGGACCTACTGTACCACCATCAGGAATTGCTATATTTCCATTAAATGTTACTTGGTATCTTGCAAAGCAATTATTTGTAATACCTCGGAGAGTTACAATACCACTATTATTTCTGTGATATACATACCCTTTTGGACAACCTATTACAGTTTGTAATACAACAGGTTGATTTGGTGCTACATTCTGCACTGGATTATAAGTAAACTCTGCCATAATGGACACCTCCTTTAGAACTGTCCACCATTACAACCACAACCGCAGGTATTCTGATTGCAGGTGAATATCGGAGTTCTGCCATATACAGGAGTTGTGTTTACAGGACAATCGGATAATCTTCTATATGTGCCATCAATAATATTGGCTGTCTGAATATCCTGTGAGTCCTTGCCTCTTGCAAACAATACTTCCTGTCTTAACTGTGCTATCTCATCATTCTTTGCATCAATCTTATCCTGGCAAAGCTGGTCTTTTATGCTCTGAATACCACCATTGATAGTATTAAGAATAGCCTGTGTATTCTGTGTATCAGTTGTTCTTACATCACAAGCCTCTCTTGCAATAGTAGAGTTAAGATTTGCAATACCTAATCTGTTTTCGCAACAACATTCTGCCTGCTGTGCCTGAATACCATTAAAGCCTTGAAGCATAGCTGTCTGTAATGCAAACTGCTGATTCATATTTGCCATCTGTCTTGAATTAGCACCCTGCTCTACACCATTAAATCCGTTAAGTAAAGACATTTGAATATCATTACCAGTATTGCAAAGCTGATTTGAAAGTGAAGCTATGCCATCTCTTACAGATGTTATATTATCGTTGAGCAAGACATTCTGGAAGCCTTCGTTAGTATTTGTGTTAATTCCTTGCTGTCCTGTAAGAAGCCAAGGAAATTCAAACATTCCACCGAAGCCTCCTCCAAAACCGCCCATACCCCAGCCTCCACCGAAGCCACCAAACAAGGCTGCGATAAGGAAGAGTGCGAGCCAATCTCCTCCGAAGCTATCGCCAAATCCACCATTTGCATACATAGGCATAACAGGATAACCATATCCTCCACCATTTCCATACAAAGGCTGAACTGGCATAACCATTCCGTTACTGTTTCCATTTTCTAATGCCATAACATTAGTCCTCCTTTTCTTTTATTTATAAAATCCTTATGTACACTCGGACTTTATTTCCGCATATATCCTTGAATAAACTGTTGATATTGTGGGTTTGCTTGTATCTGACTTGATAATTGATTTACATAGTTATATTGTTCTTGTGATAACTGTCCACTATTCATCATATCTTGAATAATAGCTGTTGGATTATTTGAGTTTATATTTTGAGATAATTTCATATTTCTTTGTTGCATAAACTTCATAGGGTTTCCCATAAAATTCTGTAATTGACTACACATACCTTGCATACTTCCGAATGGGTCAATCTTTCTCATATCTATCACTCCTATTCATATTGTTTAATCTATTTTGTAAGTTTCTTATTTCATTTCTTAAATCAGAAATATCATCTAATGTTGCATAAGTTGGTTGTTCAATAGTTTGTTCTTGCTGTGATTGTTCATCTTCTCTTACAAGTCTATATTTAGTGAATGTAGGTTGTTCAAATTGAGAAAATCCCATTATCTTTTCATAGATATAAGGTTCATTTATATTGTGAAAACGCAATCCATTTCCAGGTGCTATTGGATAATTTCTTGCTTCTTGTTCATTACGAACATCAATAAATCCTCTACTTCTATTAAGTTGTTGTGGATAATAATTTGTTTGTGGCTGTTGATAATAAGATTGATAATCCATTTATTATTCCTCCTTTTCCCAATAATATATGAGTGGTTCATTTCCACTTTGCCAAGTATCGTAATAGCAACCATCTATTGAAGCTATTGCGTGTGTTCCTGTTCCTAAAACAAATTTGCCCTGTGGAAAATCAATACAAAAATCTTCTACTGTATAACAAGCTGGACAAGTGTTTGGAATAATGTGCCTTGTAAATCCATTATCTTGTAGATAACTACCCCATACTTCATTTGATGATGGCATATCCTTTAACATAAAACCTTGTAAAGCTAATTCTCCATACACATCATCCCAAGACTTATCCATAACTTTTGAAATTGCTCTTATAACACAATCACCTACTATGTTCTTTAAAGGGTTTGCATTATATTGTATGTACATCTTCCTCACTCCTAACTACATCTTGTGCTTTAATCAAAAGATATAAAGCAAAGACAGGTGAGCAATCTTCTTGTTTCATTATGTTTTTAAGTAATTCTTGTATCTCTACACTCATAATCATTCCTCCTAACTTTATTTAATTGTAATGAAAAATAGTTGATATAACTTGTTAGAAAATTGTTGAAAAATTGTTAGAAAATTGCATAAAAAAAGAACACATAAAGTTGGCAGTAACTTTATGTGTCCATTTGAAAAAATATAGAAAGGAGGTTCAAATAATATGAAACCTAAATTACCTTAATTATTTTGTTTTTAACTTTTCTTGCTAATGTAGAAACTTTACTTTCCGAAACATTCATAGTCATTGATATTTCTACATTTGATTTACCCTTTGCTCTTAAATTAAAATAAGTCATTTCATCATCAGAAAAATTACATTCTTCACGAAACTTCTGTAATTCAAATTCGACAAAATCATTTATCTGTATCTGTTTCATTTACAGCCTCTTTTTTATGTGATACATCTACAATGCTTTCACAAACCTGATATATCGCAGTTGCAAATATAGAGCATATAATACCAACAGTTGCTACATATTTATTTGATGTGGCAAGTCCTGCTATGCTTGTTCCTATACTTCCAAGAAAGGCTGCCACAGCTAACCAAAACTTTCTACTTGACCATTTACTACGCATTATGAACACCTCCACGCAATATCAAATACTGTTGTAAATCATCTCTTGCTTTTGTAAGTTTATCAGTATCATTTCCATTTATTGAATGTGATAATAAAGCTAATAAGGCTTGTTGGGTTACACGATTTCCTTCTTCCAATTCATTTAAGCGTGTATTATCATTATTAAATAATTGTTCGTGTCTTTTCACCAATCGTTCTAATTCTTCTATTCTTTTATCTTGATTTCTTTCAGGTTGTTTTGCTTTCTGAACTAACTTTATTATAATAGCTGTTGCAGATGATATAGATATAATAGCTCCACAAACCCAAAGTAGAATAGCAATTAAATCATTTGGAGTAAGCCCTATTGGTTGATTCATTATTCTTCATTCTCCTCTTTTTCAATGTCCTTTTTCTTTTCAGGCTTTACTGTTTTAATTTCTACAAAAGATAAAGCTACCCATTTATTATCGCCTATCTTTGCAAACTTATCAGTTTTATCAAGCATTTCATACTCTCCAACTTTACAAGTTTCAACAACAGGTGCATTAAAATCAGGTGCTTGTCTTACATTAAGATTGTCTATATCTACTTTTACTATTTTCTTTGTTGAACTTAACATTGTTATATACCTCCTTTATTTCTTTATTATTATACAATATTAGTTTACATAATACAAGTATTTTATGTAAACTAATTTGCAATCCTACCCTCTTTTTTACCATAGTTGATATAATGCAAATAATATGATTTTAAATCATCACCAAAAGCATTTCTTAAATCAGCATATCGTTCTTTATACTTGAATACATCAAAACTTGATTTTGCTTGTCTACCCTCATTCATACCGTAATTAACAAAGTGTTGAATTGTAGCAACATCATCAAATTCAAACGCTATACGCAAGTCTGCATAATGATTGATATAATAATTATAATCATATACATCAGAATAATCTATGCCGTCATATTTTGTAACAGGGTTTTCAAGTCCGATAGCACTTGAAGTTATGCCGTTAATTTCCATATTCGCAAGCCTGCCCTCATTCTTGCCCCAAACGCAATAATGGCGATAATATGCAGGCAAATCGTTCTTGAAAGCGTTTTGCAAGTCAGCATAGTTATCTTTGTATATTTTCACGTTAAAGTCTGGAGTTGCCTGTCTACCCTCTTTCATTCCGTAATTGATAAAATGATTAAACAATGCTTTCTTATCATTTCCAAAAGCATTTCTTAAATCTTCATACTTACCAACATAATAATCAAAGTCGAAAACAGGTGCATAATCAAGTCCATCATACGTTGTGTTGTTTGCTGTGCTTTCGTTTAAGCGTTTATTTACTTCATCCGCAACATAGCCTAAATGGTTGTAAATATAATCTCCTGGACAAGCCTTATTTGCAAAATCTCTATGCACCGTCATATTTGCACCATTAAGATGTTTAACCCTTGTATTCTTGTCTTTACTCCACACAAGTTTAGGAATGTTATTTCGCTTACAAATATCTACGCATAAATCAATTAAACTTGCCATAGCTTTATCTGAAATATGCCAATCAGGACTACCACCATCATTTGCAATTTCAATAGTGATTGCTCTATCGTCATTTGCTTGATTACTTGAACACCAAGAACGATTACTTTCGTCAACATATAAAGCTATCCTACCATCAGAACCTATACCATAGTTAGATGAAGCTTGTCTACTCGGATTTGCAAATACGTTACCGCAAGTTTCAACTGATAAATCACCTGCCATACAATGTGGTGTAATTGTGTCTATTGCGTGAGTTCTTTTGCTTTTATTAGGACTTAATCTTGTATAGGATATAAGGCTTGAATTACTCATCTTCTTCCTCAACTCCTTTGCCATCTAACAATTCATCAGGTATATCAATTTCATTTCCGTCAACATCATAAATTTTATTCTCGTCCATCTTCTTTTACCTCACTTGTCATAAAATCAAGCAACAACATATCGCCAAGCAAACAATCATCTGTAAAGTCACTATCTGATATTTTATCAAGCGTTACTTTGCTACTTGTATTAAGCAATTCTTGTAATTCAGTTTGTATCTTTTCTGCATTTGGATTGTCTTTGTCAATCTTAATACTTCCATCTTCCTGTGGCTGAATTTCGTACTTTGTTAAAAGTTCTTTCAAGCACTCATTATAAATCTCATAGATGTTTTTAAGTACTTTAAGATTTTTGCGTAGCTTGAATTTAGCTTGCGTGTTAATGAACGCTTTGTTGTTCTCAACTTCACGATTGATAAATCTTTCTACATTGTTGATTGTTGCCATTACTTCAAAATTCTTCATAATTCTTATTCCTCCGTTTTAATAAGTTTCTTTAAATCATCTATTTGTTTTTGTTGTATCTGAACCATCTTGATTAAATATGGTGTAAATTTAGCGTAGTCAACTCCCATTGTTGATGTAAATTCTCCGTTTTCAAGCTTTTCTTTGGCTTCTTTTGCATTATAGTTATCAGGCACAGAAACAACTGATGGTATAATCTCTAATACATCTTCTGCAATAACTCCATGTTGTCTACCTATGTTTTTATAGTTATTGCCATAAAATTTGTTATAATCAAAATCAACCACATTAACATCTAAAATCTTTTTAGCTTCGTCATCCGACATATCTTCAATATTATCTTTAATTAAACGAGATGATTGAGAATTAAACGCATTTGCCGCCATATTAACCCAACCATTATTGTTATAATTTCGCCCTAATATACCTGACGCACATAAATAGATTTGGTTATCTGTTGCTCCTGTAATCTGTCCTCCTGTATTAGTCCATCGTAAAAATACACCTCGTGAAATTGACAAAACTCCTGTCACTGTACCGCCTGAGAGAGGCAAAACTTGTAATGCAGTTCTCATATTTGCCATTGATGACTTTCTAAACCAACCATCTGAATTACAGTAAACCGCACAACTTGACGTTGTTGGTGTTTCTGCACCTGACGATTGATTAAAATATTTTGCATAAATATATCCATTACCATCTCTTTTAACGATAGTGTTTGCTGTAGCATTTATGTCTGCTGATGCTTGACCAAGTTTTTGAGAACTTTCTGCACTTGTGGCATATTCTGCAGCAGACGCTACTCCTGAAAAATAAGGTGCTGAATTTGGAGTCACAGTTAAATATGCAGTTGATGTACCCGGATATAGAAATTTAAGTTCATACATTGACGGAATACCAGAAGTCGCTTGCGTAACACTAAAATCAAGCAAAGTTGATGTTGTATTTTTGGCTGTGTCATAAACCTTTAGTCTATCTCTAAATGTTATTTCTCCATTTATCACAGCTTCTGACATAGTTACTATACCTGCAGAAGATACCTTAAAACCTTTTGAATCTATACTACCGTCAGATAGCGTAATCTTCATTCCGCTTGTATTTGCCACATAATTAGCACTTTGAATAACTCCTGCATTAAGTACAAACCCACTTGTAATAGTTACATTACCATCAAGCTGAATGTTATCACCTTTGATAAGTACATTACTTCCTGTGCTTGCATCAGCACTTAAAGCCACACTTGCTACAGAACCATCACTCTTAACTTTTAACACTATTTGATTTGCCAACTGTTGTATTTCTGATACGGCTGTTGTTATTGCATTTTGTAAAACAGGTGTAGTCCAAGTAAATGTATTATCTGAATATTTCACTTGGTCACAAGTATAAAGCTTGTTATAAGTACTTGTTAAAGCAGGAATACCTTTTGTCCAAGTATTATAACTTGATGTGCTTGTGGTTGTTACTTCGCTACTTGGTGCTGACGGTGCTGTTGAACTATCACTTGCATAATAAATTGATGTAACCTCTGTTACTCCTATTCCATCTGCACCTGTCGGACCTGCAGGACCTTGCGGACCCGTTTGTCCTTGCTGACCATCTTCTCCATATACTCCTGTTATAACAGGTGTTGTATCACTTGTATGAGCATCAGCATAAGTATAAGTATGATAAGTCCAAAGATACTTATTTGTTGGTGTCATTGATTGTGGGGTTGTTGTCCAACCTGCTGTTTCGGTTGTTACTCCGCTTGATAAAGGTGTTGCAAGATAATGCAATGTGTCAGTTGTTATTGAACCATTTGCTCTTGTTAAAGCTGTGTTTGCTGTTTGTGTAGCTTGCGATACTTCTGTTTGAAAGCCGTCAATAGTCTGTTCAAACTTTGACATTTTAGCACCTTCAATCATTGTATCATTTCTTGTGCTAACTGTTTCTGATAAGTTTTCTCCCATAGCAACGCTTTTAAGAGTTTGTTCAACCATACACACACCTGATATAGCATTTGACATAACATATCCATATCCGTGTTCTGTATTATATCTTTGTCCTAAAGCTAAATCAAAATTAGTTATTTTCATCTTGATTGTATTAGGTACAAATTGAATTGTTGATATAGCACTTAAAAGATTTGTTCCTAATGTTGTTAAATCACTTGCATTTAAAGTTAAAGCAAATAAGTTTCCTGCTACTCTATATACATTTGTGTTTGTACCGATTAACTGTGATAAATCATCACTTGTTGAATATATACCCACACCTGTTATTGCATTAGTTGTATAATCTTCCCAATTACAATTATTACCTTCATAATCTCCTGTTATATCTTCGGTAGTATTATTGATTGTTATAAATTTAAAGCTACCATCTTCGGCTATATGAGGTAAAGTACCTTGTAATTCACATAACATACTTATTATAGTATGAAATTTTAAATCTGTATAGAGATTAAAATTATTAGGTATAGTTATACTATCATTTACATAAGTATTGCTATCTCCTGTAAATCCCATATACGATATAAGACTATCTCTTATTTCTTTTATAGTAGCACTTAATCTTGATGTTGTCCAAAAATTATTCCACCAAGTAGATATATCATCATCTCTATGATAATGTACCCAATCATAAGCAATTATCTTTCGTGAGTACCCTATTCTATCTCTTTTACTGCTCTCAATAACACCTGTAAATTTAACAGTTCTTACATTATTCTCTTCAATAAATAATTGAATAGGACAACCTGATAAATCATCTTCTATGTTGTAAATTTCAACTTCAAATTTATCCGAATATAATTCTCCAAACTTTAATTCACTATTTACAATTATTTTATCAAGTTTCAATGTACCACTTGCAATACCCACATTTGATTGTGTGTTAATCTCAATTACTTCTGTACCTTTTGTAATTTGTATAA
>Ga0326514_10001810_pt1 | contig 13744 bp, 10 predicted proteins | sample 3_2548_0518_D_FD_203653 | JGI IMG/M metagenome (GOLD analysis project Ga0326514, IMG submission 203653) | Bovine rumen microbial communities from UC Davis, California, United States - 3_2548_0518 | ecosystem: Host-associated > Mammals > Digestive system > Stomach > Rumen | place: USA...
CCTGCACTGCGGGAATTTCATTTCATAGTTTCCGAAGATCTTGTCGATCACAGTCTTCTTGCCATGCACGACTTCATCGTGAGACAGCGGAAGAAGGTGACGCTCATTGTAAAAGTAGAACATGGAAAAGGTCAGTCTCTCTGCGACAGAAACTCTCTCACCGGACTGCTTCATGAAGTAATCCAGCGTGTCATTCATCCATCCCAGATCCCATTTATAGTCAAATCCGAGTCCGCCCTGATCCACTGGTTTCGTGCAGCCGGGATAGGATGTGGAATCCTCTGCGATCAGCATGGCTGTCGGATGAAGCTCGTGAAGGCCGAAATTCATCTTCTTGAGGAAGTTGAGATTGAAATCGTTAACACCCCGGTATTCATTTCCCATCCAGTAGATCAGTCGGCTGACCGCGTCGAAGCGAAGGCCGTCAAAATGATACTCAGTGAGCCAGTAATTCGCGGCTGACTGCATGAAGCAGGCCACTTCTCTTCTTGAATACAGGAAATTGCAGGTGCCCCATTCACTATCCGAGACGTCGGAAGCCGGATACTCATACAGATCTGAGCCGTCATAATGCTTGAGCGCGTAATAGTCGCTGGCGAAGTGCGCAGGCACAAAATCTATAATGGCGCCGATGCCGGCTTTATGGAGCTCGTTGATCAGCTTCTGCAGCTGAGCAGCTGTTCCGTAACGTGACGTGGGGGCAAAAAATCCCGTGTTCTGGTATCCCCAGCTTCCGTCAAAGGGATGCTCGGAAAGAGGCATGAACTCCACATGCGTATAATGGTTGTCCTTGACATACTGAATCAGTTCCTCAGCAATCTCGTCATACTGGTACCAGCCTTCTTCGATCTTTCTGTCAGGGTCGTCCTGCCTGTCCGCGTCCTTGCGCTTCCAGGAGCCCAGATGAAGTTCATAGATATTGAGAGGCTTGTCAAAGTTTCTGGTGCGGTTCTTCATCCACTTGCTGTCTGTGAATTCAAACTCGCTCAGATCCCTGATTATCGATGCGAAATCGGGCCTGAGCTCCATACCGAAACCATAGGGGTCGCAGTGCTCCACTCTGCCGTTCTTTCCGTAGATCACATACTTGTACATCTGTCCCGGTCTGGCGCCTGCTACACGGATCTCATAGAACTGCGCGCGGACCGCTTCCACCATCTGCTCTTCCTGCCAGTTATTGAACTCGCCGATGATCATAACCTTCTCCGCCTGCGGCGCGAAGGTCCTGAAGACGACGCCATCCTCCTCTACATGCGCACCCAGATACTTGTACGCGTCATAGACATCCCCCATGTAGAACTTCTGAAAGTCCATATACCCTCCTTTTTACTATTTATACTGTTAATACTCTGCTGTCTCTATTCCGAATCCTCTTCTGCGTCATCCACTGATGTTTCTTCATCCGCGGTCTCTTCCCCTGTACTGCCGCTTCCGCTCTGCAGGGAAAGAATATCAAGTATCTCCTGCGCGTTATCGACCGTCACATTGACAAAGTCGAATGCTGTATAATACGGCACGTCGATGCCTTTTATATAGGAGATCGCGTAATCAGCCGCGCATTTTGCCTGCTCCATGGAGTTATTGAATAAGGTGCCGGTAATATTGCCCCTCGCCACTTCCTGAAGAGTCTCTTCGCCGGCGCCAAGTCCAAGGATCAGCACGTCGTGGCCCACCAGCCTCTTCTCCTCGCTGACCGCTTTCCACGCTCCTGCCGCCTGGCTGTCATTCGCGCAGAGGATCAGTTCGAGGTCGCCGCCGTATTCTTCCATCTTGCTGATCACAAGCTCATATGCAGCTTCTTTCTCGATCTCTTCCGGTGACGCGTCTACTTCCCAGATCGCTTCGTGCGGCTCTTCGCTCGCAGCTTCCGGATCCTCTCCGTCCGGCGATCCGTCTTCCGCTTCCTCTTCCTCGGGCTCATCAACTACCTGCGTATCATCGGTCTCTTCGCCGCTCGGGTCATCCTCTTCGTTCTCATCCTTATCCAGGATATTCACGGTGTAATGACGTTCTTCAAGCGCCTTCAGCGTCTCCTGATTGATCCGCTCCGCGTCAGATCCGTCGGAGTCCCTGATGACGATCGTCCCGATCTCGCGGTCTTCATTGAGATCGATCAGGCTGAAGTCCATGTTGTCCAGGACATCCGCCCTCATCTGCGCGGCCTTGGTATCGTCGCCGCCCACATAAGCTGCCTTGATCCCTTTCTTTTCCCAGCGCGCCCGTTCTTTCTCTCCCGGGTCCATGCCAAAATACAGGATTGGGATCCCGGCTTTGGACGCACGGTCAGTAATGGAAGAGATCGGAATATCCCCCGCATTGTCAATGACGAGGACCGAACATTTCTCTTCCACCAGGTCTTTTACCGCATCCGGCAGTTCTTCCGCTGAGACGGCGCGCTCTATGATGTTGTCGTCACTGACGCCTGCCTGGACCAGGTATCCTTTCAGCCTTCCCGTGAAGCGCTCTGAAAATGTACCGATATCCCGGGCATATACAATGCCGATCTTTGCCTCTGACGGCAGGCCGGAAGCAATTTCCCCTGACTCTTCCTGTACCGCCTCATTCGTCTCATTCGTCGCGCCCGTTCCGGATCCATTCTGTCCTGTCTCTGCAGAACAGCCTGTGAGCAGGAGGAACCATGTTACGAACGCTAGGAGTAAACCTATGCTCTTCCTGTTCATAAATACACCTTTTTCTTAACACTACGACATTTTCACAACTTTTCTGTATTCATTATTATAAACGAAGGAATGCCCGATGTGTACTCTCATTAATCCTTAATGCGGCAGGATACACGTTTACTGAACAGCAAACGGATGACCTCAACCGATGATCAGATACCCCCTCAGCACGGAACCGGCCTCCAGAGGACCGCTGCCAGCCGGGATCACTGCAAAAAGGTCCGTACCGATCGCAGTGCTGAGAACACTGTTCCCCTGTCTCTCGCTGCTTGACAGGCACGCCTTTCCTTCCTTGAAGACGAGTCTTCCCCGCAGGACACGCGTCCCTTTCGAGCTCTTCGGAAACCCGGTGAGCAATGTACAATCCACTTCCTTAAGGCGCGGCTCGCACAGTCCGGATAATTTGCGGAGGACCGGAGCGCCGACAAGCCAGAACGCGGTCATGCAGGCGGCGGGATTGCCCGAAAAGGCAAGAACCGGAATCGGTGCTCCATTTTCAATCACGCCGTAAGCACCCGCCATGCCGGGCTTACAATCCAGTCCTTTGATCAGGATCTCAGCGCCGGCCATTTTCATGGCGTCGGGGGTCAGATCGAAATCTCCCGCCGATACGCCTCCGGAAAGCAGGACCGCGTCACAGGCAGAAGAGCCGTGAATCCCATCCGAGATCAGCTGCGCGATCTCTTCAGCGCTGTCCCTTCCCGTCCCAAGATATACCGGGTCGCATCCAAGCGACGCGCAGGCCGCCTCCAGCGTGTAACGGTTGCTATTGAATATTTTGCCCTTCTTAAGGGACTGTCCCTCATCGATCAGCTCGCTGCCTGTGGAGATGATCCCGACGACGGGCCTTTTGTATACCTGCGGGCGAAATACACCTTGCGCTGCCATGACGCCGGAAAGACCGGCGTCGATCCTTATGCCGGGCGCGGCAAGCAGCTCCCCTTTCCGCACATCCTCGCCTCTGCGGACAATATTCTGCCCTTCCGCGGCTTCATGAAAGATCTGTACCTCTGTATCCGAAAACTTCGTCACTTCATAAGGAACGATGGCATCCGCACCGGCCGGCACCGGCGCCCCGGTCATGATCCTTGCAGCCGTGCCTATGGTGATTTCCACGTGGGGCACGTCGCCTGCCGCGATCATGTCCACTACAGACAGTGTGACCGGGTGGAAGGCATCTGCTCCCCTCGTGTCCTGCGAGCGAAACGCATAGCCGTCGTAAGGCGACCGGTCAAATCCGGGTACATCCTCAGCAGCCCTGATCTCCTGTGCCAAAACCCTGCCCGCGCTTCCACTGAGCATAGCTGCCTCAGTACCGGTCACCCCGGTCCTTTCCAAAAGCAGTTCTCTCGCAGTGATAAAATCCGGTCTCTCTAACATATACGCCAGTCCTTTCATCCCCAAATACGCATGAAACAATACGGGGCCGCGCTGGGCGACCCCGTACTCACATTATACCTTATTATGCCGGATCAGTGAAGTTCATTGACTCTGTCATAGTGCTTGCCGCCCCAGTAGATGCGGGATGCGACTTCCGCCTTTTCAGGCAGCTCTACGCCTTCCATGACATATTTGAGGAATTCCTCATATCCGGTCCTGTCGACGATATAGCCGACGTGCTCCTTGCCTTCCAGTGCGTTCTTGTCGATATACTCCTCGACGTACGCGTAGCAGTTCTTGACGATCTTAAGGATGCTCTCCTCGTCAGCCCAGCGGATGAAGTCCTCTGCAAGACGGGGATTCTTCTTGCCTGTGCGGCCCATGATGACAACGCGGAAGTAGTGCTCTTTGCTTCTGGTCCACGCGCGGGTCGGGCAATAGGTTACGCAGACGCCGCAGCCGACGCAGAGATTGGGATCTCTGACAACCTTTCCGTTTACAAGGGAGAGGGCGCCGGTGGAGCGGATCTTGCAGTACTTGACGCACTGCTCGCAGCCTACGCAGCGATCGGGATCGTACTGGGGTTCCGTCATGCCGATAATACCAAAGTCGTCCATGCGGACTTTGCCGCAGTCGTTGGAACATCCGGTAAAAGCGACCTTCATATGCAGGTTGTTGGGGAAGATCAGCTTGTCCATCTTGCGCGCGAACTCAGTCGTGTCATAGCACCCGAAGGGGCAAAGCCTCTTGCCGGGGCAGGCGACAACGTTTCTGGTGCCGGAGGCCGGATAGCCGCCCTCATAGACTTCCTGGTTGACGCCGGACTCGTCGATGATCAGCTGCAGTTCCTTGTTGACCGCATCCATATCCTCCATCTTGATGCCGGGGATCTCGACGCCCTGGCGGTTCGTGATGAAGATCGTTCCGTTGCCGTATTTCTCAGCGATCTCGGTGATGCGGAGCATGCTCTTCGCGCCGATGACGCCGCCGGGAATACGAACGCGGGACGCTGTCTCGCCTCTGACCTTGGAATAACGGAAGGCGTTCTTTTTCAGTTTTTTCAGATTCACATCCATACCCATAGTATTAATCCTCCTTCCCGTTTCCTTAGTCGATCATATCTTTGCTGACTGTGTAGTTGAATACAGGACCGTCGAGGCAGATATACTTCTCACCGACTCTGCAGTGGCCGCATTTGCCGAGGCCGCAGCACATCTTGCGTTCCTGGGATACCCAGATGTTTTCTTCCTTAAAGCCCTTCTGCAGAAGACCCATGACAGAGAAACGCATCATAGGCGGAGGTCCGACTACGACTGCCTGCGCGGTCTCAAGATCGCGGATCGGTACATCCGGAATATACTTGGTGACCAGACCGATATTGCCGGTGTATCCTTCCGGAGCGCCGTCAACGGTAAGGATCAGATCCAGCTTCTCGTCCCATCTCTTCAGGTCGTCTCTGAACAGCATATCGTCAGGACTTCTGAAGCCGACGATCACGTGCTTGTCCTTGGGCGCTTTGGTCTCTGCGAGCGCGTCAATGACGCCGCGTACAGGAGAAACGCCTGTGCCGCCCGCGACAACGATCATTTCACAGTCCTCGTAAAGGCTGGTATCAAAACCGTTTCCGTAAGGGCCGCGGAGAAGAAGGCTCTGTCCTTTGTATTTCTCAAATACTTCTCCTGTGACACGGCCGACCTTGCGGATCGTCAGGTCTACATAGTTCGGGCCGATACCGGATACGGAAATCGGAGCCTCTCCGTACTTGGGCATGGATACCTCAAAGAACTGGCCGGGCTTGACGTCTCCGACATATTCCATACGGAATGTGTATTCCTTCTGTGTGTGCCTGATCACATCCAGGATCTTGGAAGGCCAAGGCACATAAGGATTGTTCTGCATATTAGTTGCTCCCATTCTGCACCTCCTCTACTGCCTTATTGACCTTGTTGATGCATGCGGAGAACGAAATGTACTCCGGACATACCATGTCGCAGCGGCCGCAGCCGACGCACATGTCATAGCCGAATCTCTTGCGGAAATCAAAGATCTTGTGAAGAACCTTGAAGCGCATTCTCTCGCCCTTGGTCCTTCTGTACTGTCCGCCGCCGGCCACGTTGGTGTAGCCGTCCACCATGCAGGAAGCGCCGACTCTTCTTCTCTCGCCGACCTTTCCGTTCTCTGTGTAATACACATCCTGCATTGTGTAGCAGGTGCAGGTGGGACATACGAAATTGCAGCGGCCGCAGCCGATGCAGCGCACACTGTACTCATCCCATACGGGGCTCTTATAGATACTGTTGGGAACCTCTGCGGGAATCGTGACACGCGTCGCGTTCTCTGTGACGTATTTGGGCTCTACCGCCTCTTCTTTGCCGCCGCACTCTGCAAAGATCTTCGCGACATCGTCGCATTTCACATCGCAGAACACCTCGTCGCCGATCACGTCGACGGAGAAGAGATAACCTTCCGTTGTCTTGTTGGTGCCCATATCCACGCAGAAGCAGTCCGCGCCGGATTTCTGACATCCGATGAGGACGAATTTGAGCCTGTCACGGATCTCTTTGTAGAAAGGATCAACGGCAATGCCGTTGTTCATATAGATCTGGTCCAGGCGGCGCACTGCGTGCATATCGCAGCTCTTGAGAAATACGATCACCTCTCTCGTATCTCTGTCCGCTGTCTTCACTTCATTCTCTGTAAAGAAGAAAAGTGTCTCTGACAAAGGCGTCAGGATCTCTTTGAACGCGTAATCAGACTTCTTGGAAAGCTCGATCTGTGACAGCTCCGTCACATAGTCATAGCGGACGACGTCCGTGTCCGTGAACCTTCCTTCGCCCACCTTGAGGACCGGCGCATAGATCAGTCTCTCCTCCGCGAGTCTTTGCAGGGCTTTGTCAAACCCTTCTTTTGTCAGAACATAACCCAATTTTTGCCTCCCTTCTGCTGCAATTCCAGCCATCTATCCTGTTATGTACAGGCCGCTGTTCAGGCGGCCTGCATAATATAGATCATTCTGCCGCTTCAGCCCCTCTTCTGTTTCCTGAGAAACATCCTCAGGAACATCAGCATGACATAACCGACCAGCATTGTGGTCACAAAGATCTGCAGTCCTGCAAGCTGTGTGACGGCAAATCCAAGGCTCTCATTGCCCTTCTCGATCAGATAGCCGGCCATCTTCTGGGATGCCACGGTTCCGATCGCCATAGGGAAGGTAAGTCCCGCATATCCCGGATAGAAATCAAAGGAGAAGAAATCCGGAAGTTTGAACAGGATAAAGGCCAGAGATGCCAGCACACAGATATACATAAAGCTCAGGAGAATACCATTATTCTGTCCGTTGACATTGATCAAACTGACGACGCAGAGACTGCAGGGCGCCAGCAGGACCGCCATCGTGTGATAGGCGGCGTTTTTGATCTCGACATTTAAGAGTCTCCAGATCATAAACGGAAGGAGCACAATGTAGATGATGCAGCCGTAGATCGTGATGAACTTAAGGATCGGGCCGGCATTCATCTTGCCGCCGGTGACGCATGCGACCATCCAGCCGTTGTAGGTTACGAACCAGCTGGGCATCATGTTGATAAAATTTTTGGGTAACAATACTTTGCCAAATGTGTGCTTGATCGTAAAAATAATGATGTGGACACAATGGATCGCAACGCCAATAAACCAGATGATCTTTCCGAAAGGAAGACCCATCTCGTAATAGAAGCTGCCAAGGACCATCAGTACCATGCTGAATGCGCCGTACAAGCTGGCAGGGATCGTCTGGTCGTACTCACTGAGGAAGGTCTTGGAAAACATAGCGATCTTCAGGATGTAGCAGATCATAAAGATCGTGCCCAGCGCCATGATCAGGTAGCGGAGCCATACAAAGCCTAAGCCGCCGTAAACATTGCCCAGAGTCAGAAAACTCAGGAAAGTGGCAACGCAGGGTACCGGAATTCTTTCTAAACGACTCATTTGTCACAATCTCCTTCTTTAATCGTAGTAGAACTCATATGTATTGTCTCTGATATGGAAGAAATCAGAGTAGTCGATGTCAAACAGCGGCTTTTTCACCTTGCGGACATCGATCTTTCTGGCGATCATCTGCTGCAGTACGCCGCCGTAAGCCAGGTCGCCCTGCAGGAGCGCGCCGATGATCTTTCCGTCCTGATGGACGATCTTCTTGTAGACGTCGCCTTTTTCGTATGTCTCTACCTTGATGCTCTCGTCCGCGGGATCGGGATTCACATTGCCGAGCGACATTGTGCTGATCTCGAGGAAACGCATTGTGGACTTGCTTGCAAAGAAGTCCGTCATCTTCTCGTTGTATCCTGCCATATTGGCGGCTGCGATCATGCCTTCCTTTACAGCGACGGGCCAGATGGGGCTCGTGCCGGAGACGTCGCCTGCGCCGTAGATATCGGGATCGCTGGTCCTGCCGGTCTCGTCATAGACAAGGCCGAAACGGCTCAGTTCCAGTCCGCTGTCCTTTAAGAATTCAACGTTGGAACGAACGCCCGCGGTAACAACGAAGAAGTCGCAGGGGATCACAGTTCCGTCGCTGAGGACAACTTCCGTGATCTCGTGCTTGTCATTGATCGTCACTTCGTTGACGCCTACGCCGTAGTGCTGCTCAACGCCGTGCGCGTTAAACGCGTCGATATAGGTCTGGGCCGCTCTCTGGTCCAGCTGCCTGTTCAGAAGCCAGCCTGCGAAATCACACAGGACGACCTTGACGCCGAGTTCCAGGAAACCGCACGCGCAGTCGATGCCGACAAGTCCGGATCCGAGAACTACGATATTCTTGCATGTTTTGGCAACTTCCTTGAGAACTTCGATATCATCGATGTTGCGGAATCCGATCATATTGGGGGATCCCAGCATGTTCTTGATCGGCGGGAAGAATGTGTGGGAGCCGGTCGCGATCAGGAGCTTGTCATAGCTGACTCTCTCGTCGCCGTCCAGGATGACCTCTTTCTTCTCTCTGTCAAGACCGATCGCCTCTCTGCCCTTCATCCAATCGACCTTATACAGTGTCTCGAAGTCCTTCTCAACAAAGCGAAGGCGCTCAAGGCTTCTCTTGCCGGCCAGGTACTCGTGGAGAATGCAGCGGGAGTAGATATCCTTGTCCTTGGAGATCAGAACGATCTGACACTCCTTGTCCAGTCTGCGCAGCTCTCTGATGGCGTTGACGCCCGCTGCGGAAGAACCGATGACAACATACTTCATATCAGTTTTTCACCTCCTCGAGAGTGATAGCATGCATGGGACATTTCTCCACGCACATGGGGTTGGCGGTCTTTCCATCCTCACTTCTGTGTACGCACATGTTGCACTTCATGATCTCACGGAAGTGAATGCTGTCGGGCTTGAGGATGCCGAAAGGACATGACATGACGCACATATAGCAGCTTGCGCACTGCTCTTTGTCATAGGTGACATATCCGGTCTCCGGATTCTTCTTCATTGCGCCTGTCATGCAGGTGTATACGCATTCGGGATGCTCGCAGTGGCGGCAGAAAATAGGCGCCGGCTTGGTCTCACTGTCGATGACGACACGGTTGCGGGCGTCGCCGCTCTCCGTCTCATGGCTGACCACACAAGCCGTGACACATGTAAGGCATCCGATGCAGCGACTGCGGTCAATTTTGATTCTATACATAATTACCTCCTACATCAGATCTTCTCAAAGCGGCAGATTCCGCCCTTATAGTTGGGCTCTCTGGAATACTTGTCATAGTTGGAAGGGGTCAGCTTGTTGCACTCGATGTAATGGATCGGCGCGTAGAGCTGGTTGTAAGGAACATTATCCGTGATCTTGACGTAGAACTCCGCGTTCTGTCCGTTTACGGAATAGACGCGGATGCGGTCCATTTCGTTGATGCCGTTCTCCCTGGCCTGCTCTGTGTTCATGAACAGATATGCCTTGCTGAGGGATACGTCCTCGACGAACTTGACTTCCTTGGTGCGGCTCTGTGTATGCCACTGTCCGACCGTACCGCGGCCGGTATTAAATACAATCGGGAACTCCTCATTGGGAATAAACGGGTTGGGAAGGGGCTCTTCGAACATGAAGTTCGCTCTCTGGTTGGGAGTAAAGAACTTGCCGTCCGCGTACAGTCTTCTCTCTTCGTCCGCGAACTCCGCCTCTCTGCCTTCCGGATAAGGCCACTGTCTTCCGTGAGAGCCTTCCAGCTCATCCCACTTCACGCCGCTGAAGTCGCAGGGTTTGCCCTTGGAAATCTCGCGCAGCATGTCGAAACACATTCTGGGCGTCTCCCATTTCTCAATGGCCTTGCCCATGCCGAGCGCCTTGGCGACACCGAGAATGCACTCATAATCGGAGATCTCGTTTTCGCCGCGGGGCAGGACCTGACGCATTGCGGAAAGTCTTCTCTCCAGGTTGATATAAGTACCTTCCTTCTTGATGCCGGGGACGACAGGGAAGTAAACTGTCGCGTTCTCCGCGCTCTCGATCGTGTCATAGATATCCTGTACCACGAACAGTTCGAGCTTTTTGGTCGCTTCCGCGAAGGTCTCGTTGTTGGTCCAGCTGTGTCTGGGGTTGGTGCAGAGGATCCAGAGAGCCTTGATCTCGCCCGCGTTGATGCCTTCCACGATCTTGTTGTAAGGGATAGTGGGTTTCTTGGCTACGTGGTCAATATCAATGCCGGTCAGCTCGGCGATCCTTGCTCTCTCATTCTCATCTGTAAAGTCGCCTCCGGCAAACAGGCAGGTCGTATTACTGAAGAGTCTGGATCCCATAGCGTTGCACTGTCCGGTGATGGAGTTGCCGCCGGTGCCGGGCTTTCCGATATTGCCGGTCATCAGGGCCAGGTTGATGATGGACTGTGCCGTGCGGACTGCTTCGTAACCCTGGTTGACGCCCATGGTCCACCAGAAGGATACAGCCTTGCCGTTATGGATCAGGTTAACGAGCTCTGTGATCTGCTCTTTGGAAAGGCCGGTGGTCTCCGCGCCTCTCTCCAGCGTGAAGTCCTTGACGAAAGCAGCAAACTCGTCAAATTTATTGGTATGGGCTTCGATGAATTCGTGGTCGATCCAGTCCTTCTCGATCAGCATATTCGCGATCGTATACATAAGGACCAGGTCGGTCCTGGGCTTTAAGCCGTACCAGTAATCCGCGTTCATAGCTGTCTCGGACTTTCTGGGGTCGATGACGATGACCTTGTGTCCGGGAACCTTGTTCTGGCGGACGCGGCCCCAGATAATGGGATGTGCCACAACGGGGTTGGCGCCGATGAAAATAAGCGTGTCGGACAGTTCCAGATCTTTCAATGTATAGCCGGGCGCGTCGTAGCCAAAAGTCTGCTTGTGGCCTACTGCTGCCGTCGCCATGCAAAGACGTGTATTACCATCGACATTGGTCTGCAGATAGTTTCTCATTACGTGGCCGAAGATCGCGAATTCTTCCAGCGTCAGCTGTCCCGTACTGATGCCCGCGACGCTCTCCGTGCCGTATTTGGCCTGAATTTCTTTGATCTTATCTGCCACATGTCTGAATCCCTCGTCCCAGGAGACCTCTTTCATGGTCCCGTCTGCCTGCCGGATCTTGGGCAGCGCACCGGGCTTCACTGTAGTCTGCTGCTTGCTCAGCGAAAGTCCCTTGATGCAGCTGAATCCGTCGTTCACAGGATATCCCTTAGTGGGAATTGTCCTGACGATCCGGCCGTCTTCGACGCAGAAGTCCAGATTACAGTCAATCGCGCAGAAATTGCAGGTTGATTGTACCCTTTTCATTGTTTCCTCCATTCATTCTCAGAATCAGTTTTAGTAAGTTTGCACACACTAACGTATGTTATCACATAATTCTTTATGAATTATACCATATTCGTCTATAAATCAGTGTTGCGCCCGCAACGCTCAAGTCCTATAATGTTACTTGCTTAACGATATTCAGTTTTTTGACCGGATTGGAAAGAAGGAATACTATGGCCGATATGCTGATGCGTGCTTTTCAGGAGCACCCGATGTTTGAAAATATATCCATGACGAATTGCAGCGCCCTGATGGGATGTCTGGGCTGCATAGAGAGAAGTTATAAAAAAGATCAGATCATTACACCGCCCGAAGTCTCTGTCAGGATGCTTGGGCTTGTCATAAGCGGATGTGTCCATACCATCAAAGAAGACGTCTGGGGACGCACAACTTTTCTGTCTTACACCAACGAAGACGGGATCTTCGGCGAGGTGATGGAAGGCGAGACCTTTCAGGACCGCGGAGTGATCTTCAAAGCGGCGGAGCCCACAGTAGTCATATATCTTCCTATCGACAGGATCCTGCACCCCTGCAAGAACTCCTGTCCCTTCCATCACCAGCTCTCCCGCAATCTCTTCGTAATGATGAGCCGCAAGAACATCGCGCTCACAGAGAAGATCGAGATCACCTCCAAGCCCTCCCTGCGGGAAAAGATCCTGGCTTACCTGTCTCTGGAGGCGCAGAAAAAGGATTCCATGACGATCAACATTCCGCTCAACCGCACAGAAATGGCCGATTATCTCTGCACCAACCGGAGCGCGCTCTCCCGGGAGCTTTCGAGCATGAAAAAAGATGGAATCCTCGATTATGATCAGAAGGTCTTCCATCTTTACAATGTGTCACAGGAGCATTGAACCTGTCAGATATTCCGCAAGGGCGTCGGGATCATCGAGGGGAAATACAGGCGCTGACGTCTGCACCTGCACATCCGATACAACGGCCGCGCATGTGTCCGGATCCGCCGCCATCGGTTTGCCGCTGCTCTCCCGGTACAGGAGGATCTTGGGCCATTTTCCCTTTTTGCATCCCTCCGTGATGATCAGATCGGCGGTCCCGCTCATCGAGATCAGAAATATCAGTTTTTCGGCCTCTATATGTCCGTTCAGCAGGATCGCCGCGTGGGAATCCGAGAAGATCCCCGACACGTCCGCGCCTGCCCTGGTGAAGCGGTCCGAGTCGGTCCCTTCATGGTCTATGTCAAAATCGTGCCCGTCGTGTTTAATGACGGCCACCCGGACGCCCCGCTTCTTCAGCGCGGGGATCAGGTTCTCGAGATAGGTCGTCTTTCCCGTGTCGGACCAGGCGATCAGAGAATAAACTGCCGCTGCCGACTGCACGGCTTTTCTGTACGAGGCCTGATTGTTCATGTTGGTCAGTTTCTTCACGCCTGCCGTGAGTTCAGAGGAAGGCACATACAGAACGGCGAGTTCTGCCAGTGCATCCCTCACTCTGTAATTACCGCTTGCAAGCTGCTTTTCCAGTACGGGAAGGCAGCTTTTGGCATACACGGCGCATAGAGGATGCTCTTTTCCATCCGGTGTGACGGGAACGACCGCGTCCCAGGCTCTTTCGCTGCCGTCTGCTTCCGAACCGCTTGCCGGCGGCTTCATAAATTTCTGCATCAGCTCTTCCGCGATTCCGGGATCCGAATAAGGCATGTCCACCGCAGTCACAAACAGAAAGTCCTGCCGGCAGTGCCTGAGCGAAGTGCGTATGCCTCCCAAAGGGCCGCAGCCCGCCGGAACATCTGCAACCGCATCTGCGTCTCTTCCCGTGATCTTCCTGATCCGGACGCCCTGTTCTTCGTCGCGCACGGAAAAGAATACTTCTCCGGCGCCGGCAAACTGTTCCCACTTATACCTGGCCAAAGGCATGCCCTTCCAGTTGAGGGACGCCTTATCCTCTCCCATGCG
>Ga0326514_10001811_pt1 | contig 13742 bp, 16 predicted proteins | sample 3_2548_0518_D_FD_203653 | JGI IMG/M metagenome (GOLD analysis project Ga0326514, IMG submission 203653) | Bovine rumen microbial communities from UC Davis, California, United States - 3_2548_0518 | ecosystem: Host-associated > Mammals > Digestive system > Stomach > Rumen | place: USA...
TGACGGCTGCCCGGACATCACCGAGGAGCAGGTAGAAAAGCTCAAAGCAGCTATGGAGAGCGGTTGGCACTTTGAGGACAAGCCTTTTGCCTCGTATCAGCTGTCGAACAACAACGCCGAAATACGCAGGCTTAAAGGTCGCCTTGATAAACTCAAGGAAATCAAGGAGGCAGGCACACAGGAGCACAGCGAGGAGGAGCTCGGCATTGACGGCTTGAAGTTGGTAGAGAATACCGAGGCTATGCGTATACAACTTATTTTCGACGAAAAGCCGGACGAGAAGACCCGCGAACTCCTGAAAGCTAATGGCTTCCGCTGGTCTCCCAGATATACCGCTTGGCAGAGAAACCTCAACGAGAACGGCAAATGGGCCGCTCGTAGAGTCTTAGAACAATTAAGAGAAAAACTGCAATAAAACTGCCTGCGACGCGGAGCGGGACGCTGTAAATGATTGATAACATAATGGTACTAATTCGTCTGTTCCACAATGCTATCAGTCAAAAAACGAACCGCTCCACACGGAACGGCCCGTTTTTACGCTTTAGGAATGCGAGGGTAAATTGTAATTTCAAAGTCATCGGGAGAATTGCCTTTGTACCGTGCGCTTCTCTCTTTGAGGTACACAACTTTTTCAACGACAGCTTTCAGCATATCGTTTTTAGCCTTAGGGGTAGGGAGCGACCAATAAACGTCGAGCAGTTTCTCAATCTTCGGAACTATCTGCGAGCGACCGGCTTCCCGGCGTTTATCGCTATTTATGTCAGAACTCAACGCAGAGCGGTCTGCTTCATTTTGCTTTATACGTTCAGATAGGACACGGGAGCGGTCAAGGAATTGCTCAGTGGTGTAGACTCCCTGCTCCAATAAATCGTGAGTGTTATCCAACTGCTTGTTGAGCGTTTCGTATTCCTTTTCCAGACGGCGGAGAGCCTTTTCTTTGAGAGCGATATTCTGCGCGGAGTCAGAGGCGCGACCCTCCACCTCCCATTCAAGGCGAAAGTTATCAAGCCAATCTCGCAGAGACTCGAGAATACGCTCCTCAACAAGATGGAGAGCAACAGACACATTATCGCAGGCGGTATCAGCGCACATCAATGTATCAGGATAATCACGGTCGTTATAAGGCCGACGGACCATTCTGTGACCACACTTTGCACAGATTACAATACCGGCAAGAGGGCTTTTGACTGTATGGCGTTCCCCGACCGGACGCGCGCGATTATTCCGAATAAACTCCTGGGCTTTATAAAAAACTTCTTCGGAGATAAGAGGGGGGTGCAAGCCTTCATAAAGCTCGCAATCTTCAAGAGGCTTCCTGTGACGCTCTATTGTGATTTGACCGTCCACCATTCTTTTATCCTCAGAACGCCAATTCCAACGTATTTTACCCATATAGACCGGGTTAATAAGAATGTCGCGAACGGAGGCAGTCACCCAATGCTCGGCTTTTCTTGGGTGGATTTTAAGAGCATTAAGACGACGCACTATGAGGGACACGCCGAGACGACGGAAAGAGCCGTCCTCTTGTTCTTCACCCTCTGTGTATAGGTTGAATATCATACGGACTACATCAGCCTCGGTCGGGTGAGGCTTCAAGGTATAGCCTTTGTCACCCTCGATTTTGACTCGTTCGTAGCCAAACGGGGAATGGCTTGCAACATACTTACCCTCTTTAACTGAGGCGAGCCGACCGCGTTGTAAACGGCGGTTTATCGTTTTATATTCTCGGCGAGACATAAAGAGGCCGAACTCGAAGTATTCTTCGTCGTACTCGTCGTTTGGGTCATAGTCCTTTATCGGAGTAATAATTTGCGTGTCTGAAAATTTAAAGGTTTGTGCAACGATACCCTGGTCTACGGTATCACCGCGAGCCAGACGCTCAACCTCCATAACGAGAACGCCGTCCCAGAGCCCGCGCTCGACTTCGGAGAGGAGCTGTTGCATTACAGGGCGCGCGGCGATTGTTTCGCCGGAGACTATTTCTCGGTAGATTTGAGTAACGTCGAAGTGTCGGCGCTTTGCAAGTTCCAAAAGAGTGTTGATGTGACGAGTAAGGGTTTCACCCTCACCGCGAGCCTCCGCCTCAGCGTCGGCGCGAGACTTACGGACATACAAACAGTATGGCAAATTAGATACCTCCAATTTTAAGCAAGTTAAACAGGTCGAAATCGACCAGTTTAACCGTGTCGATTATGACACGGTTAAAAAAGACGAACGCCGCCACGAAGGGCGGCGCACTATTCCCGAAATCTACGAAAATCAAACTCTATTATGTTCCCGTGTTGGGTAATTCGCTTTCTCCCTTTTTGACCTCAAAGGCTTCACCAATATCAGCCTGGAGGAGTTTATCAAGAATAGCGGAAACTTCGTTTTTTAGGTTGTTTTGAGAATTCATTAGTTCAGAGAGGAGGAGAGGGTCAGTAACTTTTCCTCCGCAGCTATCGACAGAGCGCCGAATACGAGAGCGTTTTGAACTTAATACAGAGAGCAATTCCCTATAAAGCTCAAGATGTTCAATGTTATCGGCTTTGACATCTCGGAGAAGAAGATTGTAAAAACAGCCATACGCCTTTGAAACGAATGCTTTAGATTCAGCAGGAAGGGCGTTGTAGTGAGCTTTGATATTATGAGAGTCATCGACAAAAACAACCTCAGACCGCGTATTCTCGTTTGAGAGACCGAGCAGAAAATCTGTAGATACACCAAAAAATCGGGCAATCGCAATCAGAGAAGTATAATCAGGCTCCTTGCCTTCAATTTCGTAACCCGAAATTGCAGAGCGGGATTTCTTAAGTGCTTTAGCCAAATCAGATTGGGTCATACCGCGTTCCCTACGGAGCGCAACAAGACGGTTAGAAAATTGTGTGTTCATTATAAAATCACTCTCCTTTGGAAATTATACCACTTTATATGGAATTTGAAAATAATTGACACTAAAAGGGGAAATTTTTTCAAAAAAACTTGACTTTGCCCCAATTAGCGACTATAATTAGATTAGTTTGGAAGATTACGCCCCGAATAGAAACGAAAGGAGGCTACAGAAATAATGAGAGCAAAGCTCGTGAAAATGCGTAAAGCAGCAGGCTATACTCAAAAAACATTTGCGGACAAAGTTGGTACGTCCCGGTCGCATTATTCGCAGATTGAATCGGGGGAGAAAAACCCTTCTTTAAACTTATCAATAAGAATCAAGCGTTGTCTGGAGTATCTGTATGATGATATTTTTTTTAATTATAAATGACGCAATACGGGACAAGCGACATAGAAAGCGACGCGTAAGGCACCTTTAAGGCTGTATTTATTTTATTACGAGAGGAGGGAGAAATAAATGCCAAAGAGAGCGACGAAAAGACCCGATAACATCTTCTATAAGCGACGTATAGAGGCTTCAAAGTGGGACCGCGATTTCGTATCGAGGGAGCGAACTGCCGAGAGACTTTATATTGACCGAACGCGACTCGCAAATATCGAATTGGAGAAGGTGGTTCCGCACCCGGAGGAGACAGCTACGTTTGCAGAAGCTTATAAAGCCCCAGAGTTATGCAACTATTACTGCTCACAGCTTTGCCCGTTAGGCAAAGAAACTATACCGAAGATAGAACTCAACGAGCTAGACAGAACGGTTTTGTTGCTACTCGCGGCTCTCAAGGATTTGCCGAAGATTAAGGAGGAGCTAATCGCTATAGCAGCTGATGGAGACATCCAGGCGGATGAAAGACGTGGTATGGATAGCATATTAGCAACATTGAACGAGGCGGCAAAGAGAATTCAGTCCCTTGTTCTCTACTGTGACAAGCATAGAAAAATTACGACTTAATACACTATAAGGAGGTGTTTTGTATGGTTGCGACAGGAAACGTAGTCGAGGAGTTTTGCATAGGCAATACAAGAGTGAGAATTTGCGACGATTACTGCAAAAACAAAAGCAAAGAAGAAGTTAACGAAATCCTCAAGAATATTATGAGAGACGCAATCGGACCACTATCCGTTGCGGCCAACAAACGATTATGAGAAGTGATAGGAAAAAGATAATCAGAAAAAAATATCAGGTGGCAGGAGCGATATTCTTCTCAATCTTGCTTATGCTTATATCCTTTATCGGAGTCGTTACGGCACAATCGCAGGAGCTGACTACGGAGGGTCAGAGAGCCCGAAAAACAAAGTCAACTGCGACTGTTCAAAAAGAGCATAAGGACAAGCTCTATTATGACGTACCTCTCGAGAACGAAATACAAGATTACATATTTACCGCCTCGGAAAAATATAATCTCCCGGCAGATTTGATTATTGCGGTTATCGAGCAGGAGAGCTCATACAATCAGTACGCAGTCGGACTTTGCGGAGAACAAGGATATATGCAAATTCACCCGTGCAATTTCGACACTCTGGATAAAGAGCTCGGGGTATCAGATTTTTTCGACGCAAAGGACAACATAAAGAGCGGAGCATATATTCTCGGAACATACTACAACAAATACAGAGAGGTAACCGCAACGCTTATGTGTTATAACTGCGGAGAAACAGGAGCGCGAAACCTATGGGAACAGGGTATTTACTCAACAGAATACAGCGAGAGCGTAAAAGGAATAATGCTCGCTCTAAAGCGTAAAGGAGGCACATAATGAAAGATAAAATGATTGGGTACATTACCGTATTTTTACTCGAAGTCATCGCGGGAGCGACCTTAGGCGGACTTGTAGCAGCATTCTTAGTTCCATACTGCTCAAATACGAGGGGATATTTCGCTATCGGCACAGAATGGATTTTTATAATCGCGGCAGCCTACGGCGGTTACACATTACTTAATCAATTTTTCTTCAGTAAATCGAAAGGGAGGGATTGACATACCATATTATGATTTATGCCCTATATGCGGTAGCACACTCGACCCCGGCGAGAAATGCGACTGCAGGGAGAGGGCAACCTCGAAGGAGGTGAAGAAAACCAGTGGAGTCACAAGAGACTTCTACACTACCTACATACGAGGAGAGCTTATTAAACGAGGACTTATTTCTCGTAGCTGAAAAAAAAGCAAAAGAAAAACTCGCTCGGATAATTGAGCGAGAAGGGGATTTAAACGGCGAACGCCGTAAGCCTGAATATTTAGTTCAGCTCATTATAGAGGCAATAAAAGAGAGGGAAGCCTCTAAACACACTATAGGCCGATATTTAGAGATAAAAGAAAAGCCCACAGCCGTAGCTGTAGGACAATTCTAATTAACGTATCTCTATTGTATCACAATATTTTTTGAAATGCAATAGGAGGTTGCAATTTTTATGAACAATCAACTTGCTACAAGCCAGAGCAACGCTCTGGTAATCACTAATCAATATCCACCGGAGAAATATAACTTACTCGTTCCTATGCAGACCGTCGCCGAGATTTCGGAAATACAGAAGCCTGTTATGAATGTGGTTTACATCAGCACCAACCCGAACGACAAGGAAATCTACGAGCAGGAGAAAGCAAAAAAAGCGTGGAACGGCAATCCGGCGCAGCCCGCAAAATATGCCCTAACTAAAAAGGCGCTTGCGAAGCTAATGAGAGCTGCCGGAATCAAGGTTATTTCTTCCAAACCAGTCGTACCTTCGACCTGCCAGAAATGTGCTAACATCAACGCAGGAATCGGAAAGCCGGTACGTTGCGGCGGCTGTCCGAACAAGGACGTAAAATACGAAGTGCGTATTTCGGTACCGCAACTCACCGGCGAAAACATTGAGGTCGTAGCTCATAAGGAAATCATCGTTGACGATGTTGTAGTAGGAATGACCGATAAACAAAAAGCAGAATTTCTCAAATTTCGCAACGAAATGTGTGAGAGCAAAGCTCTCAACCGTGCTCTCCGCGAGGCTATGCAGATTAAAGGAACATATCTGCTCGAGGAATTCAGAAAGCCGTTTGTGGTAGCCTACCTCGTTCCGAACCTTGACCACGAAGCCGTCAGAGAGGAAGCGGTAAAGAACTTCTTTAGTTCCTCACGAGAATTATACGGAGGTAATAACCCGGAAGCACAGCGAACGGTATATGTTGGCGACGACCCGGACGAGCAGACGGAGTACGAGGCTCCGCAACGGCCAATCGAGAGCGGAACACAGAGGCGAGAGCTGCCGCCGACCGTCGGAGCTGAGGAGAACGGAGACTATGACCCTACAGTATGTGTGGATTGCGGAGCGAAATGCAGTAACGGCGTAGTTAAATACAGTCAGGAGACGTTCGGGACAACCTTATGTATGAACTGTCAGAGAAAGAGAGGGCAGGCTCAATGAGGATATTACATACCGCCGACTGGCATATAGGAAACTTCCCCGGGCCTGAAAAGAACGGCGAAAACCTACGATTGAATGATATATGCAAGTGCCTCAACGCGCTCGTGCAGAAAGCGGAGGAGGAACAACCGGATATCGTTATTGTCGCAGGTGACATTTTTCATCAGGCAAAAGTATGGAGCGATAGAGGACTCCGCGAGAACGGTATCGCCGTTAGATATATAAGACAGCTTTCCAAGATAGCTCCTGTTGCGATTGTACGCGGCACCCCTAATCACGACAGCGAGCAGCAGTATATTTCGCTTAAAGAAACATTCAGAAATAACGAGCAGGTGCTTATATGCGACGAGCCCGGGACGAGTGTTATAACTACGGCTACGGGAGAGGAAGCGACAATCGCCGCCCTTCCCGGCTTCGACAGAGGCTACTACCGTGCAAAACACCCCGGACTCTCAAAAGAGGAGGAGAACGAGGTATTTACCGAGGAACTTCACAATATTATTCTCGGGCTTAAAGCGCAATGCAGTTCGGAGCTACCGAGTATACTCGTAACTCACTTTACAATACCGGGTTGCAATATGGAGTCAGGTCAAACTCAATTTTTTGCACAGTTTGAACCGGTAATTTATCCCTCGACGCTCTCGGCGGCGGGCTTCACGCTTTCTTGCTTCGGACATATACATCGTCCACAGAAAATCGAGGACGCGCCGAATACCTTTTATAGCGGAGCGGTTTCTGCTCTCAATTTTAACGACGCAGGACAGGAGCGAGGCTTTTATATCCACGATATCGACGACAAGGGGAACGTAAAAAGCGTTTTCCATACTTTGCCAACAAGAGAATACAAGACCTTGTACCTAAACGACGACGATATCAAAGAGATAAACGAGAACGGACCTGAATGTTTATCTAAACGCTGTGACACAATCGGCGTAGAAGATGTTGAGAACAAAGTTGTCCGTGTACTCTACGATTGCACAGACGAAAGGAACAAGGCTTTAAACAAGGCCAGCCTCGAGCAATACCTCTATTCAATCGGAGTATTTTGGGTGCAGGAAATCACCCCTCAAAAGATTACTGTGTCGGTAAATAAAGAGGCTATGGAGGGCGATAACAGCCCGGAGGAACTGCTGAGAGCGTACTTAGAGGAAAAGACGACCTCCGCGCCCGTTGCCGATATTATCGAAACGGCGCGTCCGATTATAGCAGAGGCAATCGAGAATACAGGTAAGAGCGGCAAGACAGGCACTTTTAAGCCTATGAAGATAGCTGTAAAAAACTATCGCAATTACCGCGACGAGGAGTTTGACTATGAGGGTATACGTTTCTGCACTATCAATGGAGAAAACGGCGCGGGCAAATCGTCTCTCTTTATGGACGCTATGCTCGACGCGCTGTATGAGCAACCGCGCGAGGGCGACCTGACCGGGTGGATATGTAATGACCCCGCTGTAAGGAGCGGCTCAATTCAATTTACATTCTCGCTCGGCGACGCGGTTTACCGTGTAACGCGTACCCGCCAGAAAAGCGGTAAGGCTACGCTGAACCTGGCGGAGCTTATAGAGGGCGAATGGACCGACCGTTCAGCGGAGCGGTACAGAGAGACGCAGGCTATTGTTGAAAACACAATCGGTATGGATAGTCTCACATTTAAGGCTTGCGCGCTTATTATGCAGGACCAGTATGGACTATTCCTACAGGCCGACAAAGAGGCGAGAATGACTATTCTCGGTAATATACTCGGACTCGGTATTTACGAGAAAATGGAAGATATCGCCGCTAACAAACTCACAGAGACCAATCGCGAAATACGCTTGCTTAATGAGAAGGTAGCCGACATTAACGCTAAACTACCTGACGCTAATGTTCTCGATACGCAGATTGCGGACCGCGCCGCTAAGCTCGCAGGGTTAGAGGAGCAGGTCGAGAAAAAGACAGCTGAAATCGACAGCACTAAAGTAAGACTGAATACTAAAATCGAAGCGAAAGCAAGGGTAACTCGTTTAGCAAATAATATCTCGGCGCTTACCTTCAAAAAGCAGGGAGCGATATCTGCTATAACGTCCCAGACTCTTATTATCAACGGAGCGACCGCGACGCTCGCAGAAGAAAGCACGATAATGGAGGGCGTAAAAGAATACGAGAGGCTTCGGGAGCGTGAGAAAGACCTGGTATCCGCACGAGACCGACGCGACGAGCTTTCGGCGCAGGACGAGAAGCTGTCAAAAAAGATTACTACCTTCCAGGGAAAGCGCGATGAAATTCAAAGGAAGATAGCCTCCGCAGAATTAGAACTTTCCGATATTGACGCTTCTTTAAACGATACAGAAACCATAAAAGAGAAACACAACGAGTATCTCGTCACAAAGGATCAAGTTGAGAAAATGCAAGAAGCGTTTGAGGAATTTACCGCGCTCGAAAAGAGTAAGAGAGACGCGGAGGCGGAGCTCAATCTTCTAAGAAGCAATATTGAGTCGGAAATTTCGTCACGAGAATATGTTGTGCAGACTCTCAAGCAGAGAGTTGCACTCCTTGATGACTGCGGTTGCCCCATAGCGGATAGGGCTACCTGCAAATTCCTCGAAGACGCAATGAAAGCCAAAGAGGAACTACCCGGCAAAGAGAAGGAGTTAGGGGAGTATAGAGCCTCATCAGCGGACAAGCTCTCGGTGGCGCAGGGAGAGGTCTCTCTGGCGAAAAAAGCTTTAGCTAATAACGAATATAGCTCAACCGAAATGAACCGTTTAAAGGCAATTTTGACGGCTTTACAGCCATTTGAAGAGCGATACCACTCGCTCGGCGAACAAAAAGCTCGTAAAGAGGCTACTGTCGCGCGGATAGAGGAGCTTGATAACGAAATAGAGGGTATCTTGCAGTCTATTGAAGAAGCTGAAGCGGAACACGCTATTATTCACAAAAAGCTCGACGACGCAAAAACGGCGGCTGAGGGCTACGACCTACTCGTTGTGCAGATAAAGAAGGCGCGCGAATTTGTGGAAAAAGAAAAGGAACTCCCGGCGGCGCGCGAACGACTCGCGACTGCTACAGCTCGTTTAGAGGAGTTGAAATCCGAGGTTGCTCAGATAGAGACAGAGATAGCCGAAAAGGAAGAAGAACTCGCTCACGAGAATCAGACTGCCGACGGAGCGTCGGAATTGGAAGCCGTCGTAAGAAAAGCGGAGGCAGAAATCAGAGAGCTGCGCGAGTCTATTACAAGCACATCAATGGAGCTCGGCGCGCTTCGCAATCAGAAGAAAGCTGCTGACGAAGACCGGGCGACCGCCGAGGAGCTTATGAAAAAGACCGTTGCCCTCGGCGAAAAGGCTTCAATCTTCGACGAACTCAAAAAGGCATTTTCACAAGACGGCATACCGCATAATGTCATTCGCTCTATTATCCCGATTTTTGAGGCTACGGCGACCGGAATTCTCGGTCAGATGTCAGGCGGGCGAATGAGTGTTGAATTCGTTACCGAGAAGCACCTCAAATCAAATAACAAAAAAGAGGTAACGACGCTCGATATTATCATTAACGACGTGACAACAGGCAGACTCCCATATATGAGCAGGAGCGGCGGCGAGAGAGTTAAGTCCGCGCTATCTGTTATTCTGGCTCTCTCGGAGATTAAGAGTAGCAAGGCAGGCATACAGCTCGGCTTCCTGTTTATTGACGAGCCGCCTTTCCTCGACGCTCAAGGCGTACAGGCTTACTGCGACGCGCTCGAAGCTATTCAGAGCAGATATGCAAATTTAAAGATTATGGCAATCACGCACGACCCGACAATGAAGTCAAGATTTCCACAGTCGGTTGATGTCGTGAAAACGCCGGAGGGCAGTAAAGTAATCTATCAGTAATATACGAGCCGGGAGGGCAGCTATCCTCCCGGCAAGTAAACGGAGGCTTATTATGGCGACCATTAGAGTTGAGAAAACCAAAAATTATACGGTAATGAGTAATCATCACCTGAGAAATAAAAACCTGTCTTTGAAGACCAAAGGTCTTCTGTCTTTTATGCTGTCGTTGCCCGATGATTGGGACTATACAACTAAAGGCTTGGCAAATATATGCAAGGAAGGGGTAGACTCTATATCCACCTCGCTGAAAGAACTCGAGGCGGAGGGGTATCTTGTCCGAAAAAGAGCGCGTAACGATAAGGGTGTACTCGGCAAAATGGAGTACACAATATACGAGCGACCAATCACCGAGAAATCGGAGAAGCCTAAACCTGAGCCGAAGAAAGCCCCGCAGGAAAAGCCTGTTGAGACGGCGACAAAGGATAAAAAGGAGAAGCCGGAATATTATGCTGAATTCGTCAAAATGACAGAGGAGGAGTACAAGAAACTCATAGAGCGGTACGGCGAAGCCGTAACAGCGCGCTCCATAGAGATACTCGATAACTATAAAGGCTCAACCGGGAAAAAGTATAAGAGCGATTACAGGACGATTTTGAATTGGGTAGCAGATAGGGCTCAGCAGGAGTTGAGGGGAGGTCAATATGGAGCATATCAGCAAGATAATCGGACCGCCCCCGGAAACTTTAAGCCCTCAAAAGGATTCAAAGACTAAAAAATTTGGTCCTACCCCGGAAGAAGCAAAAGCTATGGGGCTATCCTTTAAGCGCCCTCCTCCGCCTTCCGATGTTTGTCAGTTTTGCGGGAAAGAAAACCCTCGTCACGGACTCGTAATGTTCGGGACAGTTGTAATGTGGCAACCGTTTGTATCTCGTTGTGACTGCCCGGAGGCACAGGCCTACTGGAAGAAGTACGACGAGGACCGCAAAGCAGCGGAGGCGGCCGAGAAGCAAGCGGAGGAGCGCAGGCAAAAGCAGGAGCGCATAGACCGCATACTCGGTCGTAGCGGCATAAAGAAGCGTTTTCGTAATCGGACGTTTGCCAACTTCAAGACCGACACCCCGGAGCGTCTGCGGTGCTACAAGATAGCGAAGCGGTACGCGGACACGTTCGCGGAACGCTACAACAACGGCGACGGCCTATATATCGAGGGAACGAACGGGACCGGCAAGACTCACCTCGCCGCCGCGATCGCGCTGCAGCTTATCGGTGAGGGCATACCCGTTATATGTAAAACCTCGTCCGATTTGCTGTTGGACATCAAGAAAGCCTACGACAGCAAAGAGGTGTCCGAGAGCAGAGTATTGGACGTTTACAAGACCGTTGACCTGCTGATAATCGACGATCTCGGCAAAGAGCAGTGCTCCGATTGGAGTATGTCAACGCTATACTCAATCCTCAACGACCGATACGAGGATATGAAGCCTACAATCGTTACCACGAACTACGGAGCGGAGGACCTTATAAAAGCCCTCACGCCGCGCGGCTACGACAACTCAAAAATCGTCGCGATAATCAGCAGACTAAAAGAAACATCAACAGTATTAACTATGGCGTGGGCGGACTACCGCACAACATAAGAAAGGAAGAAAATTATGGGACAGTATTTCAATGTAGCGACTATGGACAGCGACGGCAAAGTTACTTCTTATAATCGCAGAGTAAACGGCGAATACACTATGGCAAAACTGACCGAACACTCTTGGTGGTACAACGAGTTTGTCGGCACAATGACGAAAAAGCTTCATCGCAAGCCCACGCGTATCGCTTGGGTTGGAGATTACTCCGAGGGAGAAGAAATCGTCAAGGAGAATCATCTTTACGAGCTCGCGTTCAGCGAAGACGAACAGGGAGTCGAAAAGGACATTCTCCTCCTTGACGGAAAGTATCTCGTTAATCATAGCAAGAAACTGTACCTCGATTGCAACGCATACAGAGAGCGAAGCAATGAAGACGAGGATTGGTGTATGCACCCGCTCCCACTCCTCACAGCAGCCGGAAATGGCTTGGGTGGAGGAGATTACTACGGAATTAACAAAGAAGACGTCGGAAAATGGTGTTGGGATTTGATTTCCGTAGAAGACGAGCCGCCGGAGGGCTACGAGGAAGCAGAATACACATTCATCGACGCTCATTAACGGGAGGAACAATGATAGAGTTTATCGAAAAAGAGCCGCGTGAATCATACGACCGCTTCAATCAACGCGACAGCCTACTTTATCCGAACTATATGGTAAAAGACGGCAAAGAGCATTTTATGTTTAATCGCAGAGTGCCTGACGATAAATGGGCGCGACGCGGCGAGGAGGGCCGAAAGCAATTACTCATAGAGAACGGCGGGAAGTATTTCGTCTTTCACTCTGCATTTACAGATCCGTTTGAAATGCTTTTGGATATATCGCGACAACATCACCATTTTTCAAACCCGGACGACCTATACATTGGCTCGCTTGAAAAATCAGGATATTTTGATTTCCACGGCAACCGCAAAGAATTGTCGGCAGCTTATCACTACCGTATATATGACGCTGATATGGTGGCGGAGATCAAGGAGGTTGTCGATATGATTATAAGAGAGGAGTACGAGGCTGTATGTGCAAGAATTCAAAATCGAAACACAGATTAAATCCCAAAATCATTGAGATTGCTGAACGTCTCGAATGGAGCGTCAAGGAATATGATGACGGAACAGCGGAGTTCTCACAGTATTCACCCGCCGGAGAGGATTTCAGTTTTATTGTGAAAGCGGAGAATGCCGCACAGGATATATACGCATACTACAATAATTTTGACGTGGACGACCATATCAAAATGTGGATAGAAGCAAAGGATAATGGAATAGCAGGCGTGCCGTCAATTCGTCGGCTTGTAGACGACGCGGAAGCAATCTGCGAAATGCTCAAAATATTGGCAGGAGCAGTTATGTCGGGGGTGGCAGAATGAAATACACTTACCACAGAGGCTCAGAGAATAGCCAAGAATGCGTTGATTTTGACCTCAGACGCGAGAACGGAGATTACATAACAACTTGTGTAGTGAACGTGGATTTGCTTATTTGCGGCGTTTCTCAGCACCCCTGCACAAACGACGATGCATATGACCTATCCGCCGAGGAGCAGCTCGCTATATTGCGGATAATCGAACAGGAAAGAAGCAAGATTACAGATAAGCAGGGCGCAAAATCTTTGCAGGATTGGAACGACAGCGGGCTGAGGACCCTCGAAGAATATTTACGTCCCGACGACGAGGTGACGGAGGATTTCGTCGAATACTTTGTCAATATTATGCCGCCGACAACCTGCAGGAGCAACCTCGTGCAGAGTGGAGAACCGTACAGCCACGAGCGGGACGAAAACGGACACTATCGGCCGACATTCGACACCTTCTATAAGCAAGACGGCGTATGGCGGTTTGCTGGCTGGTGCTTTGCCCGCGAACGCAAAAACCGTGTCGAAAGACCGAGCAGACTCGCCGAGAAGATTGCGCTCGTTGAGGAGCGGTTAGAACGATACAGAAAGGCGGAAAACAATGGATAACAATAATCAGAGCGTCGCGCAACCCAAAGTGATACTCGACCTCTGCGGAGGAACAGGCTCTTGGAGTAAGCCATACGCGACGCGGGGG
>Ga0326514_10001812_pt1 | contig 13739 bp, 14 predicted proteins | sample 3_2548_0518_D_FD_203653 | JGI IMG/M metagenome (GOLD analysis project Ga0326514, IMG submission 203653) | Bovine rumen microbial communities from UC Davis, California, United States - 3_2548_0518 | ecosystem: Host-associated > Mammals > Digestive system > Stomach > Rumen | place: USA...
GATCTTGCCCCAAATATCAGTAAACCAGCCACTAATGGCGTCCCAAGCTTTTTGGGCCGCATCAGTCAGGTACGAATACACCTGATCAAACCAGCCCTTAACGCCCTGAATGAACGTTACAAACCAGGGTTCACCCTTATCGGAGCCTTTATCCTTGCTGGTTTCACTTCTGGTGAAAAGGCCCGTGATCTCACTCCAAATATGAGTGAACCAACCGCTGACGGTGTCCCAAGCTTTTTGGGCCGCATCAGTCAGATACGAATACACCTGATCAAACCAGTCCTTAACGCTCTGAATGGTCTCGACAAACCAGGGCGTCTTTTTTCCGACAGCTTGCCCAGGGCTATGCATGCCGAATTCGCTGTCCGCGCCTTCGTCCTTCGAGAACAAACCGCTAACCCAATTTCGGATATTATTGAACCAGCCGGCGACCTTGTCCCAAGCTTTTTTGGCAGTGCTTGTCAGGAACGAATATGCCTGATTGAACCAGCCCTCAACGTCTTTAATAGCCTTTATGAACCATGGATCGCCGGTCTTCAGATAAGCGGCATCTGTGTTATGCACGCCATCATTACCGAACAGCGTCCGTGCCCAGTTAAATACAGGTGCAAACCAGCTCTTGATCTTTTCCCAAATCGGCTCGACTTTCTGTTTGATCGTGTTCCAGACTTCTTTGACCTTTTCGGCGAGCGGCCCGAATGTTGTCGTAAACCAATCCTTCAAATTTGTCCAGGCGCTGTCAAGCTTCGTACCGAGGCCCTCGAACATCTTGTCGAAACCGGCATCATCCTTGCCAAAGAAGGTCTTGATTTTGTCCCAAAGGTTCTTGAGCCAGTTCTTAACCTTGTTCGTGATCGGAGCCGCCCAGGCAACGACAGAATCCCAAGCGCCCTTCAGCACATTGAATATGTCCTGAACAACAGCCAGCTTGGTAAAGAAGCGGAGGAACGCACTGACAAACCGCTTCACACCATTCAGAACGCCCTTCAGATCTTTTCCGATCGTTTTCAGTGCCTTGCCGAGCGTTTTCAGGAAGCCTGCAACCATTGGGGAACTCATCAACGTGTGGATAAACCGGCTGATCAGCCCAATCGCGTCATCGATAATTCCACCAGCAAACTCGGAAATAGCCCCGACAATCGATGAGACGCCTTCGGCAATACCGCTGTCTTTGATCCATTGCGCCAACTGCTGAAAGTCAAGTCCAAGCGTGTTGATGCCCTGAATCAGTTTTCCCTCCGGGCGCAGAATATAACCAAGCCCGCTAAAAATCGGCAGAATCGCGCTCTTTACGATGCCGCCGATCTCCCTCCCCATAGCGAGGAAACCCTTGAAAGCGTTCTTGATTGCGTCAATCGGTGTTGCGATGGTCGCGGCGACATCGTGGTACAGCGTTGTACCGTCCATGAACTCGCTGAAAAAGGTCTGGCCATCCAGCACCCGCTTCGCTCCGTAATCACCGCCATTCAGCCAATACAGCAATTTTTCCGAGCCTTTTTCCAGCGCCTTGGACGCGTTGTTCATCATGTCGCCGTAATACTTGGCCATCTGATCGTCGGATACCGTACGATCACCATAAGTGTGATTGATCGGGTAGAAAACCTCTTTCCAGGCTTCCCACAGCGGACCGGAAACTTCCTCCAGAGCCGTGTACGCATTCTGGAATGCAGATATTACATACTCACGGCCGGACTTCTTCGTGCCGTTTTCGTACCACTTAAGGCCATCAGCATCCGTATCAGCCCAAATGGAAAGAATCTTGTTCCGGAATTCGTCAAGGGCGTTTACGTCCTCGATCAGCGTGTCCGCCAAACCGGTAAACAGATCTTCCGCTTCCTCGACGCCGCCGAAAATATACTGCCAGCTGCGCATCCAGCCGGTAGAGGAAGCGTCCCGAATTGCGTTAAGGGCATCCGTCAGGTTTGCCGCCTTCTGACCTGCCTCGAAGGCCTGCTTGCCAAACTGGTTGACCTCATTTCCGGCTTCGTCCAGTTCGGGGTTCTCGAAATCGTAATAATATCTTCCGAGAGCCTTCATCATGGTCTGCTGATCCAGCCAACCCTGGCTCAATGTGTCTCGCAGACTGGCAGTCGTGACTTCTTTTTTCTTCTTTCCTGAACCCTTGGTATATACTTTTCCGTCTTTCCCCTTGGTCAGCGTGCCGGATTCCAGACCAGCCTGAATCAGCTGCTCTTTGAAATCTTCCGTGGCAAAGTTCATCAGCTCCAGTGTTGTCCACTGCTGAAGCGACATCTTGCCGGAGGACATCGCCTTCGCGAATGCGCTCATGGCCCGGCCAGCTGTGTCGGCGTTGATACCGGCCTTTGCCGATGCGTTGGCGATACCTTCAATGGCCTGCTCGGCCATGTCCAGATCCGTGATGCCGGCGGAGGTGAATTGGCCGATGAAGTTGGCCATTTCATCGAACTTGTAGGAGGTCTGATCGGAGTAAGCGGTCAGGCGATCCATCACAACTTCCACTTCGTCGAAGCTCTTCTTCGTCGCCAGTGCGATGGTCTGGACAGCCGTCATCTTTCTTTCGTACTTGGTCATGCCAGCGCCGATCTGGTCAGTCGTGAAGGACTTTACAAGCGCTGCACTGGCGTCGAACGCCTTCTCGGCCATCTTTTCAAGCCACTTGTAAGCAACGGTTCCTAATGCGCCAAACCGATTCTCCAGATTCTTGACGCTTTCTCCGACACTGGCGATTGAGTCTTGAACGTCGCTAAACGCTCCGCCATTCGCATCCAGCGTGTCGGCAAGCATATTGATCGATTCGTCTAGCCTGTCAATCGCATCCAGCGTTGAACTCACATTTTTCTCAAAGCCGTTATTGTCAAACTTCATCTCGACAATACGTTGATCAATCGTTGAGCTCATCCGATTACCTCCTTCCACAGTTCATTCAGGATTCCGTCAAACACCGGCTTCAATGCGGGGTTGATGTAGTCAATGCCTTCCACCCAGCCGCCAGTACCTGTCGCATGGCCGTATTGCAGCAGCAACGCCACAACGGCCGTTTTGTTCACATTGCTGTTTGTCCAATGGATGCTGACGTAGTCCGTGCCGTACTCGATTTCGTAACCCCAGGAATCCCTGGTTTCACCGGAATCCTTCGGTGTCGCCGCCCGAAGTGATTCCACACCAAGCTCGGCATACTTCTCCAGAATACCCTGAAAGTCCAGGCTTTTGCACCGCTTCAGGAACTTCCTGGTCTTCTTCAGCTTCCCTTTACTCCTCAGTTGAAACATTCCGTCATCCCTCGCTACCGAGGCTGGCCCGGCGGGAAGCGTTCAGGCTCCGCCTTCTTGCCGCGGCCTCTTTCTTTCCGAGCTTCTTCTTCGGCTGATTCTTCCTGTTGCACACTTCGATCAGTGTCAACAGCCGATTCAGATGCCACTTCTGGCACTCAAACGGGATGTTGAGCGCGATCATCCAGTAGTAAATCAGCTCGGAGGTGACTGCCTGTCGGCCAAAGCGCCTCACCGGCTTCGTCTTTTGCTTATCGCTGAACCAGGTTGCCGTCATAGGTGACTCCATGTATGTCCGGATTTCACTCATCACCTTTGCCGGCAAATATCGGTAGATGGCCGGGTCCACATTCTGCGTGATGGTCATACAGCGAACATAGTCCACCTGTTCATCCAACGTCAGCTGCGAATTCAGGAATGGTTTCTGCCACTTCGACTCCCATTTTGATACGGAGACAAGCGAGTGCTCCAGCTGAAGGGTCAGCTCCTTCGTCGAAAAGAACGAATTGGTCGATTCGTCAAACAGTTCCTGCTCCGGAATCTTCACCTGAAGCACTCGCCCTCACTCCTTATTCAGCAGGAAGCGCGGACAGCTGCTTCCCCTTTTCCTTTTCGGCTTCGTCCAGCAGCTCCTTCGGGAAGATGCCATTGATGAACGCGGACGCGCCGTCGCCATCCTGAAGCAGCTCCATCAGCAGCTCCGTATAAGCCTCCGTCGCCATGAAGTCCTCCAGGTTCTCACGGTTCTTGACAAACCGCTTGCCGTCCGGAGACTTCACACCATAGGACCGGGCAATGAAGTCCTTCACCGCCTCCACGATCCGGCGATTGTCCTTCTCCTGGATGATGCGCTCCAGCATCTTCCGCATGCCGCCGTCGACGCCGAGCTCCATCTCCAGCACATCGGCACGGCTCAGGTTGAAATAGAAATCTTCAGTTCGAGTGTTCCCGTCATAGTCCTTGTAAGTGATCGTCTTCTTCAGCATTGTTTCGCTTTCTCCTTTCAAAAGTCACGTTAAAAAAATAAGGGAACGCCCGAAACGCATCCTCCTTCGCAGAAAGAAAACGTTTCGGGCAATTGTGAACAAATATCAGGTGGTGATGGTGCCGTTCAGGATGCCGATCACGGTATCGGGATCGGGCAGCATGGGATCCGTACCAGTGCCGGAACCCTGGCCGTCGGTGCCGAACAGCTTGCTCTCCAGCAGCGCCAGCTTCTCCGCGGCCGCGCTTTCCTTAAACTTGGAAGAGTCGATCACGATGGTGCTCACAGGCTTGTAGCCGGTCACGTTCACGGGGGTGGTGTCGCACTCCCAGCTGAAGGTGATGGCGTCCGGGCTGTCGTTGATCGTCTCATAGTCCTTGTCGGAAGGAGACGCGGTGGCATTGTAGACGATGTGCAGCTTGTAGCTGTCGTCTTCCTCGGTGGAGGTGTCGTTGCCAACCTCGGTCCGGTAGACGAAGCCGAAGGGCTTGCGGCTCTGCTGGCCCAGATAGACGCCGTCCACGGGGCTCGCGGTGCCGTCGCACAGCGCAAACTCATCGGGATACATGTAGGCTTCGATGGTGAAGCCGAAGGTCTCGGTGGAGCGCAGCGTAGCATACTTGATGTTGTCGGCCCACAGATCGTTCGCCTCGGCGCCGTCGGGGCTCTCGCTCACGCTAGTCAGGCCGTTCCAGGCAACACCAGTGCCATAGGTGCCGGACGAGGTCATCGGATACAGAACACCGTGGTTTACGCCAGTCTCGTACAGACGCTCGCCAGACTTGTCCCAAACGATTTTAGACATGCTTGTTCCTCCTAATAATAGATCTTGAACGTGTAGTGATGCAGGTTATCGGCCGTGTAATGCCGGTCAAAGCTGCACAGTGGAAATCCCGCAAACATGTGCAGAAGATCCGTGTCAGGATTCCGGTCAATGATGGTTACCATGTACAGCGCCGTAGAATTGTAGTTCTGGTTGTCCGCATACCGAGTATCATAGTTGGACAGACTGTACACGATGCAGGGATACTCCATCCGGACCGTAGGCGGCGGCTGAAAATATACGCGTTCTTCAGCATGCGTTGCATACCGTCCGAACGCGGCCACCAGTTTATTGTGTAGGTCCTCCCGCCGGCCCATTGTAGACACCCCCGATCGAGAGAATCAAGCGGGGCCGCTGGACTTCCACATTGGAGACTTTCCAGCGTGCCCCGCTCCATTGAACATACCTGATGTTGTAGAAGTGCTCGTAGGCGTAAGCATCCGCAACGATGCTGATTTCGTTCGATACCGTCAGATTGTCATTCAGAGACTCGCCGTTTTCAAAGCGGCGCACGATCCTCGTTACATCGCCGCGATACACTCGCTCGCTGACGATTTCCTCTTCAAAGACGCCATGCCCCTTATCCACGATTCCAGCGTAACCAACAACACCGTAGAACTTCGCCATCAAATCACTCCCATTTTGATTTCATCAGGCCTTCTCGTAATAGGTCTTGCCGGTCACCACGGCGCTGTCCTTGGAAGGACGATAGATTTCGCCCTGCTTCTCGTACCAGCCTTCGGTCGCGGGAACGGCACCCTCGCTGGGCGTAACGGTCGTGTAAGTAGGATCGGAGCCGCCGATAACCACCGCCATAGCGGAGAAAGGAGCCACCAGAGCGCCGGAGCAGCGGGTCTCGATCAGGTACTTGTACTGGTTGAAGTCGATGTCGAAGTCGTCGAACATCTCCACGGAACCGCCCTTGTCCGCGCCAACGTTGTAGTCCTTCAGGTCCACAGCGATGGCCGCCAGAGTTTCGCTGCCGCTGGTCTGGTTCTCCAGCGCGGGAGAAGTGACGATCTTGTTGACGCGCAGCTTACGGGCCAGCGCGGTCTCGTCGGCATAAATCGCCTGACCGAAGTCGTTCTCCAGAAGCAGGGCCTCGCTGAGCCAGTCCTCCGTGGTGAAGAAAGTCAGGTTGCCGCTGCCACGATACTTCTTACGGGCCTTGATGAACGCGCGGATCATCGCCTTCACAGTGGCGGCGTCATCGGAACCGGCGGTCACATGCACAGGAATGGTATACAGCTCGTCATCGCCGTAGATAGGACGGATGTGGGAAGGATCGATCTTGTCGTCGTCGGCAGCGCTGCGGCCGTCGCCAACCAGCATGGCGCGAGCCAGTTCCTCATCCAGCTTTCCGCGCATCTCGCCCTTGATCCAGGCCACCACGTCGAAGTCGGTGATGTCGATGATGTCATCGCGGTCCATCTTCTGGCGCTTGTAAACGGTCTGAGGATCGGTGCTACGCTTCAGAAGGGTGAACACTTCGTCCGCCTTGCGGTTGCCCTTCACATAACCCTTCGCCCGAGCCTCATCCATGGTGATGTTCGCGTGCACGCTCTTCACCCTGCTGAAGGGAGAATGGCGAACACCGCTCATGACCGTCTTCACCCAGTCCTGATTCCGGTCGATGAAATTCGGCTGGTTGTCCAGGGTACGGTAATCCGGGAACAGGTAGTCGACGTTCGCCACGCCGTAGGTCTGCTTCGTGCCGTCGTCGTTGTAAACTGCATGGGCCAGCACACCATTCTGGCGATGCTCTTCCACGGCTTCCTTCAGGCTGCCCAGGCGCTTCGCGTCCTTGAAGATCTCATTGTAATCCGCGTGGGACAGCGTAGTCTCCTGGGTATCGTTGTCAAACACGTTGTGCTTCATGTCTTCGGTCTCCTCATCATCTTCTTCGTCTTCGTCGTCGGCAGCGCTGCCCTTGCCTTTCGCAGCCATACCGACCAGGTAGTAAACAACGTTCTTCTGCTCTTCCGTCATGCCGTCAAATACTTCTTTGACGGTCTTTTCCTTATCGGCCACTCCGTCTTCCTCCTCTTCCGCAGGCTTTTCTGCATCCGCATGTTCAATCACGGGTTCCGGAGCCTTGCTCTGACGTTCCTGGACCTCGATCTCGCCGTGCTCCAGAGACAGCTCGTCGTCGTAGTTGTACATGATCGCTTCTTCGTCGGAAATCTCGCCATGCGACAGCACGTTCTCGATCACGGCCCCGCGATTCGCACCGGCCAGCACCAGGCTGACCTCACGGATCACGCCGTGGAGCACGTTACCGCCGCTCTGCTTCAGCTGATTCGCATAGATAGACAGGTTGGTCACGTCACGGTTTCCGACAAGCTCCCGCGCGTTCTGACCGGACTCCGTCTGGTTAAAACTGCCGTAGGCATACACGCCTTGACCTGGACGGTACTCCAGCAGCGCATGACCAAGCACGTTGTCCGCCGAGTTATGCTGATGCATCCACACCAGCGGCACTTCGACGCCATCGCACTCCTTAAATGCGCCGTCGCGGATCGTTCTTCCGTCAGTGCACGGAATATCAAAGCGAGTCGCCCATCCGCTAAAATCGTATTGGCGTTTCATACTCTTCTCCTCTGGGAATTCATAAACGGCCCTTGAACCTCAAAGCGGCTTTGCGTTTGTCTTTCGCCACCATTTTGATTCGTAAGCCGTCTACTCACATTTCAATTGTAGGCTGAGCCTGCTCTTCTTCCGGTCCTTCCGGAGGGACCTCAAGAACGCCTTCGTCATCCTCTGGCGCTCCCGGATTGGCCACATCCACGTTCGGGTTGGACAGGCTATCTGCGTTCGGGTCATCCGAGGGCTTCATACCAAGGGCACTTCCGCGGAATTCGTTGGCCGTGATCACGCGCATCTTGATCAGGCTCTCGGCCGAGGTGGACAATTCGGACAGGCCCACCAGCTTGAACGGATCACGGAAGTACATAATGTCCTGGCCTTGCGTCCTCGCCGTCTTTGTCAGGAACTTCCGGCGAAATTCTCCGACAATGGCCTCCATGAACGGCTCGATGGTCCGGCTGTAATAGTTCAGCATCTGCTTTTCGTCCGCCGCACCGCTGAAGATCTCCTCCGTAATGCCAAGCTGACTGTAAAGCATCTTGGTCAGGTACTCGATCTGGCCCAGCAGGTTGTTCTCGATCGGATGCCCCAACTGTGTGATCTTCTCCGTGGCGTCCGCATAGGCGATGCCGTAGCGGGAACCGACCAGCTGCATCTCGATCGCTTTCCGCCGCTCTTCCGCCCGCTGCTTCTGAATATCTGTCCGCACCGTGTACGGAAGCTGGATGATCAGATTCATCTTGTCCGAATTCGCCGCTTCGTCAACGCTGTCCAGCAGGTTCAGCTTGTGGATCAGTCGCTGCATGGTCGAGTTCGGCTCATTCATCACGGCGTAGAGCGGGTTTTCAACGATGGCCACAGCGCTCTTCGGCATCCAGATCTCTTCTTTTCTGCCGGTCTGGTCGTTGTACAGACGAATATAAACATGGTCCGGGCGCCATTCCAGAATCTTGCCGACCCGCATGGAACGGATGTCGTAAGAAGTCGACTTTTTCGGATCAATGCTGGTGTCCACCGGAACGACAGCTACACAGCCTTCGTCACAGATGGACATCACCACATCCTGAATGAAGGCCCGACCGCTCTGGTCTTTGTTGGCCTCAATACTCAGACAGTCGTTCAGTCCGGACCGGATGGTTTCAAGGTAAAAGCCTTCTTCGTCTGTGCGGACATGGTGAATCTCCATTGATGCCACGTCCAGAGCGATCCGGTTGTACACCGAGGTGACAATGGAGCGCTCGTTTCCAACCCGCATTTTGATTCGATCGGGGCGAAGCCCATACCCGACCGTGCCATATGTATTAGGCGGGTGATCTCTTCCATTGAAAGCATTCCAGGCATGCTTCAGCCTGTCTGTAAATCTTGGCATCACATCAACCCTTACAAATTTACTTGCAATCAGCCTTTATACTTGTCAACGAAGCGCTGAGTCGCGTCAGCCTCGCGATTCATGTATCTGTTAATTGCCCCATTATTCACATAGCTGCGACGAATCAGCCATTGAGCAGGAACGGTTCCGATTGCACCGCCAAGCATTACCGTCACCCGAGTGGCTAACTCAGCAAGGCTTTTTTTACCAAACTGATCGCGATTCTGGCCATTAGTGGCCGCGAGCAGCATCGTGTATTGCTTGGTCCCAACATTCGAGAACAACCTCGACAGAATATTACCGCCAGTTGTAACGCTCCGGGCATAAGTCTCCATCCGGCTGTCAAGTTCCTGGCTTCTTTCAGCCTTGGCTCTATTTGACTCGGACTTGGTCTTAAAACGGGAAGCCTTATCAACATCTCCTTTTGCTTCGGCTTTCCTGGCTTTGCTTTCATACTTATCGGCTCTTCTGGACATGCGCTTAGTAGCAGCCGACGTATAAGTATACTTTCCCTGCTCTCCGTACCGCTGCTTCCCGGCCTCAGTAAGTGTGCCGTCCGGATTCTCATACCGTCGAACGCCCCACTTCATGCCGAGCACGCCATAGTGCGCAAGCTCGTCTTGACCATAAGACATGCTGGCAACGTAGTACTTCATAAATTGTTCACCTCGCTATTGGAACAGGTCTCTGTTCAGCTTATAGGAAACGTACGCATCCATCATGGCGGACACGCTGTCGATCTTTTGATCATAGCGGCGCTTTGTCAGCTTGCGGTTTCCGTTCGTGTCCTCAATCACGATGGCGTTGCCCATGGTGAAGGACATCAACTGCTCGTCAAACAGCAGAGCACGCTCACCGGCCATCTTCTTCAACTCGCCAAGGGGCACGGATTCCGTCTTGGCGCCTTGGATCACTTTCTCGATGCCATAAGGGCCATGCTCCTGCTCCCAACGGGTCACGAAGTCCCTGGCGTTGTATGGGTCGAAACCGATGCACTGAACGTCGTATCTGGATCGTTCAATGAAGCGGTCAAGGTCGTCATATACATCAAGCATTTCGAGCACCGTTCCGTCCATCACCGCAAGGCTGCCTTCACGAATAAAATCTTCGTATTTCAGCCGCATGGCGACCGGAAGCTTGCTGAGCGTAAGTGAACTGATGTAGCATCTGGTCTTGACACCGAACTCGCCACGCGGAAGCGGGAACAGGAATGTGAATGCGCAGAAGTCGTCGCCTTGGGACAGGTCGACGCCCATGGCGCAGGACATTCCCCAGAAGTCCCTCCGCCTATGCGTCTTGATCTCATCGTAAGTGAAGAAGTAGGTGTAACCCTCCAGCGGGATTCCGAAGCGCTTTGCCAGAATATCGTTGCGGGTTGCCGGCGCTTTCTCAGCACGTTCCACATCCAGCTGGTAGGCTTCATAGCTGACTGTCTTCCCGATGTTCGGGTTAGCCTTCACCCACATGGCCGGATCATTTACCTCGCTGATGGCATCCAGCTTGTAATACCAGATGGACACATGCGGGTTGACATACTCGCCTTTCAGGATGCTCATCAGTTCCATTTTGATTGAATCGCCGATGCCATTCCGGATCGTACCTTCGGAACTGATGGCCAGGATCAGATAGTCGTCAAGCTTCGAGCAGCCCTGCTCCACCGCGCCGACCACATCTTCCCGGGTATCACCGGAAAGCCACTCGTCAATTGTTACCCACTTCGTACGGCGGCTTTGCAGCTTGTCGATGGACATGGGCAGCACTTCCAGAATGGAATTGGTCAGGAAGTTCTCGATACCTTTCTTGGTGGAGGCGAGCTTCATCCGCCTTGCGCGGGATCCGGTCGTGTTCTGGAGAGACCCTTCGGTCATGAAGCGGAACAAAGGGCCCTTCGATCTGGCAATGGCCGTGCGGAGCGGAGACAATATTTCCTCCGCCTGCTTCATGGTCGGAGCCGTGGCAACCTGATGGGTCGTTTCGGTATCCGCCACCAGGCCATACGCCTGAAGGCAGCTTGCGTACATGCTCTTGGCCGCACCGCGCCCGACGATCAGATACTGCTTATTGATCAGTCGCTTCTTGATCACCCGCTGCACGTAATGACCTGTATGGCCGCCTGGGTCAGGCTGGTATATGCTCCGTTCCACGAAATAATACCAGCAGAATATCTGCTCTCCCCACAGCTTAAAGCTGTCCAGCATGTGCAGATCAGACCCGTCAGTCAGGGTAAGCTCTTCTTCACAAAAAGCGATCCAGCCCTCCACCGGAGCTGGATCGTAATAGATGTTCGGGTCGCGGATCAACTTGTCAATCCGAAGCATCTCCATGGCAACTTCATGGCTGACTCTGGTTTCTCCGCGAAGCACCTGCTCACGGAATATACCGTAATACTTCGGCGTTGCTGTGTTGGAAAGCATTCACGCCTCACCTCTGGTTGAATCAGGGGTTACGGCGGCGCTTCTTTTTCGGCTTTCCCCTTTTGCCGGAACCGCCACCTGAGCCTCCAGATCCTCCGCCGGAACCACCGCCAGATCCACCAGAGCCTCCAGAGTCACCGGAACCGCCACTGCCGCCGTTCTTGTTGTCACTCTTGTTGTCGGCCTTGTTGTCAGCCTTGTTGTCAGCCTTGTTGTTCTTCTTGCTGGAATTGCCTCCGCTTTCAGGACCAACTGCAAAGATGTCCTTGATCATTTCTTTACCGACATCAGCAACGCCCTTAGCCACAGCCACAGAGAAAACACCAAGCCCCTTGATGGCATTACCGAGGACATGCTCAATAATAGCCTTTCCAAGGTCTACGTAAGCGCTGCGCTGATTTTGATTGATCGCCTTCAGCTCTTTTTGCCGCTTCACTTCGGCATAGTATTCATTCTCCAGTTTCTTTCTGGCAATGGCCGATCTCAACCGTTCTTCCGAAGCCTCGGAGACCTTCACGCGCTTCTTTTTGGCCTGAATATCCTGCGCTCCGCCTGCTTTCCTCTTTGGCGGAACTTTATGCCCAAGCTCTTCCGGGGTTCTTCGGACACCCCATTTCATGCCTTTAATGCCATGATGATAGAGCTCCGGGCCGTACTCGACCTCCCCTATACGATACATGTCATCCTCCCACTGCTCCATCTCCGACATGCAGACGCCATTCCAGTTCCTTCGCCCGCTCCGTAAAAGCGGAAATCACCTGCCCGTTGCTTGGCAGATCAAACACGAGGCGCGTCTTAATGTAGAGGTATTCTTTCACCAGCTCCAATTGCCAGTCACTGAAGTCAAGACTTTCCCACGTATCGGAAGCTGAAACAATGCGATGACTTTCAGGCATGGCACCAACCTGCTTCAGCGTCGAAAGCGCTGCGTTGATGCTCACCAGAATATCCTGATCAAACACATTGTAATCACGTTCCAAACCAAGCATCTGCTTGATCGTGACCAATACGCTCGTTTCCATGCGATCATCCCCTTTGCTTCCAAGGGCATGTGTCAAACGGAGTCCGCTCAATCACCATGCCGGCCTGGAGCAGCTTTTTGTCTCCATAATGGATGGCTTTATGGGTTTTGTCCGCAACACACACCAGATTGTCAGGATCAAGAACTTTCGGATCATGAGCCTTGATCTCCTCAACCGTAATCGGATTGATGTGGTGAACCACAATCAGCCCCTGAATGTCATTCCCGTTCAGGGCCATATCGTTTCCGCCGTCCCTGGCGATCACATAGTTTCGCAGGTTCCGCCATTCACGGCTTTCGTAAAACGTCTGATTCAAATACCGATCAAAGCCGAATGTCTCTTCTCCAACCTTCTGCCCGATCTTCAGATACTCGAACCGCTCATCCAGCGTCGGCAGTAATATCAGTTCCCGGTACCGTTTCATTGCAAAAGAAAAGAGCCTCCGAAGAGGCGTTCAAAAGAGCAAAGATACAAACCTCATAAAAAGCATAAGCCCAACACCTACTAAAAGATAGATAATAAACGGTTTTGCGTCATTGAGCAAGCTCTTAAAATACGGAGTGTTTTCTTTGGCTTGTTCTGCTCTGAATTTCTCGGCCTCAAGCTCTATCCTTTTTACTTCTTCCGCCGAAAATATACCATCAAACAAAAGTGGTGTCAAGAACGCTGCTTACTCGTCGTACCTGTCAGGCGAAGCCCCACCATAACGGCGCATAGCTTCGATAGCGTTTGCGTACAGCTCCTCAGACACCCGTTGCGACTCAAGCGCCGAGGTCTTTGCCTGTAATAGTTCTGTTTCGTTCTGCAGCTTCGCCAATTCGAGCTGTGCCCGCACGGAACCAAGCTTCAAAAACTGCGTAATCACCTGCGAAGAAGCCGTTCCTTCCCTCAATTGCTTCTCAGCTAGGTCGTACGCCAAGGAAATCAGTTCGTTTTCTCGTCCCTCAAGAGTTCTTGCCGGAGGTGTTGCCTTCTGAGACGAGCAAACCGAGACTTTGCGTCTCATAGCCATCCCTCCTGAAAATATCAGCCAGGCTTTTGGCATGGTTTGCCTTTCTTTCCCATGCCGCTTACCGGCTTTCTCATTACTTCGGATGCTTTCAAGGAAAGTGGAGACCGCTTTTATGGTACTTTCTAAATATGACTTTGAAAGGAGGAAGCGGTTCTATTCACAAAAGGAGGTCATGAAGAGCTGTCGCGTTACCTGCAACGATCCCCACTTTCCGTGAAAGCCCCCGAAGGGGCTAAAAGGGCCTTCTCCGAAACCTACCCCCGGGGAATTTTCAAAG
>Ga0326514_10001813_pt1 | contig 13738 bp, 10 predicted proteins | sample 3_2548_0518_D_FD_203653 | JGI IMG/M metagenome (GOLD analysis project Ga0326514, IMG submission 203653) | Bovine rumen microbial communities from UC Davis, California, United States - 3_2548_0518 | ecosystem: Host-associated > Mammals > Digestive system > Stomach > Rumen | place: USA...
TAGATTCCCCGCGGGAAATGGAGCAGTATATGGAAATCCCCAAAGTAAAGGGGAACTTCAGGAATTTTGCCGAATATTTCCGCTCTCTTCCCGCTGTACACAGCATGGACAGTGCCGAACTGATCCAGAGGAGCGGTCTGGAGCGGTCCTATTTCTATCAGGTCATGAAGGGAACCCGAAATCCCGGGCAGGACAAAGTCCTTCGTTTATGCCTGGGTGCCGGTCTTAGTCTCAAAGAGACGACCCGGGCACTGGAACTGAGCGGCAATGCCGTACTCTATCCAAGAAAGCGCAGGGATATCATCCTCACCGTTGCGATCAACCAGAAGGCAGGTGTGGACGAGGCAAATCTTCTGCTCTTTAAATACGGTGAGGAGCCTCTGGAATAAGCTCCTCTTTCTCAAAACTATCCGCGACATGCTCAGCCGTTTTCCGGATCGCTTCCCCGTGCCCCGTCAGCGCCGCAAAAGGCGCAAACTGGGCAGCCCGCTCTTCCATGGACATCTGCGGATGCTTTTTGGAAACCGGATGCGGCAGGTTGATGATATCTTCATACTGGTCAGCCATTTTGATCCTGTCCTTTTCGCTTCTTTTCTCTGCGTCAGGCCTTATGTCCGCCGATACTCTGATTGCGGTCCCGCATGGTGGCACCTTCCTGCAGGCTGGTGCCCTTCAAGATCGCGTTTTTGCCGAATTTTCTGCGGATCTCCAGCATAGCCTCCTGCAGTCTGCGCTCCTTTTCCAGGGCAGCTTTTTCACGCTCCTTCTTCTCTTCCAGGGCTTCATAATCCGTAAACAGATCCAGCTGCTGCCAGCTGCCGGCTCCCGCTTCTTCTTCGTTGTCAGGGTTTATTCCGCTGTCTGTTTTCCGGCCTTCCCTTCCTTCAGGACCTGCATTATTCCCTCTGTGATCCTCCCGATCGTTTCCGCCGCCCTCATGTACGTACAGGTGACGGTCTTTTCCCGGGGTCTTTTTCGCCTCTTTCTCTTCAATGACATGGTTGGTCACCAGGAATATCCTGCGGACCAGCAGATCCGGGTCAACGATCCGGTCATAGAGATCGAGCACCGCGTCGGTGATGATCCTGGAAGAGGAGGTGTGACGGCCCAGATTGACCGTTCCATGGGCCGGTTTCGGGGCCATTCTTCCGTACCAGTCTTTTTTCACAGGCCCCTTATACTTTTCGCGGATGGCAGGGTTGGTCAGGTTCTCGTTGTCATAGACCACCGTCAGAACCATCTGGTCCGCCGCAAGACGCTTTTCCACCAGGTCCAGAGCGGCAGCGTCCGCCATCTCGAGTACCACGATCCGGGCTTTTTCAAATTCATAGGGGCACTGCAGGACCTGTCCGGCGCTGAAAGACCGGTTCTCCGGTTTGTAGGCCTTTATATAGTCGATCGTGCAGGGCTCCCAGCCCCAGGCATGGTCTATGAGAAGCTCCGCGTTGACCCCGAACAGCTTATAAAGGAGATCCTCGTCCTTCAGGGAATATCTCGCGACATCCCCCATGGTAAACATGCCGTAGCGGGCCAGTTTTTTTGCCGTCCCTTTTCCCACGCGCCAGAAATCGGTGATCGGGCGGTGACTCCAGAGTTTTCGCCGGTAAGTCATCTCATCCAGCTCTGCGATCCGCACGCCGTCGGCGTCCGGAGCCGTGTGTTTGGCCTCTATATCCATGGCGATCTTACACAGGTAGAGGTTGGGGCCGATGCCTGCGGTGGCTGTGATCCCGGTTTCCCTCAAAACCGCCCGGATCATCTCCATGGCAAGCTCGCGGGCAGTCTTTTTGTAGAGGACAAGGTACCTGGTCACATCCATCATCACTTCATCGATGGAATAGACATGGATGTCCTCCGGCGCGATATATCTAAGATAGATTTCATAGATCTTTGTGCTGTATTCGATATAATGCGCCATGCGGGGGACTGCAATGATATAGTCCGCCTTCAGGGTCGGAACCGCCGCAAGCTCGGGCGCGGAGAAGGAAGCTGCGGAAAAAGGGCTGTCGGCAGCAGCCTCATTGGCTGCCTCGCCGGTCCGGGAGGCCTTTTCAGCGAAAGCACTGATCTTCCGGCTTCTCTCTCTGTTCACTTCCTTCATACGCTGCACGACCTCAAAGAGGCGCGGCCTGCCGGGGATACCGTATGCCTTCATAGAGGGGGAAACGGCAAGGCAGATCGTTTTCTGCGTGCGCGAAGCATCCGCCACGACCAGGTTTGTCGTCAGCGGATCAAGTCCTCTGTCCATGCACTCCACGGAAGCATAGAAAGACTTCAGATCGATCGCTATATAGGTGTGCTCCTGCTGGGTCATCTCATTCTCTCCCGCTTCTTCGCACATGATGGATACTTACTTCTCATGCACATATCCAGAAGCCCCCTTGCACGGCTTCCTCTGCCTGTCCGCGGGCTGGTCAGGGCAGCTCCAGGTACTCTTCGCCCACTACGGCCGTCAGCATGTCCCGGACATATCCATAGTCAAACTCTGTGAAGCCGTACATGGTCCGCATGCCGTGCGCCAGCGCTTCTTCCTGTGAATAATCCGAATACAGGACGACGTGGTCGTCCGCATATCCCTCCCCGTAATCGGAGAGGATGGGGATCAGGGCCTGGTCTTCCACTGTCATGCCCTCCTCTGTAAAGCGGAAGGTGCAGGACAGCAGCAGGCCGATCATGGCATCGGGATCGGGCATGGCATTCTGCGCACAGAGAAAATTTCCCAGGGAATAGGCGCAGAACACTTTCCGCCCGTCCGCTGCGGTCAGCATTTCCGCCCCCTGCACGACATGGGGATGTCCGCCGATGATCAGATCCGCTCCCATATCCGCCACGCGCTGTGCAAGTGCCTGCTGGTCCTCTGTCTCCTCGTGATTGTATTCCTCTCCCCAGTGGAGACTCACGATCACGGCGTCCGCCTGCTCCCGGGCCAGTTCGATCTGGCGCGCCATCAGTTCCTCTTCCTCCAGGTAGATCACATGGGCCGGTGAATCCGAAGGGGTTTCGATATCGTTTGTGCCGTATGTATAGGTGAGGAAGGCAAGTTTTCTGCCCTTGCAGGTAAGAATGGGGATGTCGTCCTCACTTCCGTTTTCCCACAGGCCCGTGCAGCAGATCCCGCCTTCCTGTCCCGCGCCTTCCTGTCCCGCCTTTTCCTGCATGGTCTTCCAGAAGGCCAGGGTCTGCCGGATTCCTTCCGCGCCCTGGTCATAGGTGTGATTGCTGCAGAGACTGAACACGTTCCAGCCGGCATCGATCAGAGCCCTGCCGCTGTCTCCCGGGGTGGAAAAGGCCGGATAGCCGGAGGGCTCCAGTGTATCTGTCATCAGTGTCTCGATGTCGATCCAGTTGACGTCATGTTCCCGGATAAAAGGGGCAATCCCGGCATAGCAGGGAGCAAAATCATAGTCCCTGTCTTCTCCCGCCTTCTCCGCCCTCTGCGCAGCCTGCTCGTACAGGACTTCGTTGATCAGGTTGTCTCCGACCGCGGTGAAAGTGATCTCTGCGATCTTCTCCCCGCTCTCCTGCATTTCTTCTGCCGGATTCTCTGCTGTCCGGGCTTCTTTTGCCTGTTCTTCTGTTGTCTGTGCTTCTGCTGCCTGTTCTTCTGTTATCTGTGCTTCCGGGTTATTCTGACTGTTCCCGGCATCCGGGGACCGGTCCGATGATTCATCCGTGGAGCTGTCTGACGATTCCTCCTTCAGCGCTGTCCCCAGTGCCTCCATGCCTGTTTTTCCCTTTGGCTGCCCGCCTCTGCCCGCAGTGCCGGTTTCCGCCGCCCCGGGCTCCTGTGTCCGGGTCTCTGAAGGGTCGGCATATACCGTCCCGGTTTTTGAACAGCCCGCCGCAAATACAAAAAACAGAAGCAGCAGCAATACACCGGCAAGGCGCGCGGGCACCCTGCCTGCAGGCTTTTTGGTTTCTTTTGTTCTTTTCTCATAGTCAAAGCTGTATGTTTCCAAAATAGTTTCCTGCCGTTTCCTGATCAGATGAGGATCTATACGCGGATGTTTACATCATGCATGAGCCAGAATGTATGCCTTTAATTCGTCATAGATTTTTTCCGGTTCGGGAGGACATCCCATGATACAGGTATCAAAATCCTTTGTACAGCGTCCGATCCCGAGAACACCGGTTTTTCCCTGCATGCCCTGTCCAATGGCAATGCGGTCGTGAAGCCTGTCAAGAAGCCCCTCCTCCCGGAGAAGGTTCAGTGCATGGACAAGGTTTCCGTAGCAGGCACTGCAGGAATCGACCTCCTCGACGGCATAGGAGACCTCCAGGATGCGGTCCCGGCGGGGAAGATCCTCCTCCTCGCTGCCCCCGTTCAGCCGGATGATCTCCGCCTGCGAAAGATCTGTCGTTCCGATGCCCAGCCTCTCCGCAAGCCGCACATAGGGCACTTCATCGACATCATACTGCATCAGATGGCAGGCATAACTGTCCACAAGGACAGGATCTGTCGCAGCCATGACACAGTTGCGCACAACAGGGTTTCCGCCCTCCTCGAAATCCAGGTCTCCGCAGATATGATCGACGACAATGAAATCCTGGTGAATACCGCACTGCAGATGGGCGATTGGTTTGTGCAGACCCATGCGATGAAAGCGGCTCTTCTCCTTGTTGGGCAGCAGACCCTTCATGTTCTTGAGGGCACAGGTCATCTTGGTCTGGCAGTGCCCCTTCATGACCGGCACGTTGATCAGAAAATCGATCCTGTCGACCACATTTGTGATCTGGAGCTTCATGCCCGCGCAGTCGACTTCATGCCATTTTTCCTTCTGTGTATCGACAAGAGGCACGCCGTACCGGTCTGAGAGTACATTGTAGCCGCAGTAATCGAAGGCCAGCGCAGTGCGGTCTCCCACCCAGGAACCCTCTGCAATGATGATATTCGAGAAGTCTCTCTCCTGCAGATATTCAATGATCCCTGCCACAACTTCCGTGTGCGTTGTGCCCCCGAACTGTGCCGGAGACGCCACGACAAGATTGGGCTTGATCCCGATCCTGGCCTTTTTGTCTCCGATCCTGGTGGCAAGATCGGCAGCGGCAAGGATTTTTTTTGTCATTTCCTTATAGTCTGTTCCGAAAATCTTCCAGATCCTCTTGTCCCTGTCAGGAGCATTTCCCGATTTTCCATGATTCTGTTTCATATAAACTCCATTCCTGAGCACCCTGGCCGGAGGTTTATCCATGCTGTCTGCTGTGCTCCGGCACAAACAGCTGCGTGACGAATCACAAAACCCGAATAATCCGTCAGACTCTCCGCTCATTACTGAAAACCGGTCCCAAGTCTCTTATTCGCACCGACATTATAACATGGAAGCTGCAAATTATCATTTCATTTAGTACCGTCCCCGGGCCCCGGGATCCGTCAGGAATCCGTCAGAAACGAATGGGCTCCAAAATGCCGCCGGATTAATTTTTCAGTAGAACCCTTTTCACAAACTGTATATAATAAAGGGGACCGATTTACGGACGATGAAGCATTATTTCTGTAAAAAGGCGGCCTGTGCCGTTCACAGTCAGAGGAATTTCCCATGAGTCAAAAAAGACATAGAAAAAAAAGGCGCAAAGCCAATCCGCCGAAAACCACCCATGTGATCGAACACTCCCCGGACACACTTCCTGACACAGCATCTGCACCCCCTTCCGAAGATACCGGTCTTTCTGAAGAGCGCCTTGCCGAAAAACGGGCTGCTGAAAAAAGGACAGATGAAAAGCGGACTGCCGAAAAACAGGCTGCTGATGCAAGAGCTTTCGAAAAGCGCCCTGCCGAAAAACAGGCTGCTGATGCAAGAGCTTTCGAAAAGCGCCCTGCCGAAAAACGGGCTGCTGAAAAAGCTGTTCTTTTTATCCCGGAAGAGAGATCTGCTTTCTCACAGGGCAGACTGATCCGGCTTGCCCTCACCATAGCCGGCGCCGCTGTATGCCTTCTCGTCATTCTGTATTTTAATGCCCGCATGGCAGGCTTGTACCCCGGCGCGGGAATCCTCTCCTCTCTTCGCGGAAAAAATGCCCAAACCCACAGCGCAGCACCGGAGGAATCACCTTCATCCGCAGACACAGTAAAAGCTCCTGCTGCAGAAAACGAAGCAGAGAGCCAAAAGACCGTGACCATGAGCGAAAACGCAGCGGTTGAAAAAACCGGCGATTCCTCTTCAGATACTGCAAAAACTGCAGAAGAGGCGGAGGAGGAATACGAAGAAGAATATGAGGAGGAAGAATACTATGAAGAGGAGGAGTATGAGGACGAGGAGGAAGAATACGAGTACGAAGAAGAATATGAATATGTAGAGGAGGAGGAATACGAAGAGGGGGAATTGATCGATGATTTCGACTGACACCTAAACTTCTCTGACCGCAGATAAAAAACGAAAGGGAAAAGAGCGAAAAATAATGCCCCCGCATTATTTTTCGCTCTCGTATTTTACAGGTATCAGGCGCCGGGAGTGATGATTTCCGAATCCTCTGCCCAGATTGCGTCGATACAGTCTCTGTGCAGATCCTCTCCTGTCACGATCAGTACTTCTCTTGCGAAGACAGTCGGCTCAATCTTCGTCTCTCTGCGGGTCGCGTTGATCTGTACACGGCTGTCGTCTCCGGTCCGTACAAATCCCTTGATTCGCATGACATTTCCGCAGGCGGGATTTCCCAGTGTCTTTGCGATACAGTTTCGCAGCTTTTCCTCATCCATGCGGGTGCCGAAATAAAACAGGGTTCCGTAGCCGTTCTCATGTTCCACAGGCATCTTGACATGATCCGCCGGGATCATACCGCCCACAGCGATTGAAGCAAAGTCCTCTCCGGTCAGTGTTTCCCAGTCCTTTGCCAGTATGTCCTGCGCATCCAGGCGCCTGTCACACTGGAACTTGTCCAGGGCACGGTTGAGGTGTTTCAGGATACGGTCTGTTGTCTCCTCCGGGGTTTCTGTCCCCTCAAGGTCCTGACAATGGCTGAGCACGATCTTTCCTGCATTTGCCGTCTGTGAGACCAGCAGGTATTCCGACTCCTCAGAGAGTTCATCCTCCATTCCCGCATCGACGATGGCCACCAGACTGCCCGGTGTATACCACTTGCACAAAGGATCTTCCGACATGGCATCAAAAAATTCATCTGTGTCGTAAATGCCGGAAGGTTCCACGATGATGCGGTCAAATCCCATCATTGCCATGGAGATCAGCTTGGTGGCAAACCGGCGCCTGTGAGAGATGATCCCGTCTCCGCCCACGATCATCTCCACATCGCAGTTATCCCCCATCAAATCCTCCAGGAGCACCATATCGATATTGATCGCGCCGTAATCATTTTCCAGAATTCCCACTGTCAGTCCCTGATCGATCAGAAACCTTGCATATTTCTTGATAAAAGTTGTTTTTCCGGATCCCAGAAATCCTGTGATCAGGTCTATCTGCGGCATATGTATCTCCCTTCCCGCGGCCTCTGCGGACTTTTGCTGTTTCACAGGCAGTCCCGCCGCCGTCATCCGTTTTCAGGCACGAATCTCATTATCCTATTTCCCCTGCATTTTTGCAAGACGCTAAAAATACAGGCTGCAGATTCAGCATACACACCTCCGGTCATTTCCCGAACAATTCCCGTCCATGAATATTTCGACATCTTTTCATGGAATAGTATTCGTTTTTGTGATAGGATATCGTTTGATATTCTCTACCGGCAGAAGACTCTGCCGTGAATCATTATTGTATCATTTACAGGAGTTATAAGATGCAGACACTTGATGAAGTCAGAAAATTTTTTCAGAACGATGTATACGCGACCGGGACAACCGGCATAGAGATTGCGGACGCCCGGCCCGGATATGCAAAAGTCACACTGAAAATAGATGAAAGGCATATAAATGCTGTAGACAGGGTCATGGGTGCCGTCTACTATACCATGGCTGATTTCGCTTTCGCAGTCGCGACCAATTACGAATATGACAAGGGTGCCACCGTCACGCTTTCCAGTCAGATCAACTTTCTGGGGGCCGCGAAGGGAAAAACACTGATCGGCGAAGCCGAGGTCCTCAAGGACGGCCGGGCGACATCCTTCTATAAAGTGCGTATCACTGATGAACTGGGCACACAGATCGCCGAGGTCTCTACAAACGGATATAAGCTGCCCGCAAGATCATGAAAAGAAAACCATACAGACAAAAGCCAGAGGAGCCCTTCCTCTGGCTTTTTCAATGCAGACAATCTGGTTCTCTGCACGCACTACTATCGCCGGCAGGCTGGATCAGGCCCCGGGGCAGGAGAATTCTCTGCCCGTCCGGGATATTTTTATCCGATCGGAATGGGTACGGCGATCAGGATATAGCGCGCGTTATTGAACTCATAGGCACAGGTCGAGAGGACAATGATCCTGTCGACTGTTTCCAGATAGTACTGTTTATCAGATTGAAATGTGGACTTGTCCAATGCATCCTTGAGGTATGCCTGCATCTCCTGAGGCGTCTGAAACAGATTGTAGACGGGATCGTTTTCCGCTGCCACAAATCCTGCCACCAGGTTGAGGCGGTAATTCTGTGTGGGGGTCAGATACCACATGGTCGGATGCTTGTCGTAATATTCCTGTTTGGTATATTCGTGGATCATAGCGAACATGGATCCGTCGTTCATACTGTGTCCGTACAGGATTGTCGCCGGATCAGTCTGTCCGCGGGCATTGTCGCAGTCCTCAAAAATACAGCCCGCAAAATTATATTCCCTGTTCACCATGTGGTGCAGATAGAGTTCATTGTCCGCGCCGTGCATGACAGGGTAGTTGACGACGGTATCAGGACAGTAGATCCATCCCGCCACATCCGGGTTTTCCTTGAGCAGGCTTTCAAAATCGATCTCGATTGGTGCGGTCTCGATCTCTTCCCCGCTCTCTTCTCCGGTGTCATCCTTTTCCGTCATAAACTGCTCCGAAGTCTTTTCGTACTGAACTCGTCCCTTCCGGTATTCCGAAAAAATACTGTAGAGACGGTAACCGCTGTAGAGCAGTATTCCCAGAAAAACGATCAGCAATATGTTAATGATAGCTTTCTTCATTTTCTTCCTGTCTGACAAAAGCAGTTTTTGTCGAATTTCCTCACAGCCGGTTTTTTGCGCGGGAAGCCCTTGCAAATAGCTCCCTGCCGGTCACCCTGCGGGTCAGGAGCGGATACTGTAGAGGGCGCCGCTGAAGGGCGGAAGTTCCAGCGTGACAGGCTCTTTCGCCGACATTTTTATCTTTTCCGGCTCTTCTTTTCTCAGTCCGCTCCAGCGCTCCCATTCCGTATGGAGAATGAGGGTCCACTCCTCCGTTTGTTCGGGTTTGAGCGTCAGTTTGCGCACGCGGTTTGAGAAATTGAAAATCGCCGCGACGTCACAGGTGCCCTTGTCAGAACCGCCTGCCGCGATGGTCTTTCCGGCTCCCGATGACGCAATCTTTGCCGCAGAGTTTCTGCGGATGCCGAACACATCGTGCCCCTGATCATTCATGGCAAGCCAGGCAAAGCCTGCAGGGTCATAATCCGCAGAAGACAGGGCACCGTATTCTCGGTAGATCCTGTTCAGATCGATCATGTACTGGTGGAAAGAGTCATGCATGGGATACTTGAGCAGGAAATTGTCAGGCTCCCTGGTCTCGTCCCACTCCCGGAACATGGCGATCTCATTGCCCATGAAGTTGAGTTTCTTGCCGGGGTGGACATACATATACAGGTACATTGAGCGCAGCTGGGGGAACTTCTCCTCATAGGAGCCGAAAATCTTGTCGATGATCGTCCGCTTCCCGTGCACGACCTCGTCGTGGGACAGGGGGAGCAGGTGGCGCTCATTGTAAAAATAGTACATGGAGAAGGTCAGAAGCTCGGGGCGTTTGGAACGCTCATCCGAAGTCTTCTTGAAATAATCCAGAGTGTCATTCATCCAGCCCAGGTCCCACTTGTAATCGAATCCCAGGCCTCCCTCCTCGGCGGGCTTTGTGCAGCCCGGAAAAGAGGTGCTGTCTTCCGCAATCAGCATGGCAGTAGGATGCAGCTTATGAATGCCGGCATTCATTTTTTTCAGAAAAGCCACTGCCGTCTCGTTGACACCGCGGAGTTCATTGCCCATCCAGTAGATCACACGGCTGATGGCATCCATGCGCAGACCGTCAAAATGATACTCCGTGAGCCAGTAGTTGGCAGCGGACTGCATGAAACAGGCAACCTCACGGCGGGCAAAGATGAAGTTGCAGCTGCCCCACTCGCTGTCGGAGACATCACTGGGCGGATACTCGTACAGTTCTGAGCCGTCATACTGGCGCAGTCCATAGTAATCCAGGGCAAAATGTGCGGGTACAAAATCAATGATGGCGCCGATCCCCGCATTGTGCAGGCGGTCGATCAGCTTCTGAAGCTGCTTTGCCGTGCCATAGCGGGAAGTAGGGCTGAAAAAGCCGGTGCTCTGATATCCCCAGCTTCCGTCGAAGGGATGCTCCGAAAGAGGCAGGAACTCGACGTGTGTATAACCATTGGATTTCACATAGTCGATGAGTTCATCCGCGATGTCCTCATAGGTAAACCAGCCGTTGGGATCCGCCTCGCTGCGCCTGAAGGACCCCAGATGCAGCTCATAGATATTGAGGGGCGTATTATAGCAGCGGGTCCTCCTCTTCATCCATTCTTCATCGGTGAAGGTGTATTCATCGAGATCACGGACGATCGAGGCAAAGCCGGGACGCAGTTCCATGCCGAATCCGTAGGGATCGCAGTGCTCCACACGGCCGTTTTTTCCGTAAATGACATATTTGTACATCTGGCCGGGCTTTGCGTTTTCCTCAAAGATCTCATAGAACTGGAAGTGGACAGGCATTTTCATTTCTTCCTCTGTCCAGTTATTGAACTCCCCTATTATGCAGACTTTGTTTGCCTGAGGCGCATAGGTGCGGAAAACGACACCGCCGTCCTGCACATGCGCTCCCATATATTTATATGCATCGAAAAGATCTCCATCAAAAAACTTCTGAAAATCCATTCTCTTACCTCCATGACGTCCTGTAGGCGGCGTCTTCAAAAAAACGGTACTGTACAAAAAAGCCTATTCTTCAGATTCGTTCTCTTCCTCTGAATCTGTGTCTTTCTCCGAGTCTGCCTCTTCCTCAGCATCAGTCTGCTCTTTATGATCGGCATCTTCTTCCGGTTCAGCCGCTTCCTCTCCGCCTGTGCTGTCCTCTCCGGCGATCTCGCTCCTGGTCTTCCAGAGCTGGTCAAGAACTTCCTGGGCGTTGTCCTCTGTCACCTTAAAGATCACATCGGCGATCGTCTTCTGCGCCTGATTGCCCTCGACCACATCTTTGGCGGCAACTGCGGTGAGCTTGGCCTGCTCATAAAAATCAACAAAAGTCGATCCGCTCATCAGTTTGTTGATGATGGCAGTGCAGGTATCCTCGTGGGTTCCCAGCCCGATGACCAGTATGTCCCTGCCGACAAGCCTGTGCCGCAGCTGGACACCGTCCGAGGCAGCAAGGGCATTGCCCTCGCTGCTGCAGAGAACGAGTTCTGCCTCTTTTTTATGTGTATTCAGGATTTCCTGTGTATAAGCGGAGATTTCCTCCGGGTCTGAGGACTCCGTCTCCCCCAGAATCTGAAGCTCCGAGCCCAGATCCCGCACAGTCTCCTCGAGCGCCCTGCGCGCCTCTTCACCGCCTCCGATCAGCAGAGCTCCGACATGGCCGTCTTCATTAAAGTCCAGGCCGCGGTCCGTCCCGCTGTAATCGTACAGAAGCTTCATCTGAATGGCGAGCTGCTGGTCATAGGTAGAGCCGATCCATACAGCATTCAGATCCTGCTCGCTCCAGCGGAGGATCTCCTCGCTGTCGGGAGTGCAGTTCACAAACACCACCCCTGCCTCTGCAGCCGTCACTTTGTCGGTGATTTCCGGAATGTCCCCGTCATTCACTGCGGCCACGATCAGCAGTGAGCATCCCCGGGCCAGGCATTCATCGATTTCCTCCTGCTGTCTGCCGGCTCTGCCGGTCAGATCCTGCGCAGCGATATTGGCGGCCGTAAAACCGTGCAGTACGAGTTCATCCTGCAGAGCATGGTAAAGATACTCATTGTCGCCCGTCTCCGACCGGGCAAAGCAGAGTCCCACCAGTGCATTCTCAGGTGTGATCTTCTCTTCCTCTTCAGCAGCTTCCTCAGCCACTGTATCTGCCGTCCGGGCGGCTTCAGTCATATCCTCGGAAGCCTGCTCGGCTGCCGGAGCAGAAGCAGCTTTCCCGCATCCTGCCGTCAATACAGCAATGACCAGCAACAGTGCGGCCAGATATTTCCAACGATTATTCTTCACCCCGTACATAGCCAGGCCTCCCTGCCCGTGAGCTCAGTCTGTCAGCTTCTGCGGGTATTCCGTAAAAAGCCGGTCTGTCAGTTTCCGCGGTCTGATGCCGCTGAACATTTACAATTATAGCAATAATCATCTCAAAATGGTAGACCGAATGATAGCCGGCTGCTCTTTCGAACTGCAGATCCGGGCCTGTTATCCGCCTGAAAGCCCTTTGCCGCATAAAAAGAGGACTGCGGTTATCCCGCAGTCCTCCATATAAATTATACATCCCAATATGCCCCGCCGGGAGGTCAGAACGGAAAAAGTGTCCCGGCCGCCTCATGCGGATCGATTCGCATAGTGAAACTTTATGCGCCTTTCAGGCAGGTTGTACTCAGTCCACACCTTCGATCGGATAGCAGACTTTGCCGGGGTTGAGAATCAGGTTGGGGTCGAAGACCTTCTTGATTCCGAACATCAGGTTGATGGATGTCTCGCCCAGGCACTCACGCAGATATTTCATCTTGCCGCGGCCGATGCCGTGCTCGCCGGATACAAGTCCGCCGATCTCGGTAGCGCGTTTGTAGAGTACGTTGAAGTACTTGTCGACACGTTTCTTGAACTCTTCCTCCTCCAGGTCATTGCTGCACTGGTAGATGTGGAGGTTGCCGTCGCCGGCGTGGCCGAAGCTCTTGATCTCCAGACCGCACTCTTCGCCGAACTCTTTGGAGAAGGTAAGGAACTCAGCGATCTTATTGATCGGGACAACGACGTCGCACTCGTCAAGCAGCTTGGTCTCGGACTCGATCGCCTCGAGGAAGCTGGAACGTGCTGCCCATGCATCCTTGATCTTGGTGGATGTGTCAGCGACGAGGACGTCGATCGCGCCTGCCTCGAGAACCAGCTCGCAGGCCTGCTCAACAACGTTGTTCAGCTCTTCTTCATCTTTTCCGTCGAAGGTGACCAGCAGATATGCGCCGATATCCTGTCCGCCGATGGACTTGGGGAAAGTCTCTCTGCCGATGAAACGCTCACTGGAGAGGATGATCTCTCTCTCCATGAACTCCAGAGCCTGGGGATCCAGCTGAGCCATCTTGATCTTCGGAACTGTGGAGATAGCGGTCTCCAGATCCTCGAAGGGGATGATCAGGGATACGACTGCCTTGGGAGCAGGGATGATCTTGAGGGTCAGCTCGGTGATAACGCCGAGTGTACCTTCTGCACCGACCATCAGGTTGATCAGGCTGTAGCCTGTGGAAGTTTTGCTGACCTGTGCGCCGAAGTCTACGACTTCACCATTTGCCAGGACAACTTTCATTGCGCGGACATAGTCACGTGTTGCGCCGTATTTAACTGCGCGCATGCCGCCGGCGTTGGTGGAGACGTTGCCGCCCAGGCAGGCAAACTTCTCACCGGGATCCGGGGGATACAGCAGTCCCTGACGTACACAGTCCTCA
>Ga0326514_10001814_pt1 | contig 13734 bp, 27 predicted proteins | sample 3_2548_0518_D_FD_203653 | JGI IMG/M metagenome (GOLD analysis project Ga0326514, IMG submission 203653) | Bovine rumen microbial communities from UC Davis, California, United States - 3_2548_0518 | ecosystem: Host-associated > Mammals > Digestive system > Stomach > Rumen | place: USA...
CCGGGCGCTGTCCGTCTCCGGCGTGGCGTTTGTGCTGAGTATCCTGACGAGCCTGGGCGGTCTGCCGGAGGTTGAGAAGAAGCAACCGCCCGACCAGGATAACAACGATTAAGCTGCTATTTTTAGAATGAAATAATCACCAGCGTGATATAGTGTTCGTTTAGAGTTTCCGCATGTCCACTTGACCGTACTAAGCGAACACTCGTCTGGTGCGGATGGAAGATCGGCATATTTTTGTCGATCTTCTTTTTTTATGCGGAAATACACAAGGATTTTGTTTTCGTAGACCTCCGCCCGCGTAACAAACGCATCCAGCAGGCCGGAACGGGTGAATTCCGGATCTGTGTACCCTTCTCTGAAAAGCTCCAGGAAGCTGACGATATCATCTTCTGTCGGCTGATCGTCCAGCAGCTTCTCCCCTTCCTTCACCTTTTCGGTTAATTCTGCCTCTTCCCTTTCAAGCCGCAGCAGTTCGTCTTTGGTGGTAGCGGTGAATATGCCGGCTTTAATGGCGTTTAGGATGTTGGCCTTCTGGGTCTGAACCTCTGCGAGCGAAAGACGAACGATTTCCAGATCAGAATCAGCGCGGAGCTTGTCCTGATCGAGGATCGTCTGGTGGGCCATCCATTTGATAGAGTCATCCGACAACACATCGTCCCAAATGGCCCGGCAAATTGTATCCTCCAGCTGATCCCGTGGACGGCTGCGCTGATCGCATTTGTGCGCACGGTGGCCGTGGCAAGTGTAATAGAAACACAGTTTCCCGCTTTTGGAGGTGCCGCTGGTTCCGGTCATCGTATCACCACAGAGACCGCAGAACAGCTTTCCTGTCAGGGAATAATATCCGTTTGGCGTCCGACGAGGACCGGTCTTTGTATGGCTGATTGTCTGCACCTTGTAGAACAGATCCTTATCCACGATCTGAGGGATTGCGTCTTCCTGGATGTGGTATTTTGAGATGAAGGTGCCGATATACCGCTGATTGCTTAGAAGTGTATTAAATGATGACCGATTCCATGCGGAGCCGTGCCGAGTTTTAATGCCTCTGGCGTTAAGGTCCCGGCAGATGTCAGCATAAGTTTCTCCGGATCCGACACGACGGAAAATCTCCCGGACGATCTCAGCTTCTTCCTGCATGATTTCATAATGGCCGTCAGCTGACCGCCGGAAGCCGAATGGAACGGAGCCAGAGGCAAGGCACTTTTTCGCGTTGTCCTCATTCCCTCGCCTGATCTTCTGGGCCAGCTCCGCGCTGTAATACTGAGCGAGGCCCTCGAAGACGGACTCGATCAGGATCCCGGAGGGATTGTCGCTGATCGGTTCGGTGGCAGACACGACACGAACACCATTCTGACGGAGTTCGTGCTTGTATCTGGCGCTGTCGTATTTGTCACGGGAGAAGCGATCGAGAGCATACACGATAATGGCACAAAACCGGCCCTTCCGCGCGTCCTTTATCATCTGGAGGAATTGTGGGCGGCGGTCTGTTCTGCCCGTCAGAGCGCGATCGGCGTAGGTCTGGAGTACGTTATAGCCCTCTCGTTCTGCAAAGGCCATGCAGACGTTAATTTGCTGTTCAATGGAGGCTTCACGCTGGGCGGAGGAACTGAAGCGGGCATAGATGACGGCGTTAATCATTGGAATTCTCCTGTCCTTCGATAAGTGTTTTCATCAGATCAAACACGAGCTTTTTATTTTTGCTGTTCAAACGGAACCAATAATCATTCATTTCCTTGGTCTGTTTATCGTCAGAGAAACCTATTATTTTTACGTCAACAGTCTCGAATAGGAGATCGTCGGTTAAACATCCGAGGAAATCTGCTATTCTTTGAATAGTGTCAATCCGTGGGAAAGATTTTCCATTGATCCAACAGCTGACAGTTCCCTTGCTGACGCCAATGGCTTTTGCCAGATCAATCTGGCGAACTCTTGCCTTATCCATGTAGATCGGAAGCTTCCGCTTGAAAATATCACGCTTTGTTGACATTGTCGAGTCCCTCCCTTCCGTATAAACATCATAACATCAATTGAAACCAAAGTCAAAATTATTTAGACAAAAGTTTAATAAATCTCTTGACAAGACAGTCTAATTAGATTAAACTGTTCGAGGTTGCCAAAGTTAAAAGGAAGGAGGGATGCCGATGAGCGAGCGTATCAGGTTGACCTTAAAGGCCGCACGGGTGAACGCAGGGTTGACTCAGAAAGACGTTGCTGACAGGCTCCACATCTCAGTTCAGTCACTTGTCAAGTGGGAATCTGGCGAAGTGTTACCGACTGTCGATAGGGCTGGCGAACTGGCAGATCTTTACGGTCTGCTTGTTGATGACATTATTTTTTGCCGTAAAAGTCAAATCTAATTAGACTGGCAGGAAGGATGGGTTTAATGCGACTGACACCAATGAGGGCAATCCGGGCTAAGTGCTTAGACTGTGTTGCACAACAGCCCGCGGAGGTTCGCCTCTGTATTGACGAAAAATGCCCGCTGTGGCCGTACAGAATGGGACACAGACCGAAGGATGACCGAGAACCCATTGAAGAGGATGAAGGCGAAAAATCGTAAGATAGCCCACGGTTTTTCAGAAACCGACTAAACAATTAAGGAGGAAACATGGAAAACAGTTTACAGATATTCACGAACGAACAGTTTGGACGGATGCGGGCAATTGAGCGGAACGGAGAACCGTGGTTCGCTGGCAAAGATGTTGCCGACATCCTGGGATATACAAACAGCCGAAAGGCAATTGCTGACCACGTAGACGATGAAGACAAGGGGGTAACGAAATGTGACACCCTTGGCGGGATGCAGGATTTAACGATCATTAACGAGTCTGGCCTTTACAGTTTGGTATTCGCAAGCAAGCTCCCCGCGGCGAAACAGTTTAAGCACTGGGTAACGAGCGAGGTTCTGCCAACACTGCGGAAGCATCAAGTATACGCTACTCCCGAAATGGCGGAGAAGATCCTACAGGATCCAGATACCATCATCCGGATTCTTCAGGAAATCAAGAACGAACGGGAAAAGCGGATTGCGGCAGAGGAAAAGAACCGCGCCGATGCTCCGAAAGTTCTTTTTGCCGACAGCGTCGCCCAGGCTGAAAGCGACATCCTGATTGGAGAGCTTGCGAAACTGCTGAAGCAGAACGGTGTGGAAACTGGCCAGAACAGGCTTTATGACCGGCTCCGGAAGGACGGTTACATCATGAAGAACAGCACCATTCCGACGCAGAAAGCAATGGAAGCTGGCCTGTTCCGGGTGATTGAAAGGACGATTGCACAGCCGAACGGAACGACCAGGATCATCGCCACCACTAAGGTCACGGGGAAAGGACAGATCTACTTCGTCAATAAATACGCGAAGAAGGTGGAGCAGTGACAAACAGTCTCTTGTTCGAGCGGAACCTATACCGGGCGGTTGTCCGCTTCAAGGCAGAACACCAGGAATTGTTAGACGAAAAAACCAGGGCGAGAAAAGCGAAAGAAAGTGAGGAAAAAAGCAATGGCCAAGTGGAATTATGCGAGCAATGACGAGATCCTGACGAACATCCAGAAGGTAGCACTTAATACCATTAACTCAATCATTAATGTTTGGGAAGGCATGCCCGCGGAGGCAAAGGAAGCAGCTGTGCAGGGCGTTCTCGACATGGTAGCCGATATCGATGAGCAGATCATGCTTGAGAAAAAGCGGGATGACGACAAATGAGCACAAATCCGTCATGCATGGGTGATTACTCCGACTGCTTCGCCAGATGGAAAGGCAGCTGTAAGCTTTTAAGAAGCACCAATTTCGGCGATCGGGAGTGCCCTTTTTACAAGAGTACTGAACAGTACATCGCGGAAGAGCGAGCGACAGAAGAGAGAAAAAGAAAAGCCCGGAGCAGCTGCAACTACTCCAGGGCGAGAAAGGAATGATACCGTGAAACAGTATAGCATAAAAGACCGGCTTTTAACAGCCCTGGCCCTTATCCTGGTGCTGGGTGATATCGCCCTGGGGGCGCTGATCTGGCAGCGGGACCGTGAAGAACAGCAGGAAGCCATCCGGAACTCCATTCCGTTTACCAATCAATGCATCGAGTGGACCGGGGCCGGATATCAGCAGATCGGAGGCGGTGCGGAATGAGCGAGAAGGCGGTCAGAAGATGTATGCCGCTGCCGAATGTCGGAGCGCACTGGGCGAACACAGGAAAATATCCGGACTGCGTTTGGGTGGAGATGAGCGACGGGAAGAAGATCGCCTATGATATTCGGATCACGCAGCCAGCGCTCCAGGAACGGCATGAGGATCATGTGGGATATAGGAGGCGGACACCGTGATTTTGAATGAACGACCGACATGTGACGGCTGCGAGTTTTGCCGTCTGCGGATGCAACGGGATGCCGGAGGGTGGGAGGCTTACTGCACGGCCCTGTCCAAAGGCGGGAAGCTGATCGCCGTGCAGTATGGACTGAAATTGAACTGGGCAAAGCGTGAACTGCTGGATCGGCTGAACACGCGGATCTGCCCCAGCTGGTGCCCTAAGTGGCAGAGAGGAGACAAAAATGGCACCTTGGGTTAAGACCGGAACGACCATAAAAGCGAATGGAGAAAAAACAATCAGGTACGAATCTTTCCGGAATACGAATGCGATTGAAAGCCGGAGGGAAGCAATCCCTCACGCGAACAGAAGCGGCGTCTGGTTCCGCACTACGTATTTCCTGATCCGTCCGGACGGGACTGAAAAGGAATACTTCACATTGAAAGCGGCCAAAGAAGCGGCCGAGGAGGAGAAGAAAAAATGACACTGTATGAGATTGATGATGCGATTCTGGCTTGTGTGGATCCGGAGACCGGCGAGATTATCAACCCCGAAGCGCTGACCGCGCTGCAGATGGAGCGGGATAAGAAGCTGGAAGGTGTGGCGCTCTGGGTGAAGGATCTGAAAGCCGAGGCGGAGGCCATCGGAAACGAGATCAAAGCCCTGACAGCCCGGAAGAAAGCCGCGGAGAATAAGGCCGAGCGGTTGAAAGCCTGGTTGGGTGAAGCGCTGGAGGGTGAAATCTTCAAGAGCGCCAAGGTGCGCGTCAGCTACACCCATAACACCCGGCTGAACGTTACCGATGAGCAGTCTGTGGTGAATTATATCGAATCGCATTACACGGAGCCGGAGGAGCTGCTTCGCTACCAGCTGCCGGAGATCCGGAAGGACGCCGTCAAGGCCGCGATCAAAGAGGGCGCTGAGATCCCCGGAGCCTATCTGGAAGCTACTGAGAGTGTGGTGATTAAGTAATGGGAATCCCTGTCATGATCCTGGGGGAAAGCGGCAGCGGGAAGACCTACAGTATTAAAAACCTCAATCCTGATGAGGTGGGGATCTTCCTGGTGGAAAAGCCCCGGCTCCCCTTCCGGAAGCCGTTCAAGGTGGCTAAGAACGCCAGTTATTCCGTCATTCTGAAAACGCTTGCAGCTCCCAACCTGAAGACCTATGTGATTGATGACAGCCAGTATCTGCTGGTTAACGAGTTTTTCGACCGGGCTAATGAGGTTGGGTATCAGAAGTTTACCGACCTCGCCCTGAACTTCCGGAACCTGATCCATTTTGTGGCCAGGAAAACACCGGATGATGTGATTGTTTATTTCCTGCATCACACAGAGGTGGATGTTAACGGCCGGGTGAAGGCCAAGACCATCGGCCGGATGCTGGACGAAAAGCTGACCGTTGAGGGTCTGTTTGATATCGTGCTGCGGACAGAAGTCACGCCGGAGGGGCACTTCTTCCGCACCCAGACCAACGGAAACGATACCGTCAAAACTCCGGAGGATATGTTCCCGGAACGGATTCCAAATGATCTCGCCCTGGTGGACAGGACGATCAGAGAATATTACTTCGGCACGGCCGAAACGAAAGAAACGGAGGAAGAATAATATGAAACCTATTGAAGGATTTAAGTCTGAGGCGCCCACTACCGCTTATCCCATGCTCCCGAAGGGCCTTTACAAGGCCGGGATCAAAGCCGTGAAGATTGACGGAGCTGAGCCTGATCAGCGCCTGGTCATCCGGCTGGAGATCATCGAGGGCGAATATGCCGGGTATTACACCAAGCGCTACCAGAACGACAGCGCGAACAGCTCCGGCCGGTATGACGTCCGCTACAAGGGCGACTTCTCCATGCGGATTCCGAACCAGGCGAACCCGAAGAGCCAGCATTTTGACTGGGATCTGCGGAGCTTCAACGGGAACATCTGGGCGATTGAGGACAGCAACCCCGGATATCATTGGGACTGGAACGAGCAGGGGCTTGTCGGGAAGACTGTCGGAATTAACGTCCGACAGGGATCATTCAACGGGATCCCCTACACCACCATCGGAAGGCTGGAAAGCACTCAGTTCATGGACGCCGGGAAATGCAAGGTCATGGCTGACATGAAGCCCCGCGTGAGCGGTACCGCGGCAGAGGCCACCGTGCCCGCCGGGATGATGGTCGTGGATGAGGAAGTACCCTTCTGATGGCTGGAAAACCTAAGCATGGCCTTTCCGGGACTCGCATCTATAAGTGTTGGGCTGATATGAAGCAAAGATGTACAAATCCCCGCCATAAATGGTACAGCCATTATGGCGGGGCTGGCATCACAATCTGTTCGGAATGGATGCAGTTCGAACCATTTGCAGAATGGGCTTTTAGCCACGGCTATGCGAATGATCTGACAATAGACCGTATTGATAACAATAAAGGTTATTGTCCCGAAAACTGCAAGTGGTCTACTCAGCATGAACAAAGCCTAAACAAGCGGCATTTACTATCAAAAACAGGCTATGTCGGCGTCAGAGAGAGACTCCCAGGCTATTTCGATGCAACAGTAACATGGAAGAGGAAAGATTACTATATTGGGCATTTTAGCTCCGCCGTTGAAGCATACGAAGCCAGGGCACGTTTTGTGGAGGTTCTAAAAAGTGGTACTTTATGAAGATTCACGAAACAAAATTGGCAAACATAGGAACGTTCATCTGTACTGCCAGCAGGCCGGCATCAAAATCATTCGCCAGGCGCTGAACGTTGGTGATTATCAGATCGCCGGGAAGGGCGATATCAGCGTTGACACCAAGATGGGCGTGCTGGAGCTGGCCGGGAATGTGTTTCAGGATCATGAGCGGTTCCGCGCTGAGTGCCTCCGGGCGCAGGAGTGCGGAATCCAGCTGATTATCCTGGTTGAGGAATTATTGCCGGGGGGCCGCCTTGATCGTTGGCGGCCTCCCATTGGATGGAACGGCAGACCTGTGGCGCGGTTTGATCCGGCAATCCTCCGGAAGGCCATGATCACCATGCAGCAGGAATATGGCGTTAAGTTTCGGTTCTGCGACGGGCGAAGCACCGGGAAGCAGATCATTGAGTATTTGGAAGGGGCGAAAAAATGAGCGAGAAACCAAGTTCTCTATCCCCTGAGATCCGGGACATCTGGACGGATGTTTATAAGTTCCACGCCACTTTTGAAGGAATGGGCAATTCTGAAGAAGACTGGACGCGCTGCGCTTACACCATGGGCCAGATGGCGGCAAACCACGGAAATCATCCTCTGGCCTTCAAACTGTTGATGGCGGTTTATGATTATCTGGATGGAGTAAGAAATCCACAGGTAAACGGAGCTGATGGCGGTGGCTGAGAAAACCACATTTGTGAAGTTCGACAGAAATTTGCTGAAGTGGCGATGGTTTCAACATCCAAAGACGCTGGCGGTCTGGATCTGGTTGATCATGAACGCAAATGTTGATGACCATGATTTTGAGCGGGAAACGATTCACCGCGGTGAGGTTGCCACCAGCTATAGGCGCATAATGACGGACACGGGGCTGTCATCAAAGGAGGTCAGAACTGCCCTAAATCACTTAAAAGAGACAGGGGAAGTGGCAACCAGAATAAGGCCAAAATATCAAGTAATTACAATACTTGAGTACAGTCGTTATCAGGATGTGCCGGCAGGCAAAAAGGCAGGCAAAGGGCAAGCAAAGGGCAGGCAGACGGCAGGCAAAGGGCAACAATATAAGAATGTAAGAAGTAAAGAAGAAAAGAATGAAAAGAATGATTGTGTGCACACACCACCATCGCGGGCGGAGGTTGAGGAGTTTTGCAAAGGGCTTGGCATAACGACAGACATTGACGCCTTTTTGCAATACAACAGCGCCACGGGCTGGAAGATCGGAAGGACGAAGGTGGAAGACTGGAGACCGCTGCTCATGAAATGGGTATCCCATGATGACGACAGCGCTATCAATTCAAACAATGACGATGGGCTGGACGATTTCGGCCGGCCCATCAGAAAGGAGATTTGATGTCTTACACAATCAATGAGGATGAGATCCGGAAGACCATCGCCGTATTTCATCCAGACGGCGGGATTTTTGAAGTCAGGCTGGTTGACGGAAAGTGGAACGCTGCCGGAGTCTTTAACGATGCGGATCAGCTGATCAATGAGCTGAAGACGGCGAGGATCCGGCCGAACGCGAACGTTTATATGACGCTCAACCGGGTTCATGAGGCTTGTCTGTCACGGAAACACAATAATCATTTTGTGGAGTACATTTCCCCTACTGTCGGGGACAATGATATCACCTGGTATGATTGGCTGCTGATTGATGTGGATCCGAAGAGGCCCGCCGGCACCAGCTCCAGCAAGGAAGAGCTTCAAGGCTCCAGGGAGAAAGCCAAGCAGATCCTTGAGTATCTGAAGAACCGCGGATGGAATGATCCTGTAGTTTGCCACAGTGGGAACGGCACCCATCTGCTGTACAAGATCAGCATTGACAAGACGGAAGAACGAAAGCAGATGATTTCAAACGTTCTTCAGGCGCTGAATATGCTCTTCGACGACGGCACGATGGATATTGATACGACTACGTTCAATCCGAGCCGGATCTGTAAGCTGTATGGCACGGTCGCCCGGAAAGGCGCAAGCACCGAGAGCAGGCCACACAGGATGAGCAAGATCGTCCGCGTGCCGGAGAAGATCGAAGAAGTACCGAGGGCGCTGCTGGAAGCCGTGGCCGGACTGCTGCCGAAACAGGAACAGCCTCAACGCTACAACAATTACAACCCCGGCCAGTTTGACCTTGACGATTGGATCCTCCGGCACGGCGTGGAGGTTACCAGCCGGACAACATGGGCCCAGGGAGAAAAGTGGATCCTCGCCCACTGCCCATTCAATCCGCAGCACACCCACAAGGACGCCGCCATATTCAGGTCCAGAGACGGAAAGCTGGGGTTCAAATGTCTTCATGCTTCATGTTCTGACAAAGGCTGGAAAGAGTTCCGGCAGTTCTATGAGCCTGATGCATACCAGGCGAAAGAGGTCCAGCCGGCGGTTCCGAATTATCTGCTGACCAAGCCGGCCGGCTTCGGGCAGCTGCCTGAGGCGCCTGCCATGGATTCGCCGCAGCAGGAAGACGCGCCGATCGGGCCGGTGTTCCGGACGACCGAAGAGATCAGGAACAGAGTCGTCCCGGCGGAGGCTCATATCCTGACCGGCATCACCGGGATTGATGATCGGATGATCGGGCTGAAAAAAGGATATGTTTCGGTTTTGTCCGGGCTTCGGTCCGCTGGTAAGTCTTCCATCCTGAGTCAGTTGGTGATCCAGTGCCGGGAGCAAGGGTTAAAATGCGCTCTGTTTTCCGGGGAAATGATCGATAAACAGGTGCTGAAGTGGCTGACGCTTCAGGCGGCCGGAAAAGCTCACGTTCATGGGACACAATATGAGAAAGTCTTCTATCCGAATGATGGAGCAGCTGAAGCGATCTCTCAATGGCTGGATGAATTTGTGTATGTCTATAACAATGATTATGGGAACCAGTTCACCGAGATGGAAAAGCACCTGATCCGGATCGTCGAGGAGAAGAAGCTTGACCTTGTGCTGCTGGATAACCTGATGGCCATGAACGTGGAGAACCTCGACCGGGATCTGTATGTTCGGCAGACCAAATTCGTGAAAGAGCTGAAGCGAATGGCCCAGAGCCTGAACATTCACGTTATGTTCGTGGCGCACCCGCGGAAAAGCTCCGGCTATCTCCGGATGGATGATATCAGCGGCAGTGGCGATCTGAGCAACGCCGCGGACAATGTTTTCATCATCCATCGGGTAGATGAGGATTACAAAAAGGCCACCCAGCAGTTTTTCCAATGGAAGGCCACAAACCCGCTTTATCAGGCAGACAATGTGATTGAAATCTGCAAAGACCGCGACCTGGGCAACCGTGATGTTTATGTTCCTCTCTGGTTTGAGAAGGAAACAAAGCGGCTGAAAAATGATGTAGCCGAGTATATCCATTACGGCTGGGAAGCGGGATTTGATCCGGCCAAAGATTTTGAACTGGTTGATATTCCGGACGAAGATCTGCCGTTTTGATTGGGAGGGTGATGAAAAGCGTGGTTGATATTCGCTTGAAGACTTGCCTGATCATTAAGCGAGGGCCATGGTACCTGGTAGGCTGGAATCACTTTTATCATCGGCTCAATTGGAGCATGAGCTGCTATGATGCCTGGCGAACCAGAGACATCGAAGCGGCCCGGCGAGTGGCAGCTAAGACTGGCGGGGAATTGTACTTATTCAATCCCGCTGCAGCACAATTGGAGGTGTTTTCATGAAACTGTTTGATAAGCTCCGGAGAAAAGCCCAGTGGAACGTTTATAACATGTTCGATCTGTATGAGTTTGCTGAATGCTCCAACTGTGGAGCTGAGGTCGAACCGGACTTCTCGCTGTTCCCGGAGATCATTTATCCGGAGCGCTGCCCGGAGTGCGGGGCCAAGATGGTGGACACCGTGGCGGTCTACTGAGCGGAGGTGGTGCGATTGTTTGTGATAGTGAACGCACGGGGCAAGGGAAAGGTCTACTTCGTTAAGATTCAGAAGAGCAAAAAGACGATCTGGACGCTTGGCCCTTATGGCGAGATCCGGCAGAAGCGCGGAGGCGAGCTTCAGACCACGCATGAGGAATCCGTGGTGGTATACACGGAAGACGTCCAGAAAGCGGCGAAATACGAAATCAGAGAAGCCGCGGAAAGTGTGATTGCGGAGAATTCGATTCTTCGGTTCTGTCAGGTGGTGAAGATTGATGATTGACCGGGAGAAGGTCGTTTGCGCTATTGAAAACTGTATCGGGCAACCAAAATGCAAAGACTGCCCGTGGGAAGACTGCGAAGTCGAGCATGAAGTCGTGAATAGAGTTCCATACGGGCTATTGCGGGATGCTCTTGCCCTGCTAAAAGATCAGGAACCAAAAATAGGGCATTGGATTTTTGAAAGCAGATATTGTGAAGCTTGGTCGCATACGTGCAGTGAATGTGGGAAAAGAATGACAACTGCTGTAGGTATGTATGCAAGCTTCTGCTGGAATTGCGGAGCTAAAATGACAGGCGGTGATTCAAGCAGTTCGGAAACTCCGAACAGTTAAAAGGCGGTGATATGATTGGATGCCGAGAGAATGAGAAAGGCCATGGCCAAGATGGGCTATAACCAGAAGAAATTGGCAGACGCGTCAGGGATCACGCCGGAGGCCATTGGCCGTTACCTCAAGAACAAGCGTATCCCTAACAGTTACCAGCTGCAGCAGATTGCCCACGCTCTCCATGTAAGCATGGATTACCTCATGGGCGACGGCGACGAGAAAGAAGGCGGTTAATGGAATGGTAAATTTGACCAAGATGCGAACACTGATCAGCATCGAGAACCGGATCGGCGAGAAGCGAGCGAGAGTATTCTCCAAGGCTACGAAAATCACTACCTCAATCACAGGTATGCCGCACGGTGGCGGGAACCAGAGCAAGGTGGAAGCCGGAGCAATAGAGCTTGCTGAGATCGACGATGCATATGCTGAAGTATACTCTGATCTGTCCAGTATGCGGGCGGAGCTGTCACCGCTGATCGGTTCCCTTTCGAACCCGGACGACATAGCGGCGCTTCGCTACAGATATATCATCGGCGTCCCGCTGCGTGATATCCCTCGCATGATGTGCGTATCAGAGCGGGCCATGTTCTATCACCTGTCATCCGGGGAGCATCAGCTGTCCAGGCTGTATCCGGATAATGTATGCCTGCGGTGATGAATGTTTGCATTGATTTGCAGTAGACTTATGAAATATAATTATAATGGCCCTCAGGGCCATGCAGAAGCATAATGAATGGGAACATTCTATGCTTCTAATAATTTCAGAAGCACCCAGTTCAGACATTGCTGGGTGCTTTTGCTTTGCTTGTGGGGGCCAATGGGTTTACACTCCTCACCCATCGGCGGGACGTGCGTATGCTCTGTATGGGGGCGCGTGAGGAGGGAGGCGCACGACATGAGCGGTAACGAGAGGAGTAATCATGCCGAAACTTAGTGTTATTCTCGCGTGCTATAACGCGAGGCCTTTTATCGGTCGGATGCTGGACAGTCTGGTCTCGCAGAACTTTAAAGACATGGAAGTCATTATTTCAGATGACTGTTCAACCGAACCGTATGACGACATTGTTCAGCGATATGAAAAGAAGCTGAATATTGTTCGCACGAAGACGGCATACAACTGTTGTCCCGGCAACACGCGGCAGGCAGGATATGACGCCAGCTCAGGCGACTGGTTGATCTTCGGAGACCAGGATGATGAATTTGTTTCCGGGGCCTTCCTTAAGGTGTTCAAGCAGATCGATAAGTCAGAGCGCGACGGGTTCCGTTTTCCGATCGTGACGTCGGACTTCGATGAGGGCAGCTACATTAAGGGACAGTTCCGGCTAATCCGGAAGCATCAGCGTTCATACGGTTGGACGCACGGCAAGTTCTACCGGCGAGAGTGGTGGGAGCGAAATCACGTTTCCTATAAACACGATCTGAAGAGCCATGAGGATATCTACCTTTCCTCGCTGACCACATGCATCCTGGATGAAACGAAAGAACAGCCGATGTATGCTCCGATTCTGACATATCGATGGCTGAAGCGGCCTGACAGTATCACCCAGGGAGAAGACAGGCTGTTCATTGAGAATCACCTACCGGAATACATCGAGTCAACCGGCCGTGTATTTCTGGATTACTACAAGCGCCGCGGTGAAGAAGCGTTGAAGATTGCTAAGTATCAGGCTGTTGGCGTAGTGTTGTACAGTTACTTTTATCACATGGGTTCTGTGTTCACTGACAGTCGTGGCTTTATCCGGGAGAATTCGGAAGCAATCTCCGCATATGTCCAGGACGTCAAGCGCGTGTTCGGCATGAATAACGACGAGCTGCTGCTGTACTGCGCTCAGGACCATGGGCATTATTACTGGCAGATACAGGAACAGGCAATGGTTGCAACGGGTCCGTATATCCCGTGCATATCGTTCCCGATGTACCTGACCATGATCGCACCGGAGGAAGCCAAGGATGCCAGCGAGACAGAGACCTGATCGAGACGGCTGGGCAAAGACAACATACCTCAGAGCGAGGAAGAAGATCTTTGCCACGCAATCTGTCTGCGCGATCTGCGGCAGGCCGGTGAACTTTGACCTTCGGTTTCCTGATCCTTGGAGTCCAACGGTTGACCATATTATCCCGATCTCCAAGGGAGGAAACCCCGCGGACATCGCCAACATGCAGCTCGCGCACTTGCAGTGCAATCGGCTGAAATCCTCGAAGACGAACATGATTACAGCCGTCAAGAAGACCTGCGGCAACCGGGATCTTCCGTTGAGTCTTGATTACGCAGCTTATAAGCATTCGTAATGGGGGCTAATGACCCTCAGCCGTCATCCCTTCCCA
>Ga0326514_10001815_pt1 | contig 13734 bp, 9 predicted proteins | sample 3_2548_0518_D_FD_203653 | JGI IMG/M metagenome (GOLD analysis project Ga0326514, IMG submission 203653) | Bovine rumen microbial communities from UC Davis, California, United States - 3_2548_0518 | ecosystem: Host-associated > Mammals > Digestive system > Stomach > Rumen | place: USA: California...
GCTCAAGGCCCGGTAGGGGATGTTGTGGGCCAGGCAGATGGGCATCGTGTGCTCCTCGATCTCGAAGGCCACGGGCTTCAGCCACTCGGCCACCGGCGTGACGAGCTTCTTTTTGACCTCGTCGGTGTGGAGAAAGTTCTCGATCTCCTTCTGGAGGGCGGCGTCGATGTCCGTGATGCGGGCAATCTCGCCGCTGCGCCAGCGGTCGATGACGGGGATGACTGCATTTTCCACGATGGGGGCGGTCAGGGCGTCCACGGCCCGCATGTAGAGGCCGTCGATGTTCTCGGAGACGATCCGCTCGACGGTGGAGGAGTCGATGAAGTTGCCCAGGTCCTTCATGAAGTCCCGCATGTCCTCGTCGATCCTGCCGCAGTAGGCAAGGCCCCGGGAGACGGAGAATTCGGGCATGAGCTCGGTGATCAGCGTGGCCTCGGGGTAGACCTCCCGGCACCAGTCGGAGATCCGGGGCAGGCGGGATACGCCGCCGGTCAGGAAAATGAGGTCCGGTATGGCCCCGGTGATGGCCTTCCTGGTCTCCCGGAGGCTCTCCATGAAGACGTCCTTGAAGGAACGGCCCTTGAGGAGGGGCGTCGCGCCTGTGAGGACGCGGTCGGCGGTGGATTTGTCCATCCGGAGGGTCAGGCGGAGGGGGCGGTCGTAGTAGATGGGGACCGTCTGGATGCATTCATTTTTCGACCAGTAGTCCTCGTCGGTGAAGTACTTTTCCTTGAGGCGCCTGGCGGCGAACTCGGCGTAGCTGCGCCAGGGCTCGCTCTTTTCGAAGACCTCGCGGATCTTTCGCTCGTCCTTTGAGGCTGCGAGGGAGTATTCCAGGATCAGCTGGTCCATGATGCCGCCGCCCAGGAAGACCTCGCCGGCAGTCTTCAGCTCCACCTCCTTGCCGCCCTCGACGTAGGCGAAGTCGGTGGTGGAAGAGCCGATGTCCACGACCAGGACGGGGTGGGAGAGGATGTCGTAGCCCACCTGGAGGTTCCTGGACTGGCAGGCGGCCACCAGGGCCGCGCGGGATTCGGAGATGATGGCCGTGGGGGGATAGCCCAGGCCCTCGAAGATGCGGCGGTAGCGCTCGCGGGCATTTTTGTCCCAGCCGGCGGGGCAGCCGATGTAAATGCAGGCATCCTCGCCCTGGACCAGGTCACCGTTCTCGTAGAGGACGCCCAGGACGCCGCCCGCGAAGGCGCGGACGTCCTTCTCGCTGGCCCTGTCGGTCAGGAAACGGCTCTTGAAGCGGAGCTTGCGCTCGCTGGCGTCGGTGCTGTAGCAGGCCTCCTCGCCGATGAGGAGCTTGCCGTCAGAGGTCCGGGCGTAGGCGGAGATGAAGCTTTTGGCGTCCCGCACCGCAAGCTGGATGGGGACTTCCTTTTTTCCTTTTTTTAGGACCGAGACGGCGCTCTCGGCGTCGCCCAGGTCAAAACCGAAGAATCGTTCCATGGCGTATGTCCATCCTGATTTGCTTTGAGGCTGTCGGCGGCGGAGGTCACTGGCCGGCAGCGGCCAGGCCTTTGACGAGTACCGTTCCGTCCTGGATGAGGGCGGGGCTTAAGGTGCCTTTGCCCTTGGAGGGCATCCGGCTGAAGTAACGGGCGGTGTCCGGCGTGTAGTCCACGACCTCGATCCCCTTTTTGTGGAGGTAGAAACGGATGTCGCTGATGATCTCCCTGGAGCCTTCCTCCTCCCGGGAGGCGTAGGCGCTCATGAGGAGGTTCCCGAGGAGGCTCAGCTCGTCCGCGGGGATGGCGGCCTTCACTTCCTCGCCGGGCAGAGGCGGCGCTGCTTCCGCGGCCTCCTCCAGCCGCGCGTCCTCAAGGTTACTGTCTATGACGGTCATGACGGAGAGGAGGGCGTGGTAGATCTTGTCGCTGTCGGGGCGTGTCTCGAACCTGACTTTTTTGTCCGGTGTGCGTTTTCCTCTGCCCATCTGAAGACCTGCGTAGAAAAGGCAGAATGCGCCGACGAACAGGAGGACCCAGGCCAGGGCGCTCAAAATATCCGGCGCGAGGCTGAAAATGAGACCCGCTGCGATGACCGCAAGCGCTCCTCCACCGAAGGGTGCGAGATGGGCAGCGGACAGTTTCTTTTTGGGCTCGGCCTCCTCCCAGGTCTTTATTTCCCCGTTCGAGTCGATGAGGGAGAGGGCGGCTCTGGCCGTGCTGAGGGCGTATCTCACTTCGGTGCCGATGCGCGGCGAGGGATTGGTCTCGCTGTACTTGAGGAGGATACGGCCCAGCTCGTCGTCCAGCGCGGTGACGGCGGACTGAGGCGTGTCAGCGCCGGAGATACGGCCCAGCAGTGCCTCCTTGTCCCGTTCCAAAAGGTCCCTTGTAGTCATGATCGAATACCTTTTCAAAGAGTGCTGAAAGTGGATAGCTGTCTATATTATAGCAGTCAGGGGCTTTTGTGAACAGTAGCGTCTTGCCTGCATTTTTTACATGTTGTATAATGCAAATGACTATGGTCGCCTTCCGGACGGCCGGCGGATCTTATATGGGAGATACAGGAAGATGAAAATCAGAAAACTGACAGCAGTCCTGGTCGCTGCCTGCCTTGCTTTGACAGCTGCCGGCTGCGGCGGCAATTCAACAAAAGGCAAGTATGCCTTCGTGACGGATACGCAGGGGACGGATTCGACGGGCGGATCGGCCCTTTGGCAGGGCATCAAGGAGGTGACCGACTCCGGCGGGATCGAGACTGGCCTCTTTCAGGCGACCACCGACACCGCGGAGGGCTACGCCGAGGCCTTCGCAAAGGCCGCGGAGGAGAAGCCGGGCGTGGTGATTGCCATGGGCGCCCCCATGGAGGTGCCGGTCTATGACGCGGCCACCTTAAGCAACAAGTTCAATTACATTCTCTTCGACGGAACGACCCACCCGGAGGGCGGCGCTGCTTCCATTCCGGCCAACGTGTGCTGCGTCAAGTTCGCGGAGCATGAGGAGGCCTTTATCGCCGGCTACGCGTCCGTCTGCAGCGGCATCAAGACGCTGGCCGTGCTCGTCGGCGAGGAAAATGAAGCCAATACCCGTCATGTGAACGGCTTCGTCCAGGGAGTAAAGAAGGCCGCCGAGGACCTGGCCCTTGAGAGCGGCTCCGTCACCGTGAGCTACGAGTTCGCCGGCTCCGACGAGCTGACGCCCCTTAGGATGTCGGAGGCCCTCGGGCTCTACAACGAGGGCACGTCCCTCATCTACACCACCGGTGAGAACCTTGTGATGGCGGTGGGCATGGCTGCCCGCAGCCAGGAAAAGTATTACGCGACAGGCGGCGTGGACCACACGGACGACGGTAAGTGCCTCTTCAGCGCCGTTCCGGTCTACAATCTGGCCGCAAGACTCCTGCTTGGCGACTATGCCCAGGGGAACTTCCAGGGCGGCGCCACCGTGACCTATGGGTACACGGACAGCTGCCTCCAGGTCAAGGCCGATTTTTCGACCCTGGAGAATTTCAACCAGGAGAAGTTCGACGCCATCGTCTCAGCCCTCATGCTGGGCACGGTGAAGCCGGATGAAGGCATTGCCCCCTCTAACAGCAATGCTGTGACGGTCACCCGGATCGAACCAAAGGATGCTGAGGCCGCTTCCGCGGACGCCATTGCGGGCGGCGCCATCGCTCCCCAGGAGACCGGCGCTGAGAATACCGAGGGCGCTGAGAACGCCGGCGGAGAGACCGCTGAAGGCGGCGAGGAAGCCGGAGCGACTGAGGGCGGAGAGACCGCTGAAGGCGGCGAGGAAGCCGGAGCGACTGAGGGCGGAGAAGCCGCCTGAGCACCACCTCCTGGGAATAAGACCCCCGGCAGCGGTTCAGGCCGTTCGCCCGGGCCCAAAGCAATACGAGGAGTACTGTGATTATGAAGAAACTGGTTTGGCTCCTGACGACGATCCTGCTTCTTTCAGCGATCCTTGCGGGCTGCGGCGCCTCAGGGGATGCTGCGGCGGAGGCACAGGAGGAAATCACGCTGGAGGTGCTTCCGGACGATTCGGCAGAAGGATCCACTGACGATGGGGAGGTGTCTTCTGAAGAAACTGCGGAGACCTCCTACGAAGAGAACGAAGACGACGATTTCTTCTCGGAGGACGAAGCCTACGCCGACTATGAGGACGATTCATTCTCCGATGACAGCGACGGGAGCTTCTCCTACGAAGAGTCCGATGACGTCTGGGGAGACGGCGAGGTAGAGGAGACCACCGGCGGTGAGACCCCTGAAGGCCTGACTGTCGACGAGGACGGTACCTATTCCAGCAAGGATGAGGTCGCCCTCTACATCCACCTCTACGGCAAGCTTCCCTCCAACTACATCACCAAGAAGCAGGCTGAGAAGCTGGGCTGGGTGGCCTCAAAGGGCAATCTCTGGGACGTGGCCCCCGGAAAGAGCATCGGCGGCAGCTACTTCGGCAACTACGAAGGACTCCTGCCGGACGGCGATTACCGGGAATGCGATATAGACTACCAGGGCGGGCGCCGCAACGCCAAGAGAATCGTCTTCTCCGATGACGGCCGCATCTACTACACCGAAGACCATTACGAGAGCTTCGAGCAGCTTTACTGAAGGAGGTCCGTATGAGAGAAGAAATCTTTCGGATGAACACCCTCCTCGAACGCGAGGCGATCCATGATGCCTTCGCGGAGAGGTTCTCATTTCCCGAATACTACGGAAGGAACCTGGACGCCCTCCACGACTGTCTGACGGACCTGGACGAGGATATCCGGATCGTCCTGGAATTTGAAGGAAGGTCAGCCCGCCGGCTGCCCTCCTACCCCACGAAGCTTCTCCGGGTTCTCCTGGACGCTGCTTCGGAAAATGAACACCTGGAACTGGTCGTTAGATGAAACAAAGGGGACGGTTCTTATCGTTTCACTGGTCCCCAGTGAAACGATAAGAACCGTCCCCTTTGTTTCAGCCGATAAGAACCGTCCCCCTCATTTTATCAATGCTGAATCTGATTCTCCTCATCCCCCGCAGGCGGGAAAATGAAGGCAGGCATGTTGGCCTTTACGAGCTCAAGGAGCTCGTCGTCGTGGTTGTGGACCAGGCGGCAGGTCCTGTCGAAGATCATGACGGCTTCATCCCCGGGAACGGCGGCCGGCCATTCGGGTAGTTCCTCGTGGCCGGGATTGCCGGTGCGGGCGAAGTTCATGAAGGCTGCGAACATCTGCTCCTCCAGCTTGTCGGAGACGCCGGGCACGTTGGCCGAGGGCACCAGGCAGACGTTGTGGAAGAAGAAGGGGATGTCCGAGCAGTGCCAGGCGATCTTGGAGCCCCGGATGGGGAACTCGAAGCAGAACTGGTAGACGTAGACCGGGGACTCGGGGCAGGCGCAGCGGGCCTTGATGTACTGCTTGGAGGGAAGACGGAAGATGGTGTCCACGGACGCGGCGTCGACCCGCTTCTTGTCCGGGTAGGCTTTCATGAAGAGCTTGCCGATCTTCTTGCCTGCGGCTCCGTATTTGGCCTTAAGGACTGCGTCGGTCTCCTTGTCGCTGATGGTCCTGCGGTCGTAGGCGGCCGGCGCGAAGTCGAACTCGCCGAGGACGGAACCGATCAGGATGGGAATGGTCTTTGCGTGCTCCGTGAAGGCGCCGCCCTCGATGTGGGGCTCGCCCATAAAGTAGTCATTTTTCCTGGGGTAGCCGCCGGCGTAGAGGCCCTGGGCCATCATGGACGGAGCGACCTTGTCGTAGGCTTCGACCAGCTGCGGGTAGGGGATGGTGTCGAGCGCGGCGATATCCTTCTCTTCAAGTCCAAGCTCCTTCAGCATGCCCTCAATGAGCGGGCGGGCGCTGCCCTGGGCCTTGTACATGATGCCCGTGTCCACGATGCCGCTCATGATGATGCCCTTCTGGAAGAGGCCGTCGGCCGCGGGAATCTGGGTCAGGTCCTTGACCTTCTCGCCGCCGCCGGACTGGCCGAAGATGGTGACGTTTTTGGGGTCTCCGCCGAAGGCGGCGATGTTCTTATTTACCCACTTGAGGGCAGCGACCATGTCCGCGTGGCCGCAGTTGCCGGAGTTCTTGTATTCTTTGCCAAATTCAGACAGGTCCAGGTAGCCCAGGATGTTGAGCCGGTGGTTGACCGTGACCACGACGACGTCGCCGTATTTGGCCATGTTGGCGCCGTCGTAGGCGAGCTGCTCGATGGAGGAGCCGGCCGCGTAGCCGCCGCCGTGGAGCCAGACCATGACCGGCTTTTTGGCCTTGCTGTCGAGGGCTGTCGTCCAGACGTTGAGGCTCTGGCAGTGCTCGTCCTGGGGCCAGTAGGCGTGGGGCACCATGAGCTCGCCATTGGGCGTATCCTGGTGCATGAGAGGCGCCACAAAGCCGTAGCTGGTCGCGTCCTTCACGCCCTCCCAGGGCTCCACAGGAACCGGCTGCCTGAACCGCTCCGCCTCCGCATAGTGGACGCCCTTGAATATGTAAGCGCCGTCAAAATAGTAGCCCTGGAGCCTGCCGGCTTTGGTCTTTACAATTGTTGTCTCGTCACATCTGAACGCTTTAGCCATAGGTCAATTTTCCTTTCTGAGTTAGGTGACGTAAGAGGAAATTCATCACTATTATTATAAGACGATGGCAGGCGGATGTCTAATGCTGGGTGAAACAAAGGGGACGGTTCTTATCGTTTCACTGATTTTCAGTGAAACGATAAGAACCGTCCCCTTTGTTTCAGCGGGTATGAGACAGTGCTTTCATATGTGCGCGGCGTACGGGCATCTTGACGCCGATGCTGTCGAAGAGGGGCCTGATGGCGTCGTCGCTCTTTTCGACGGCGCGGCCGATCTCCATGTGAACGTTGATGAAAACGAAGACCGCTGCGGCAATCCAGGCCGCTTCGTCGGCCACGCAGATGGCGGTGAAGCCGTAGTGGGGGACCAGGAAGAGGCAGATCAGGGTGCGGGCTGCCATTTCCAGGAAACCGGCCATCATGGCGCGGGAGGTGAAGCCCAGGCCCTGGAGGGTCGGGCGGGAGATGTTGAGGACGGCCAGGGCGGTGAAGCAGAGGCCGGCCCAGAAGAGCAGCTGGCCTGTGGCGTCCAGGATTTCCGTCTCAGCGGAGGAGACGAAGAGGAGGGCCAGGTTCCTGCCGAAGAAAATGAGGACCATACCCATGGCAAGTCCGTATCCGATGCCCAGCGCCAGGCCGATGGACAGGCCTTCGCGGGTCCGGCGGGCCTTGCCGGCGCCGTCGTTCTGGGAGGCGAAGGTGGATACCGCCGTGCCGATGGCGTCGTAGGGGCTCATGGCGAACTGCTTGATGCGGGCGCAGGCCGTCATGGCTGAGACGTAGATGCTGCCCAGGGCGTTGTTGGCGGACTGCATGACCATGCTGCCGATGGCGGTGATGGAGAACTGGAGGCCCATGGGGAAGCCCACGAAGGCCAGGTTCCTGATCAGAGCCGGGTCGATGTGTCTCTCATCAGACGTGAAATGGAGAATTTCATAACGCGTGATGATGAAGATGGCACACAGGATGCCGCTGAGGCCCTGGGAGATGACCGTGGCGATGGCCGCGCCGGCCACGCCGCTGTGGAGCACGATGATGCAGAAGATGTCCAGGCCGATGTTCAGCACGGCTGAGATGGCCAGGAAGAGGAAGGGCGTCCGGCTGTCGCCGATAGCCCGCAGAATGCCGGCCGAGAAGTTGTAGAGGAGCATGAAGGGGATGCCCAGGAAGATGAGGAAAATGTAAACCCTGGTGTCCTCGTAGATGTTGGCCGGCGTGTTGAGGATTTGGAGGATCTGAGGCGTCAGGGCCGTGCAGAGGCAGGTCATGAGGATGGCCACGCCGCCCATCAGCCAGATGCCGTTATAGATGCTCCTGCGGACCGCATGCATGTCCCCGGCGCCGAAATCCCGGGCGATGGGGATGCAGATGCCGGTGCAGCTGCCGTTGCAGAAGCCCAGGACCAGGAACTGGACAGATGTGGTGGCGCCGACGGCGGCCAGGGCGTTGGCGCTCAGGAACCGGCCGACGATGGCTGTATCCGCCAGGGAGTAGGTCTGCTGGAGCAGGTTCCCCAGTAAAAGGGGGAGAGAAAACAAAAGAATCATCTTCAAAGGATTGCCCTTTGTCATATTTTGCATAAAAAATGTCTCCTTGATGCCCGTCATACGCCTTCCGGCTGCCAGGGCAATATTTCTTTGAACGAGTTGTGATTATACTCCCCTCACTGGAAAATGAAAGCCCAAATATGGGCCAGGAGACAACTTAAAGTGGCCAAATTCCACGGGCCGGAGACTGCTCTGGAAGGGATGAAAGGCCCGGCCGCGGCGGGGAAAAATGACCTGCATTCGAAGGAACGGAAGCTGCCGCAGGGGCGTCGGACCTTGAGAAAGACCATGAAAAAGCCGGCCCATTCCCGGACGAGGATAGGCTGAGTTCATTTGCGATGGACATGAAACAGCCGGCACATTCCCGGTGCTGAGACCGAGAATGTGCCGGCTGTTTTCATTTCCGTGAGAGCGGAGGCTCTGATTTATTTATCCTTGATGCCGGAGTGCCACTCCTGAAGGGACCTGACGTCGCCCCTGGAGCCGTTCTTCACGATGGCGATACCCTCAACGGCTGCCTTGGCGGCGGCCATGGTGGTGATGTAGGGGATCTTGTACTTGATGGCTGCCTTTCTCAGGTAGCTGTCGTCGTGGATGGAGTCCTTGCCGATCGGGGAGTTGATGATCAGCTGGATCTTGCCGTTGGTCATCTCGTCCAGGATGTTGGGACGGCCCTCGTAGAGCTTCTTGACGCGGGTGACCGGAAGCTTTGCCTCCTCGATGAGGGAGCAGGTCTTTCCGGTGGCCATGAGCTTGAAGCCGGTCTCATAGAGGGCGCGGGCGATGGCCACGACCTCCATGCGGTCCTTCTTGTTGACGGACAGGAGAGCGGTGCCGCCCAGGGGCAGGGTGGCCTGAGCGCCTTCCTCAGCCTTGAAGAAGGCCTCGCCGGGGGTCTTGGCGATGCCGAGGACCTCGCCGGTGGATCTCATTTCCGGGCCAAGGACCGGGTCGACTTCCTGGAACATGTTGAAGGGGAAGACGGCTTCCTTGACGCCGTAGTAGGGGATCTTCTTCTCCTTGAGGCCCGGGACAGGTGAGGGTCTGCCGGTGAGCTCGCCGGTGATGATCTCCGTCGCCAGGGGCACCATGCTGATGCCGCAGACCTTGGAGACAAGGGGCACCGTGCGGGAAGCGCGGGGATTGGCCTCGAGGACGAAGACCTTGTCGTTCTCGATTGCGTACTGCATGTTCATGAGGCCGACAACGTGCATTTCCTCGGCGATCCGGCGGGTATAGTCCTTGATCTTCTCAAGGTTCTCCGGCCAGATGTGCTTGGCGGGCAGGATGCAGGCGGAGTCGCCGGAGTGGATGCCGGCCAGCTCGATGTGCTCCATGACCGCCGGGACGAAGGCGTGGGTGCCGTCGGAGATGGCGTCCGCCTCGCACTCAAGGGCGTGGTTCAGGAAACGGTCGATCAGGATGGGTCTGTCGGGCGTGACGCCGACGGCGGCCTTCATGTACTCCGCCATCTGGTCATCGTCGTAGACGACCTCCATACCGCGGCCGCCGAGCACGTAGCTGGGACGGACCATGACCGGGTAACCGATCTTGCCGGCGATGGCCTGCGCCTCCTCCACGGTGGTGGCCATGCCGCTCTCGGGCATGGGGATGCCCAGTTTGTCCATGACCATGCGGAACTGGTCGCGGTCCTCGGCCAGGTCGATGACCTCGGGGGAGGTGCCCAGAATGTTGACGCCGTTCTTCTTGAGGTCAGCCGCCAGGTTGAGCGGTGTCTGGCCGCCGAACTGGGCGATGACGCCGACCGGCTTCTCCTTGTAGTAGATGGAGAGGACGTCCTCCAGGGTGAGCGGCTCGAAGTAGAGCTTGTCGGAGGTGTCGTAGTCGGTGGAGACGGTCTCGGGGTTGCAGTTGACGATGATGGTATCGAAGCCGAGCTTCTTAAGGCTCTGGGCAGCGTGGACGCAGCAGTAGTCGAACTCGATGCCCTGGCCGATGCGGTTGGGGCCGCCGCCAAGGATCATGACCTTGGGCTTTTCCATGCTGACCGGATTGTTGTCCGGGGCATTGTAGGTGGAGTAGTAGTAGGCGGAATCCTCGGTACCGCTGACGTGGACGCCGTCCCAGGCCTCGGTCACGCCCAGCTCCTCGCGGCGGTTCCGGATCTTGTCCTCGGAGATCTCCAGGATCTCGGAGAGGTACTTGTCGGAGAAGCCGTTCTTCTTGGCGGAAATGAGGGCCTCGTCGGAGGGCAGGCTTCCCTTGCAGGCAAGAAGGGCTTCCTCTTCCTCCACCAGCTCCTTCATCTGCTCGATGAAGTAGGCCTTTACGTGGGTGAGATCGTGGATTTCCTCCACCGTGGCGCCCTTGCGAAGGGCTTCATACATGATGAAGTGGCGCTCGGAGGAAGCTACCTGGAGCTTGCCCAGGAGCTCTTCCTTGGAGAGACTGTCGAAGTTGGCCACATGGCCCAGGCCGTAGCGGCCCTTCTCCAGGGAGCGGATGGCCTTCTGGAAGGCTTCCTTGTAGTTCTTGCCGATGCTCATGACCTCGCCGACGGCGCGCATCTGGGTGCCCAGATGGTCCTCGACGCCCTTGAACTTCTCGAAGGCCCAGCGGGCGAACTTGACGACGACGTAATCGCCGCCCGGGACGTACTTGTCCAGGGTGCCGTACTTGCCGCAGGGCAGCTCGTCCAGGGTGAGGCCGGTGGCCAGCTTGGCGGAGACCAGGGCGATGGGGAAGCCGGTGGCCTTGGAGGCCAGAGCGGAGCTTCTGGAGGTCCTGGGGTTGATTTCGATGACGATGATACGGTCGCTGACCGGATCGTGGGCGAACTGGACGTTGGTGCCGCCGATGACGCCGATGTGCTCGACGATCTTATAGGCCTGCTCCTGGAGACGGTCCATGACGCTCTGGGAGATGGTGAGCATGGGGGCGGTGCAGAAGGAGTCGCCGGTGTGGACGCCCATGGGGTCTACATTTTCAATGAAGCAGACCGTGATCATGTTGTTCTTGGCGTCGCGGACGACCTCAAGCTCCAGCTCCTCCCAGCCGAGGATGGATTCCTCGACCAGGACCTGGTGGACCAGGGATGCCTGGAGACCGCGGGCCATGACGACCTTGAGCTCTTCCTTATTATAGACAAGACCGCCGCCGGCGCCGCCCATGGTGTAGGCGGGGCGGAGGACAACCGGGTAGCCCAGCTTCTCGGCGATGGCAAGGCCTTCCTCGACGCTGTAGGCCACCTGGGACCGGGCCATCTCGATGCCCAGCATATCCATGGTCTTCTTGAACTCGATGCGGTCCTCGCCGCGCTCGATGGCGTCCACCTGAACGCCGATGACCTTGACGTTGTATTTATCCAGGATGCCTTCCTTGTACAGCTCTGCCGCCAGGTTGAGGCCGGACTGGCCGCCAAGGTTGGGTAGCAGGGCGTCGGGGCGCTCCTTGGCAATGATCTGCTCGACCCTTGCGACGTTGAGGGGCTCGATGTAGGTGACGTCGGCCATCTCCGGGTCGGTCATGATGGTGGCGGGGTTGGAGTTGACGAGAACGATTTCGTAGCCGAGGCTCCGCAGTGCCTTGCAGGCCTGGGTGCCAGAGTAGTCAAATTCGCAGGCCTGACCGATGATGATCGGACCGGAACCGATGATCAGAACCTTATGGATGTCTGTTCTCTGTGGCATGTAGTTCCTCCTGATAAAATGCGTGAAGATGGAAGTCTTCAAACCTCGTGCTTGCCGGTGATGATGCGCGGGTAGCTGCCTTGGCAGAGCTCCGTCTGCGTCTCCCGGCAGGGAAGAGCACTGTACGTGAGCTTTTCCTTTTTCAACCCTATATTTTGCATCAAATCCCGGGAAATGAAAAGGAAAAAGTGGTCCGGGAAGGTGAAAACGGCGTTTTTGACTACAAAGCCTGCCCGGATGGGCCATAAACTGGCGGAATTGTGCAGATGCAGGGGTGCGCGGTGAGACAGTGAGAGAAAAACGGTGCCCGCAGCGCCTGCCCGGGAGCATATTTTATGCATAAATTCTTTATAAATATTCATATATGCCGTAAATATGCACTGTCGTGAATATATATAAAGGGGCAGAGGACTGTCAGCGCCTTCTGTAAAGGAAGGAGAGGATGTCAAAAACGAAGCGGTTGTTGTCCACGGCCTTCTCTCCGCAGTCGATGACGTCGGTGTGGACCAGCATTTTCTTAAGGAGCCCTTTAAGGGGCTTTGCCGGCAGTCTCCCGGAGCGCTTCAGGGCACGCCTGAAGAAGACGTTGGCCCTCACATGGATATCGATCTCTGAGGCCAGGGATTCGGCCGTGATGTCCAGCGGCCGGCCGAACCGGGCGGCATAAAGTGCCTTCAGCTCCTCCGCCAGGTCGAGGGCGGGATTGCCCTCTGCCCGCAGCCCTTCGATGAGCCTGGGCGTGGTGAGGACCCGGACCACGCGGTCCTCCAGAACATAGTCCGCTCCCCCTGCGGTCTTTTGCCAGCTGCGCGCCATGGGATACCTCCGTTCCTTAAGGAAAGTCTGGGTTTACGGGTGCATTATTTGGATTCATCGGTGTTGTTTTCATTTTACCAGAGAGGAGGATAACGGTCCATAAAGTACAGGAAAAAATAAAATAGTTTAGATTCGTCAAAAATTTTAAAGCTTATGGTGCACATTTTGCTTCTGTCAGTGTATAATAAGGGTAATGTATGACCGCTGCTTCGGCGGGCGAAAACCAAGTCGCATTTGGAAGGAAAGGATTAGCTATGGATGCAATGAATGCAATCAAGGAAAACAAGACAGCCCTCGGTATCGAGTTCGGCTCTACAAGAATCAAGGCAGTCCTGACAGACCTTCAGGGCAATGTCCTTGCAGTAGGCTTCCATGACTGGGAGAACTCCCTGGTGGATGGCCTCTGGACCTACTCCCTCGAGGAGATCCACAATGGCCTCCGCAGCTGCTACAGCTCCATGAGAGAGAACGTGAAGGAACGCTACGGCCTGACCCTTACCCGGGTAGGCGCCATCGGCATCAGCGCCATGATGCATGGATATCTGGCCTTCGATAAGGCCGGCAAGCTCCTGGTACCCTTCCGTACCTGGAGAAATTCCAACACCCAGCAGGCGGCAGACGAGCTGACCGAGCTCTTCCAGTTCAATATTCCGCTTCGCTGGACCATCTCCCACATTTATCAGTGCATTCTGAACGGCGAGCCCCATGTGCCGGAAATCGACTTTGCGACGACCCTGGACTCCTTCATCCACTGGGAGCTGACCGGCGAGAAGATCACAGGCATCGGCGACGCAGCCGGCATCTTCCCCATCGATTCCAAGAAGCTGGACTACGACCAGGAGATGGTCGACAAGTTCGACGCCCTGATCGCTGACAGGAACCTGCCCTGGAAGCTGCGCGACATCCTGCCCAAGGTCCTTGTGGCGGGCGAGCAGGCCGGCGTTCTGACCGAGGAAGGCGCCAAGCTCCTCGATGAGAGCGGTAACCTGGAAGCGGGCATCCCCTTCGCTCCGTCGGAAGGCGACGCGGGCACCGGCATGGTGGCCACCAACTCCGTAGCCCCCAGGACCGGCAACGTTTCCGCCGGCACCTCCACCTTCGCCATGATCGTCCTCGAGGACAAGCTCTCCAAGCTCTACCGCGAGATCGACATGGTCACCACGCCCGACGGCTATCCGGTCGCCATGTCCCACGCCAACAACGGCAC
>Ga0326514_10001816_pt1 | contig 13726 bp, 8 predicted proteins | sample 3_2548_0518_D_FD_203653 | JGI IMG/M metagenome (GOLD analysis project Ga0326514, IMG submission 203653) | Bovine rumen microbial communities from UC Davis, California, United States - 3_2548_0518 | ecosystem: Host-associated > Mammals > Digestive system > Stomach > Rumen | place: USA: California...
ACGATGACACCCGCATCACTCTCGCCAGTAGCAAATTTCAGATACGGATAGTTCTCAAGGTCTTCTTTCGTCACGGCGTAGCCTATGACGTAGGCGGCCACCATGCGCTGGTAGTACTCAGGGTGGACGTTGAAGTATCTGAATAATACCTGCTTCACCAGTGCGGAACCCTGGCTGTGACCGGCGATGATAAACGGACGCCCCTCGTTGTAGTGCTCGAAGTAGTAGTCGAGAGCGGCGACGACATCATCGAATGTCATGCCGAGAAGCGCTGCGTCGAGCCCCCCGTCTCTGGCAACGATTTTCCCTGCGTACTTTAACCCTGCCTGACGGTAATATGGGGCAAACACATTGGTGGAGTCGGCGTATGCTGTCGCATGCCCCAGATACTCAACACCCATACCCTGAATCATCTCCTCATTGTCGAGTGAGCCGTAATCTGGGGCGCCTTCTTCGAAGCTTCCCATGATATACTCAGTAGCAAAGATATAGAACGTATCTACGTCTTTGGTAATTTCCGGAAAGTTGCACCAGTTCTTCTTCTGAGAGTAATCGATTGTTGTTTTCATATCGTTTTATGTTTATTTCATTTTCTTACCACAGAAATACACCTCCTGCGGCATGTTATGGCTGAAGCCTGAGTGCTCTGCCGTTAGCAGGTCGCAGTCGAACACCAGGAAGTCGGCATCCTTGCCGGCGGTGATGGAACCCTTGGTGTCCTCGATGCCAAGTTGCTTGGCACCGTTGATGGTATAGCCCAGAATCATCTCCTCAACACTCATTTTCTCATTTGCAGAGGGGTACTCTGCCACGACTCTGGTCATTTCGGGGGCGTTGCTGTTCTCGTTGATATAGCGCGTCATTCCGATTTCCATGCCGAGCATCGGGTTCCAGGTGGCGAAATTGCCATAGACGATGTTGTCGCTCGACCAGGTTACGTTGGCCCCTGTGTTCCACATCGTCTTGCTGCGGTACATCTTGTGAGCACGCTGCTCGCCCAGCAGGCTGCGCCAGATCTCGTATGGATTGCCGCCCGTACAGCCGGAGTGCCACCAAGGGGTGTAGTTGGCCGTAACGCCCAGCTCGGCAAAGCGGCTGATGTCGGCATCGTCCTGAATCTCCAGATGCGCACAGGTGACCTTTACATGGAAATCGTCGCCCATTTCCTTCTTCGCCAGCTCCACGCCGTCGAGTACTGTGCGGGATGACAGCTCGCCGACGGTATGCGCATGGAAGTCCAGTCCTTCGGTATTTAGCATCTTTAGCACCTCTGCCACCTGCTCGCGGCTGAAGGTGGTGGCTCCAGTCTTGCGGGTGTCTGCGTATGGCGTCACCTGAGCTGCCGTCTCGATTCTCAGCGTACCATCCATAAACACTTTGAAGGTATGGACTTTCAGATGCTCCGTGTTGAACTTCTCTCTGAAGCGGCTCACTTCCTTCACCACCTGCTTCATCTCTTTCGGGTCGGTGAGGGCTATGCTTCCGTCGATATAGACCGGCAGCCTGCCCTGCCTGTCCAGTTCACGAAGGCGCTCGTAAATGCGCTCGTGAAGCGCCTTTCCTTCAGGAAAGCCTGCGTCGAAAACCACGCTCACGCCGGCATTTATGGAATACGCTATCCAGCGCTCAAGCTCTGCGTCGATCTGCTCTTCGGTCACTTCGAGGTCATCGAAGAGCATGTGCCACCCGGAAGACTCGAAGGCGTTACCCGTCACATGGCCGTCTTTACGCACATAATAGCTGAGTTGGGGCACACGGTCGGGCGTCGTGTCGGTAATGCCATGCCTGCGGAGAATTCTGGAGTTCACCCAGACACTATGGCCTTCGCCTTCTAAGATCAGAAGCTCGGCATCCGGACAGATGGCATCGAGGTCTTCCTTGACGATGTCGTCGCCCTTCAGGTATTTTCGCTCCAGAATGAATCTGTAACGCTTCAAGCCGGGATTGCCCTTGATTTTCTCAGCCATAAAGTCGAGGGCCTCCTTCTTGCTGGAGCACACGACGTACTCACCCGGATCCATATAGCTGAAGCCAATGCTCGTGGTGACATGCACATGGCTGTCGATAATGGCCGGCATGATGAACCTGCCGCCAAGGTCGGTCTGTTCGCCCTCATAGCCGGCAAGGCCCGCCTTGTCTCCTACATAGACAAACTTGCCGTCCTTCACCACCAGGGCCGTCGCCTGCGGACAGGCCGCGTCGGCGGTGAAGATTCTGGCATTCTTGATGATCTTGTCTGCTTTCATGTCAGAACATATAATACTTGGTGAGGAAATAGCTCTTGGTCCAATCGACAATCTTCACCTCAGATTCCTTTGCCGGACGGATGTCGTTCACATCGAGCACCATCACCTGCTTATTCCCTGTATCGTAGAGCGGCCACTCCTTGGCTGTGCCATCGGGAGACTGAGCTGCCGTGAGCGACGGATTGCCGGTCTTGGCGAACTCGACCCACATCTTGCGCATGGTTTTACAGAAGGTGGGGTCAATGTCAGTCTGATCTGGATGGCAGAATACGATGGGAAGCTCTTCGCCATGTGCGGCTTTCAGCTTTGGTTCAGAAGCTTCAACCCTGTAGAAATAGGTGTATGACTTTCCACCGGCATTGGTCTGGTTCTCCGACATTCTCATGCACGGTGCAAGGAACCAGCTCTGGCTGAACAGGCGGCTGTCGGGCTCCCAGTTTTCGCCCTGCTGTTCACTGAGGTAGCTATTGACAAGTGCCACCTCGCCTTCCTCCATCTGGGCAAACTTCTTAGCCTTTCGGTCAGCGGCCCAAGCTATGAAGTTGTCTGTACCCATAGTCAAGGCGAAGAAATTGAATTCATCCTTGTTGCAGCCCTGAAGGAATGTGATGTCCTTCGCCGCACCGTTTGCGTAAGCCTTATGCGGCTCTGAAGGCAGGATTTTCCCGTCTCTTTCTGGGAATGTGTTCAATGCATACGGGGTGGCAGCTTCCACCAGCTTCTTGGCATCGATCTTTAGCAGGTCAGCTACGGTCTCGCAGTCCAGTGCTTTCATAATGCCGTCTGTACATGCGATAGCCTCTTCTGTAGAACGCGTGACAGCAGGGGAGCCGCTCTGGGCGATGATCTTCTGGAAATAGTCTTGCGAGCCTTTGATAAGTGCTTGCAGGGTACAGCTGGCAGCACCAGCCGACTCGCCCCAGATGGTCACGTTTTCGGGATCGCCACCAAAGCCTTCAATGTTCTCGTGCACCCACTTCAGTGCCATCTTTTGGTCAAGAAGTCCCAGGTTCTGAGCATCAGGATAGTCTTTGCCGTCAGGCAAGTGAGACAGATGGAGGAAGCCCATGACGCCGAGTCTGTAGGCTACGGTCACGACGATGACATCGGGATTCTCTTTGATGAGATTGGTACAGTCGAACAAGTCCATGCCCGTTCCGCCGCCCACGAAGGCACCGCCGTGAATCCATACCATGACTGGTTTCTTTTCAGCCGATGTGTCCTCTGCTTTCCATACGTTCAGATACAGACAGTCCTCACCCATAGAGGGTACGACTCCTTCAGCCTGGCACGCACCTTTTGCATTTTCGTAGGCCTCATACACACCGTTGTCCGCAGTATATTCCACCGGTGCTTTCCAGCGCAGGTTGCCTACGGGTTGCTGACCCACGAATGGGATGCCCTTATAGGCGATGACATTGTCTGTCTTCTTGCCGATGAAGGTTCCGTTGATGCACTTTACTGCCAAAGGATTCTGTTGATTCTCCGGGCTGGGTTTTGTTGTCTCGGCAGAAGGGTTGTCTTCTGTTCCTAGCACCGCATCAATAAATCCAGAACAAGATGTCAGGCTCATCACTGTGCCGCAAGTCAGGATGGCGGCAAGCATCCATTTTTTCAGTTTAAACATGATTACAATTTTAGAGTTACATAATTTGATGATTGTGCAAAGGTAGTCAAATCTCTCTGAAATAGCAATCATAAGCCTGCCTTGGCTGGCAGGTTTTTACAATCCTGAGACGGATTTTACAATTCTGAAAGTCCCAGCCTCGAAGCTAACTGGCAAAAATGGTTATCAAGAGGCTCAACTCAGTCAGTTTTGTCCTGGCTCGACATCCACTTCGTCACGGTCATGCCCATAATCTGCTTGAAGGCGGCACTGAATGTGCTGTAACTGCGGAACCCACTCTGATAGGCCAGCTGCTTGGCAATGATAGGCTGACGGTTGGTGACGGCTTCACGGTAGAGGTTGATGAAATGCCGGATGCGCAGACCGTTGATGTAGGCATTGTAGGTGGTGCCCTGCAAGGTGAAGTGCTTACTGAGATACACGCGATTGGTGCCTATTAACCTGGCGAGCGCGTTGGCGGAAATGTCGTACTGCAGATAGAGTTTCGGCTGCTCGCAATGCTCCTTTAGCAATGGCTCGATGTTGTCGCGGAATGACGATGGGAGGACATCGGATGATTTGCACTCACCTTCAGGAGACACTTGCTCAGTAGCGTACGAATAGTTGTCATTTCCCATCTCCGCATCAGTAGCGGAAGTCTCTTGTATGGGAAGGTCCTGCGACTGAAGGCTTAGGTCGCTTAACGTTTCCACCCGCCACAGGAGATAGAAGACCAGAACCATGCAGTTCACTTGCGAAATGTATCTGCAAGCCAGACTTTTGTAAGAAAATGAATAGATGCTGAAGGCCAGTAGGATGATGGCCAGCACCACTAAGCTCTGCCTCACCTCCTTGTGCTCCAAGTCGGCATAGTTGTCGCGCAGCCAGCGGTCATATTGCTTTATCGCATGTACCATGTATATTGTCAAGCCGATGCCCAGCAAGAGATAATAGGCATATAATAGGGATAATAGGGCAATGCCTCGGGTGACAATACATGCCACCAGCCCCGCAACGACCGGTGCCACCATCACGCCAACGGGCCACAGCGGTCGCCTGCGGTCTTGCAGCATCACAAACAGCAGGACTATCGCCAAAGGAATCAGCGTCAGGAAGTCGAGCACCGCGCCTACGAGATAGCTCATCATGATATCCTCGCTCGAGGTGAGAAAACCGATGGGCAGATACCAGGCATAGCTCAACGTCATGCTGGCAAAGAAGGCGGCTGTCCAGCGGCGCAGACGTACTGATGACGTAACGTCGGGGGCAATGGCGTTGGCCCGACGGAACAGCAGATAGCAGCATGCCATCATAGACAGCATGGCACCGGCTCCGTAAAGAATCGTATAGAGTAAGGGCTCCTGCCCCCTTATGCTCGTCACATATTCCCCATTAAACATCGTTCCTGCCCTGTCTTATTTTACAATTTCCCTTTTGGTATTTTACTTTTGATTTAATACCTTTTGGGGCGATGCAAAGATAAGCGTAAAATGCGAATTTCGCAAGTCTGTGAGCCACAAACTTGTGAAATTTAGGATATATTAAGCGTTCGTCTCGGGCTATAAGGGACACCTCTACAGATTACGCAAAGTTGAAGTTCGTTTCGTAGTTGTTCTCACAGAAACGCTTACACTCCCCGCGAAAGTGCAAGGCCATTGCTCCTCAGACTACTGCCGAGGCAGTTTTCTATAGTAATGGAGCGGCGGAAGGCCTTGCAGTCCGGGATGCAGGATCTGGATGAAGTCACTGAGCAGCCAGTCGGGACGGAAGGGCGACTCCTCATAGAAATGCGACGTGCGGACATTGCAGCCGTATACTTCACCCTCACGGAACGCCCGAAATTCGCCATAGCCTTCTTTCTCGGCCAGGAGATCGGCTGGTGTCATCGGCTGCTCACGGTCGTAGCGGAAGAGCCAGACATCAGTCTCGCCCGCCGTCTCGAGCACCGACTCGAACGAAAGAGGGAGCGAGCCGCTCTGCTCGTCGTCGGCCCAGGGATAGCGGCCTCCGGCATCGCTCACCATCTGGCCAAGGGTGCTGCGCCCGCCAGGTACGTACCACACGGAGCCCGTCTGCTTGTCGAACAGCACGGAGCGTCCGCTTCCTGCCTGCTGCGCCCGTTGGCAGAGGGCGTTGTAATCACGGTCCACGACGGCAAAGAGGCTGTCGGCCTTCTCCTTGCAGCCGAAGAGCAGTCCGTAGAAGCGCATCCACTCAGCTCGTGCCAGCGGCGACACCTCCATATACTCGGCACACTCCACGAGAGGGATGCCAATCTCTTCGAGCCGTCCGTAGCCGCCGCTGTTCTCGAAAGGCGACAGGAGGATGCCGTCGGGATGGAGGTCGATGATCTTCTCGACCATGGGACTCATGCCGTCGCCGCAGTCGGCGATGCGGCCCGCCTTCACCTGCTCCTGAATCCAGGGTATCTTGATATATTTCAGATCGGCCACACCGGCTATCTTGTCCTGGCAGCCGAGCGTCATCAGCAGCGAGCTGTGTACGGTGGTGAAGACCACAGCCCGCTGCAGCGGCGTGCGGATCACCGTGCCCTTGGGCAGATGGAAGGGCAGGGGAGCCTCGCGCGGTACGAGCACGTAGGTGTGGAGAGCCTTGCCCTCCTTCCAGGGGTTGGCCAGCGTCACCACCGTATAGCCGTCATACTCGGTGATGGAGGGCAGCGTGGCGTATTTGAACGCGTTGCTGTCGCCTCCCCCCTGAAGGCCCGACGAGCGTCGGCCGCAGGAGAGGAGCGACAGCATGGCGATGAGCAGACAGAGGATTCTCATCAGTAGGTGATGGTAGTCTGGCCGTAGGAGAACTCTATCTTATGAGGCTCCACGCCAGTAGCGAACGACTCTACGAACGTACCTGATGCGCTGTACACATTGACATAGCCTGGCAGCGTAAAGCTGGCCGTTCCCGGCGCGTCGGGATTCTCCGAGCGCGAGGCCACCAGCAGGTTGCCTGTGTTGGGATCGACGGCAATGGCGGCAGGGCTGAGGATGCGATGCGTAGAGGCTGCGTTGAGGTTTAGGTTGCTCACGGCGTTGGTGCGGATGTCGAGCATGCTGAAGGTAGGCCCGTCGCTGCTGCCGTAGGTGTCGTTGAAGGTGTAGATGACATAGCCGGCGGCTGTCATGCCCGTAGCACCTGGCACCACGAGTGAGGTGCCGTTGTCGCCTACCATGTAGACACCGTTGCCCACCTGGTTCCAGCTATCGTCGTAGGTGCCCCAGTCGAGCACGTAGAGCAGGTCGCCGGCAACTGCTATCTCCTGCGGATTCTTGATTTTCTCGTTCTTGATCTCGGTGACGCTGCCGTTAGAGATGTTGATGCTCGATATGGAGCCGTTGCCGTTGCCGTAGTCGCTGTTGGCCACGTAGAGGGTGGCGGTAATGGCAGAGCCGTTGTTGATGAAGCCGAAGGTCAGTCCCTCAGGGGCCGATCCTACCGGATACTTGGCTTTCAGGCTGAACGAGGTGGTGTCGATGGCGGCCACGTAGCCGCCGTAGGTGGTGAAGTAAACCAGCCCGTTGTAGGCAGTCAGTCGGCGCGGCGAGTTGCCTTCAGCCTCGCCCAGCAGCGCAGTGGTGCTGACCCTTCCGTTAGGCAGCTGCTTCAGCGTCTTCTTGTCTACGACGAAGATGGTGTTCTCGCCCGAACCGACGATGTAGAGCTTGTCGCCGTATGCGATGATGTCGTTGGGCGTGTTGCCCAGGCTGGCCCCGTTGCCGCGCTGGTAGACACCCTGCTCCGCCTTGATGGTCGAGCCGGTATAGTCGAGGAAGGTCAGGCTTCCGTCGATGCCGCTGTAGCTGTTGCCGTTGTTGATGATGTAGGCTCCCTTGGTGACGGTTACCTGCTGCTGATTGTTGCCGTTGTTGTTGTCATTGCTGAGACAGCTGGCCAGGAGTGTTGCACCTGCCAGCATGACGGCCAAGTTTGAAAGATACTTTCTCATGTTTTGCTTGTTTATAAATGGATTAAAGTTGATATTTCACTGATACTTGCCAGCTGCGTCCCGGCATCGGGTAGAAGCGTACGATCTCGTACTGCCGGTCGAAAAGGTTCTTCACGTCGAGGCGCGCCTCCAGTTGCTGCCGCTTCCAGCCGAAGGTGTGCCAGAGGGTCAGTCCTGTGTCCCAGTAGCCTGCAATCTGGGTGCCTTCGTAGTGATTGTTGTTAGCCCATCGGCTGCTGATGCCCGCTCCGTGGAGGGATAGCGAGACCCAGGGGTTCTCCCACCCCAGGGCGATGCTGCCCGAGTGCTTCGGCAGATAGGCTATCTGATAGCCGTAGTAGGGCGAATCGGCGTTCGTGCGGTTCTCTGCCTGCTGGTAGCTGTAGCAGCCTTGAAGCTCCAGCCGCTGGTCTTCTGCCAGGGGCCACTCGCAGCTGGCCGTGAGGTCGGCACCGATAGTGCTGACCTTGCCCACGTTGACGCACGTCCACACGAACATGTTATAAGGTATGGCCACGATCATGTCGCTGACGCGGTTGTAGTAGCCGTCGAGTGTCCACTGCAGTCGGAATGCCGTTGTTGCCAGGCGGTGGGTGATACCCACGTTGAGCTGCTCGGTGCTCTCGGGCCGCAGGTCTGTGCTGCCATAGTGGAAGTAATAGCTCTCGTTGAAGGTGGGCGCGCGGAAGATGTTCTTATACGAAGCCCTGACATAAAGCGCCTCGTCGCCGATCAGGCGGTACGACAGCGATATGGAGGGGGATAGCCGACGCATGTTGCGGGCACTCTCGCCCGTGGGGGCATCGTTAAGGTAGAGGGAGTGGAGCAGTCGTGCCAGCACTGTCAGTCGCCGGCCTCGGTATTTCGCGGTGGCGCTCTGCAGCACGGTGTGGCGATAGGGGCGGTTATCGACGGTACGTGCCGCCGAGCTGTTGAGGTTGTTGAAGCTGTAGTCGGCGGAGTAGTCGAAGGCCCACTGCCCGGAGGGCACGTAGAGCAGTGCCGCTGAAGCGTATGCCTCGCGCTGCCAGTAGCTGGCATCGTTAGCGGCGTTGGGTGTCAGAGGGTCTTTGTAGGTCGAGGCGTTCCAGTTGAACTTGGCGTGCATCTTCAGCGACCACCCGCCCCGGTTGTGGGTCAGATACTGCAGCTGGGAGAAGAAGTTGCGGTCGCGGAGCGTCTCCTTGTTGACGTTCGTATAGTAGCGCACCTGTCCTGGCAGCTGCCGGTCGTTGTCGTAGTAATACACCTTCCCGCTCAGGCGGTTGAAGGTGTCGGCCTGCCACACGAAGCTCAGTTCGCCGTGGCCGGTGTTCATGCGGCTGTTCGTGCGCCGGTCGCTGACGGTCTGGCCTACGTTTCGTATTTCATAGGGATAGTCGTTCCTGGCATAGGTGTACTCGCCCGTTGCCGCGAGGGCAAGGTTCCTGGAGAGGCTGTGCTCATAGCGCAGGAAGGGGCTGGCGAACCCGAATGAGCCGGCTCGTAGCTGGGCCTTCAGGTGGGGAGTGGTGTCGTCCGTGGGCATGCCGATGGTCTGTATGTTGAGCAGTGCTGGTACCGAGGCCTGGCGGGCAGGAATAAAGATGTCGTCGTTGTCGCCAATGACGAGCGAGAGCCGTGCCACGTTGTCGAGGCTGTAGCGCGAGAGGTCTATCTCGCCGCTCTGGCAGTCGCTCAGCATCACGCCGTCATAGCTGACTCCCGTGTGCTTCGCGCCGAAGCCCCTCACGGATACCGTCTTCATGCCGCCCGCACCGCCGTAGTCGCGCAGGGTGACGCCTGGGATGCGGTGGAGGGCGTCGGCCATGTCGGTCACGCCGAGAGTAAGCATCTGTGCCCTGTCGAGCATAAAGAGCGGAGCGGTACTCCTGAGGGCCTGCTGGCGCCGGCTCTCTGTCACCGTCACCTCCCGCAGGTGGTGGGTCCGACTGGTCACCGTGTCGCGATGCGCCGTCTGGGCACTCGCCGCTGTGGCAGCCACCATGCCATACAGCAGGGCAGCGGCTCCGGCAATCTTCGTTCTGATGGTGTCGCGGGTGCTCATCCTACAGGTTTCTGAACTGCGAGGGTGGCATGCCGAAATGGTCTTTGACATACCTGCCGAAGAAAGAGGAGTTAGGGAATCCGAGGCGGTCGCAGATCTGCTTGATGCTCAGGTCGGTCTGCTTCAGGTAGTAACGGATATCCTCTATGACGTGCTCGGTGATCCACTCGTTGGCAGTCTTCCCCGAGCACCGCTTGCAGATGACGGAGAGATACTTTGGCGAGATGCAGAGCTCGGCCGCATACGACTCCACCGACCGGTGCTTGACGCTGCTGCTGCTGAGCAGGTCGAGGAATCGCTGGAAGTATGGCGACACGCTCGGGTAACCCTTGGCAGCCGTCGTGGAATCCTCCGGATAAACAGGTTTCATATCAGTCGTTGGCAGCATCTCCTTCAGACGCCCGCAGAGGGCCAGGAAGGCAGAGCGCAGCAACGACTGCACCACCTCGGTCTGGAAGGGATTCCGCCTGCCAGAGCCGACGACCATGCGCAGCATCTCGTAGAAATGTGTGAAATAGGCGATGTCCTCCTCGCTGAGCGTCACCAGGTACATGCGGTGTACATATAGCATCTCGTTCCACAGGGCCATCTTCTCGCGCAGGAAGCTCTGCAGGATGCGGCTGGTAAAGAACATGGCCTTCAGCTCGAAGTCGGGACTGACCATCAAGTCGGTCACCGTCATGTTCGACGGAAAGATGGCCACCTGGTTCTTCTTCAGCGTCATCGGCTGTCCATTCATGATGCCTTGTGCCCGTCCGTTGGTACAGATGGCAAGCAGGTTCATCTTCACGTGGGCACTCCCTGGCTCTACGAGTTTCCTGACATTGTCGATGATGGCAATGTCTTCGTCGGAATAGCCCACCCTGAGGTTCTCGTCGGCAGCAATCGACTGCAAAGTTACTTCTCCGCGTTGCATCTTGCTTGTATTTTTTGTGCAAAGGTGGGACTTTTTTTCGACAAATAGGATATGTAATAGACCAATCCCGTGCGTTTTTTACATAGAAAAGGAAATATTAACATATAATAAGGAGAAATGGGACAAGGCTGTTTGCGGAAAAATTGCCAAATTTGCACTCGACACCGATTATCTACACCTATCAATGAATATGAGAACAACGATTACGATGATGCTGCTGGCTATAATATTGACCGTTTGCAGCTGTAGTGAGAAGAAGGCTGGTGCCACCAAGGCACCTATACGGGTAAAGACCCAGCTGGTGGGGCCGGACTTTAACGACTATGCCCAGGACTATGTTGGCATCGTGGAGGAACGTGAAGCCACCGCCGTCAGTTTTACAGGCATGGGAGTCGTCAGGCGCGTCCTTGTCAGTGAGGGGCAGGCCGTGAGTCGAGGGCAGCTGCTTGCAGAGATGGACGATACACAGGCGCGTAACCTGCTGAGTGGGGCTGAGGCCACGATGGCTCAGGCCAGCGATGCCCTGGCGCGCTATCAGATGCTGCACGACAACGGTTCGCTGCCCGAGGTGCAGTGGGTGGAGATACAGAGCAAGGTGGCACAAGCCAGATCGCAGTTGGAGATTGCCAGGAAAAACCTGGCCGACTGTCGCCTGACGGCTCCCGTAGCCGGCATCGTAGGCAAGAAGCTGGTGAAAGCCGGTGAAACGGCCATGCCCTCACAGGCCGTCGTGACGCTCCTCGACATCAGCAGCATCAAGGTGAAGGTGGCCATTCCAGAGGCCGACATGGAAGGGATCAGCAGCAACACCTCATCGACCATCAAGGTGGAGGCAGTAGGCAAGGAGGCGCGGGGCGGTCATATTGAGAAAGGCATCGTGGCTGATGCACTTACCCACACCTATGACGTCCGTATCAACTTACAGAACCCCGACCGCAAGCTTTTGCCGGGCATGGTGGCCAATGTGAGGTTCATCACCTCTGGATCCCAGACTATCAGCGCCAAGTCGTTGCCGGTAACGGCTGTACAGAAGTCGGCCGACGGCAAGATGTTCGTCTGGGCGGTAGGCCGAGACGGAACAGCCCACCGTACGAATGTCAGCGTGGGTAGCACCATGGGCAATCATATTGCCATCACCGACGGTCTGAGCGTTGGCCAGCGCGTCGTGACGGAGGGCTATCAGAAACTGAGTGAAGGCACGAAAGTGGTATATTAGTTCATATTTACACCTTAATTTATTATGATGCAAGATAGGATGAACTGGCTCAAGTGGCCATTGGAACATTATTCGATATCTCTGCTCATCATCGGCATCCTGTTCATACTGGGCATCTATGGCATGTATGTCATGCCGAAGGATGAGTTCCCGCATGCCACGATTCGTCAGGGCGTGGTGATAGCTGCCTATCCAGGAGCCACCAGCGAGGAAGTGGAGGAGCAGGTGGCCCGTCCGCTGGAGCGCTACCTCTTCACCTTTGGCGAGGTGAACCGTCTGAAGACCACCACCACCTCGCAGAACGGGCTTTGCATCACTATGGTGAGGCTCAATGATGACGTCAACAACAAGGACGAGGTGTGGAGCAAGATCAAGCATGGAATCAACAGCTTCAAGACGTCGCTGCCGGCAGGAGTGCTCGCCGTCATCGTCAATGATGACTTCGGCAACACCTCCGCCCTGCTCATCGCCATCGAGAGTGCCCAGCGCAGCTATCGTGAGCTGAAAGATTACAGCGACCATCTCTCCGACCGACTGCGGCGCATCCCCTCGGTAGCCAATGTCAAGCTCTTCGGAGAGCAGAAGGAGCAAATCAGTCTCTACGTGGACCGTCAGCGCCTGCAGGCCTACGGCATCGGGCAGCAGCTTCTGTTCTCGCGCCTGCAGGCACAGGGGCTGACCACCATCAGCGGTAGTATCAGTGATGACGACCAGCAGGTGCCTATCCATATCGCGAACACGGAGAACAGCGAGGAGGAGATAGCCAACCAGATTATCTTCAGTGACCCAGTCACCGGCAAGCTGGCCCGTGTGAGGGACGTGGCCCGCGTGGTACGTGAGTACGACGAGGCTGCCAGCCGTATAGAGCAGGACGGACATCCCTGTCTGCTGCTATCTTTGGAGATGACGCCAGGCAACAACGTGGTAGAGTATGGCCATGAGGTTGACCATGTGCTCGATGAGTTCCGCCAGAACGAGCTGCCCGCCGACGTGAACCTGACGCGTATCGCCGACAAGCCGAAGGTGGTGGCCCTCAGCGTCAGCAACTTCCTGCGCGACCTGCTCGTGGCTATGGCAATTATCATCGTTGTCATGATGGTGCTCTTCCCCCTGCGCTCAGCCATTGTCGCCGCCATCACCATTCCCTTGAGCACCTTCGTCTCCGTGGCCATCATGTACATGGCTGGCATCGAGCTTAACATCATTACTCTGGCGGCACTCATCGTCGTGCTTGGAATGGTGGTCGACAATTCCATCGTGGTCATCGACGGCTATCTGGAATACCTGAACAAGGGCTACCCACCCAAGGAGGCCGCCATCGACTCTGCCAAGCAGTACTTCATGCCGATGATGCTGGCCACCATCTGCATCTGTGCCATCTTCTTCCCCTTCCTCATCACGTTGAAGGGCATGTTTCTCGACGCAATGCAGGACTTCCCCAGGACCATCACCATCAACCTCATGGTGTCGCTCTTCCTTGCCGTTACCGTCATCCCATTCCTGGAGACACGGCTCATCAAACCCGGCAAGGTAAGCACTGACGGCAACGCCATCACCAAGTGGGTGCAGAAGACCTACGACCGAGCTCTTGACTTCACCTTCATCCATCCCTGGATGACTATCGGTGGCGGGGTTGGCATCATCATGCTCTCGCTGCTCATCCTGCCCACGCTGAAGATACGTCTCTTCCCTTATGCCGACCGCGACCAGTTCGCCGTGGAGATTTTCCTC
>Ga0326514_10001821_pt1 | contig 13713 bp, 2 predicted proteins | sample 3_2548_0518_D_FD_203653 | JGI IMG/M metagenome (GOLD analysis project Ga0326514, IMG submission 203653) | Bovine rumen microbial communities from UC Davis, California, United States - 3_2548_0518 | ecosystem: Host-associated > Mammals > Digestive system > Stomach > Rumen | place: USA: California...
CGAAGTGGCAAAAAAAGCCTACGACCGCGCCAAAAACCTCTTCGACAACAAAGTAGCCTCCGCCAAAGACCTTGAAGAGGCCCATGCCGCCTACAGCCATGCCCTCGAAGAACAACACCATGCCGAGGCCGTGGCCAAGGAATTCCAGATAGACCTCAAGCGGGCCGAAGTCGGCCAACCCATGATAGTCCGCTCCCCCATCTCCGGCAAAGTCCTCCGCAACGACCTCGTCATGGGCCAGTTCGTCAAAGAAGACGCCGATGCCCCAATTGTCGTCGCCGACCTCAGCAAAGTGTGGGTCAAAGCCAACATTTCCGAAAAAGAAGCCCCCATGCTTGACGGCGTAAGCCAAGTCGACATATCCCTTGTGGCAGTCCCCGACAGCGTCTTCCACGGCCGGGTAGTCTACCTTGGCGAAATTCTCGACCCCGAAACACGCACCATGCAAACCATCATCGAGTGCGACAACCCCAAAGGCGCCATGCTCCCTAACATGTACGCCCACCTCCAAATCCGCTGCACCGGCCACGAATACGTCGTCGTGCCCAAAAGCGCCGTCCTCCAGGGCGACTCCCAGCGCTACGTCCTCCGCCAAGTGGCCGACAACACCTACCTCCGCACCCCCGTCACCGTCACCAGCCTCGACGACGACCGCCTCATCGTCACCTCCGGGCTCAACACCAACGACCAAATCATCACCGAGGGAGCCTTCTACCTCATAGACAGCAAATAAAGCCATGATAGAGAAACTTGTAACCTTTGCCATTCGCAATCGGGCGCTCATCATCATCCTCTTCTGCGCCCTCGGCATCGGCGGAGTCCTCGCCTGGACCGGCCTCTCTATCGATGCCTACCCCGACATTTCCGACACCACCGTCCAAATCGTCACCCAAGTCCCCGGCCTCGCCGCCGAAGAAATGGAGCAGCAAATCACCGTCCCCGTCGAGCGCGCCGTCAACGGCATCCCCGGCCTCAACACCATGCGCAGCAAAAACTCCTTCGGCCTCTCCACCGTCATCCTCGTCTTCGACGACGGCATCGACGACTACTGGGCGCGACAACGTGTCAACGAGCGCCTCACCGGCCTCGACCTCCCCTACGGAGCCACCCCCGAACTCAATCCCCTCACCGCACCCACCGGCGAAATCTTCCGCTACATTGTCGAAAGCCCCGACGGCAGCCATAGCCTCCGCGACCTCACCGACATCCACAAGTGGACCATCATCCCCTACCTACGCCAAATTTCAGGCGTGGCCGACGTCAGCAACTACGGCGGCATCACCACACAGTACCAAATCGAACTCTCGCCCGAACTCATGCGCGAATACGGCGTCTCTCTCGCCGACATCAGCGAAAAAGTCGAGGCCAACAACCGCAATGCCGGCGGCAGCATGCTTATGGAGGGCGACCTCAGCTACGTCATCCGCGGCATCGGCCTCGTCGACGACCTCCAAGGGCTCGGCAACATTGTCATCAAGTCACACAACGGCTCTCCCGTCTTCCTCAAGCAGCTCGGCGAACTCAAATACGGCAACCTCGAGCGCAAAGGCGTCCTCGGCTATAGCGACGACGAGCGCGACTACGACGACGCCGTCGAAGGCATCGTCCAAATGCTACGTGGCGACAACCCCTCCGAGGTACTAGAAGAAATCCACTCCGCCGTCGACGAGCTCAACAACGAAATCCTCCCCAAAGGAGTGCAGATTCGTCCCTTCATGGACCGCACCAACCTTGTGGGCGAAACCCTCAAAACCGTCTCCCACACCCTCCTCGTGGGCATGCTCCTCGTGCTGGTCGTCCTCATGATATTCCTGCGCAACTTCAAAGGCTCCGCCCTTGTCGCCATCACCATCCCCCTGGCACTCCTCATCGCCTTCATCTTGATGAAACTCACCAACGTCCCCGCCAACCTCCTCTCCCTCGGCGCCATCGACTTCGGCATCCTCGTCAACGGTGCCATCGTCATCATGGAAACCGTCCTCAAAATCCGCGAGGAAAACCCCAACAACATCCTCACCACGCGCCAGGTCTGCCTCCGCACCTCACAGGTGGTCAAGTCCACCTTCTTCTCCACCATCATCATCATCACCGCCTACACCCCCCTCTTCGCCTTCCAGCACATGGAGCGCAAGCTCTTCACCCCCATGGCCTACACCGTCGGCTACGCCCTCATCGGCGCCCTGCTCGTAGCCATGCTCCTCACCCCCGGACTCTCCTTCATGGCCTTCCGCCGTCCCAGCAAGATACGCACCAACCGCTGGCTCGAGAAAATCACCGTCGGCTACCGCCGCCTCCTCAGCCGCGTCGTCGAGAACGGCCGCATGGTCATCATCGTCCTCTCCTTCACCCTCGTAGGCTCCGGCGTCCTCTTCGCCCTCGTGGGCAAAGACTTCCTGCCCCCTCTCGACGAAGGCTCCATCTGGATTCAAGTGCAGCTCCCCTCGGGCATCTCGCTCGAAAAGTCCAACGAAATGGCCAAAGAGCTGCGCCACGTGGTCAAAAGCTTCGACGAAACCTCCTACGTCATGACCCAGCTGGGTCGCGACGACGAAGGCGCCGAGTGCTTCTCCCTCTCGCACGTCGAAGTAGGCGTCGGCCTCAAGCCCTACAACACCTGGAAGAGCCACCGGACCAAGGCCGAACTGGTCGAGGCCATGTCGGCCGAAATAGCCAAAATGCCCGGCTACCAAGCAGGATTCTCCCAGCCCATTATCGACATGGTAATGGACCAAGTGGCCGGCACCCATAGCGACCTCGCCCTCAAAATCTACAGCGACGACCTCGTCGAAAGCCGCCGCGTGGCCGAAGAAGTGGCCAAAACCGTGGCCGACATCCCAGGCGCCACCGACGTGGCCGTCGACCAAGAGCCCCCCACCCCCCAGCTGCAGATAGTAGTCGACCGCGAGCGCATCGCACAGTACGGCCTCAACGTCAGCGACGTCACCGACCTCATCGAGCTGGCCATCGGCGGCAAAGCCATCTCCGAAATCTACCAAGGCAGCAAAGTCTACGACATCACCTGCCGCTACGCCGAGCGCTACCGCGACACGCCCGAAAAAATCGGCGCCCTCGCCCTCACCACCCCCGACGGCATACAGGTGCCCCTCTCGGCCGTGGCCGACATACGCACCGTGCTGGGCGCCAACACCATCATGCGCGAATCCAACCGCCGCTACAGCCTTGTGCGCATCAACCTCCGCGGCGCCGACCTCTCCACCTTCGTGGCCGAGGCCGACAAGCGCATCGCCCAGCAAGTACACTACAACGACGAAGTCACCACCCTCCACTGGGCCGGCCAGTTCGAAAACCAGAACCGTGCCTTCACCCGCCTGGCCACCGTCCTACCCCTCGTCCTGGCCGCCATGTTCCTGCTGCTAGTCTTCGCCTTTGGCAAGGTGCGCCACGCCGCCCTCCTCATCAGCATCATACCCATGGCCCTCTTCGGCGGCCTCCTCGCCCTCTACGTCCGCGGCATGACCCTCAACGTATCCTCCGCCGTCGGCTTCATCGCCCTCATCGGCGTCGCCATACAAAACGGCGTCATCATGGTATCCCACATCAACAACCTGCGGGCCGACCTGCCCGACCTCCGTTCCGCCGTCGTCGAAGGCTCCTCCCACCGCCTGCGCGCCATCCTCCTCTCGGCCACCGTGGCCGCCCTCGGCCTCTTCCCGGCCTCCATCTCCACCGGCATCGGCAGCGACGTACAGCGCCCACTGGCCACCGTCATCGTCTACGGCCTCATCTTCGCCACCCTCATCACCATCTTCGTCCTGCCCACCCTCTACTACATGGTCGAGCGCCGCATCGAAGAGAAAGGAAAGAAATAAAAACCATCAACATGAAGAAACAAATCCCACTCATACTCGCCCTCCTTCTGCTCCTCCCCGCCGCAGAAGCGCAGAGCCTCTCCTACCCCCAGTACATCCAGCAGGTGATGGCCAACAACGTCACCTACAAGTCCGCCCAGCTCGACCTCCAGGCCGCCCAGCAGGACCTCATAGCCGCCCGCAAATTCTCCGACCCCGTCCTCTCCGCCGGCTACAGCAACAACAGCGACTGGGACATCATGATGGGCCAATCCATGGGCGTCGAACTCAGCAAGTCCTTCTCGCTGGGCAAGCGCCACGCCCGCAAGCAGGTAGCCCTGCACACCCTTGAAGCCGCCCAGGCCACCCTCGACGACTTCACCCTGGAGCTCTATGCCAATGCCGCCGAAGCCTTTGCCGACGCCCTCCTGGCGCGCGACCTGGCCACCGTCGGCCGCGAGGCGTGGCAGCACATGCAGTCCCTTTACGAAAGCGACAGCCTCCGCGCCGCCTCGGGCGACATCTCACCCCTCGACGTGCTGCAAAGCCGCCTCGAAGCCACCCTGGCCCTGCAGGACTACCGCTCGCAGCTGGCCGACTACCGCAACGCCCTCTCACTCCTCGACCTCTACATGGGCAACCCCGTCCAAGGCACCCTCGAAGTAGCCGGAACCCTGCGCAGCCCCCTGCAGCAATACCCCCTGCAGCTGCTCCTCGACAGCGCCGTCGTGTGGAGACAGGACCTCGCCGCCGCCCTCCGCATGGCCGAAGCCGCCCAAAGCGAAGTCCTCTCCGTCCGCCGCGAGCGCATGCCCGACATCGACCTCTCCCTCGGAGCCGAATACAACACCCGTGTGCGCAACGAAGAAGCCCCCGCCCCCGAATTCGTCGGCTACAGCGTCGGCCTCTCCATCCCACTGCCCGTTTCCAACTTCAACCGCGGCGAAGTGCGCGCCACCCAAGTGCGCGCCCAGCAGGCCCAGTTGGAAGCCGACTACATCCGCGCCTCCATCAAAATGGAAGTCCTACAAGCCTTCAACAACTACGAAACCGCCCGCCAACGCGTGGCCGACTACGACAGCCACCTCCTGGAAGAAGCCCGCCAAGTGCTCGAAGGCAAAATCTACGCCTACCGCCACGGCGAAACCTCCCTCCTCGAAGTCATCACCGCACAGCACACCTACAACGAAATACAGCAGGCCTACGCCACCTCGCTCCACGACTGCACAACCGCCTGGATTTCGCTCAAGCGCGCCTCCGGCCTCCCCTTCAACGAACTGTAGCAACCCCCATCAGGCCTGAAAGCAGGTCCACATCCAACCCCAGGCAGGCTCCTTGCAACCCAACCGCACGGAGCCTGCCTTTTCTCATCCCCCCGCCCGCCGCCCCCAAACCCTTCCCTTCTTCCCCCCAATGCCCCCATCCTACCTATAAGCCCTGTCCCCCGACAATTCGCACCCCACTCCCACCCTTTGAGCCGCCTTGGGCCTGCAGTTCTTTGATGCAGCTAAACAAACATCGATAGACCAACAATAGACAAACCATAGAGGAACAAGCGGCGCTTCAGTACAGGCATAAGGGGGTTCGCACTCGATGCCGAAGCAGGCTGCCTGGGCTGCCACAACTGGATTTGGCGACTGAAGGGCGAACTTAACTAACAGAAAGGTGTTGATATTTTTCTCCAATTCAACTTTATTTAGTACTTTTGCAAAAATAATATAAGTTATTACCAGTAGTGCTATTCGGTAATAATAGATTTATTTTCACATAATTAAATATTATTAAATTATTTATTATTTTAATATTTTTACCCCATGAAAGCCCCACTCCGCCGCTTGCTGCTGGCTTTGCTGTTTCTTTCGTCTGCCTTTTCAGCCCATGCACAGAACACCATCAGCATGGCCAACGGCCAGAACCTCAACATAGACGGCTGCCAATATCCCCTTGGCACCATTTACGACGACGGAGGCCCCAGCGGCAGCTACAACAACTCCTTTAGCGGTACGGTTACCATAAGCGTTCAGCCGGGAGTCAACATCTTTCTGTATGGAAACTACAGCACGGAGAGTTGCTGCGACAAAATATCGGTCTACGACGGCAACGGCACCACGGGCACCCTGCTGGTGAACCAGGCCGGCGGCGACGGTTATATCAACACCCACTCTACGACCGGCTACCTGACGGTACAGTTCACTTCCGACGGGTCGGTGACTGGGACGGGCTTTGCGCTCAGCTACAACTGCTGGGGAATGGGGACGAACTGCACCAACGGGCCTACCGACCTTTCGGTCAGTAACATTACCACCTCTTCGGCATTGGTGAGCTGGAATGCGGATAACCCCAACGGGCCTTTCTTGCTACGCCATGGTGGCAGCACTACCACCGTTAGCACTAACAGCTATTCGCTCTCAGGGCTTTCGCCCAACACCCTGTACGGTTTGGCCGTCAGCAGCGTGGCCGACAGTTTGGGCGCCTGCTGCAAGGACAGCATTGCTTTCCGCACGGCCTGCGGCTCGATGGTTCCCCCGATGCAGGAGAGTTTTGACGAATACGGCGTTGGCTACAACATACTGCCAACCTGCTGGACCAAGCTGCTGAACTACGACGACACGCTGAACGAGCCTCAGATTGTGGGCAGCCCCTATAGCAGTTTCCCCGGTTCGCTGCGCATGTATTGCGGCAGCAACTCCGACGGCAACCACTACGCTATGGTCATCGGTCCTAGGATGGCGGTGGCCGACATTTCTACAATGTCGGTTCGGTTTAGGATGCGGGCCGCATACGGCGGCTCCTACCTCATTGTGGGTGTGTGCGACAGCACGATGCGGAGCAATAACAACTTTACCCCGGTGGACACCGTCACCATTGCAAGCGTGAACACTTGGGAGGAGAAGGTGGTGGACTTGGCTTCCTACGTGGGCAGCGGCAAGTATGTGGCCTTCAGGATGCAACGCAGCCTGCAGGGCGGCGACGGAAGGTTTATCTTTATCGACGACGTGGCGCTGATTCCTTGCGGCACATGGCACGAACGGCTCTACAGCCGCACTTCCAATAGTATGTGGCTGTCCTTCGACACCATCGGCCATCCCAGAGTGGACATTGAGTACGGCCTGGAGGGGTTTGAGCCCGGCACGGGGGTGACGGTGACGGACGTGACATCGTCCTACCGCCTGACGGGGCTTTTGCCCGGAGCGACGTACCAGGTGAGGGTGCTGCCCTACTGCAACGGCGCCAACGACGAGGTGCATACGGTGAGTTGGACTACGCTGCCCGCTCCGGACAATACGCTGAACCGATGCGAGGATTTTGAGGCAGCCTCGGCAATGCCCTACCATTGGCTGCGGGCCGTCATGTACGACGGCACTCCCTGCCTGTCGACGAACTACCGCCACAGCGGCAGCCGCTCGCTGCGCATGAGGCCGAACGGCATGGCCACGAGGCCCATCAGTGTGTTGCCCCTGATGGACACGGTGGATTTGCAGCACTTGAACTTGTCGTTCTACCTTTACTCCGACGGCTACAGCTCGGGCCGCATAGAGGTGGGTGTGATGGAATATCCCGAATGGGACGGGAGTTTTGTGCCCGTGGACACGGTGTACTGCACTGCCAGCGGACGTTGGCAGTATAAGCAGGTGTCGCTGGCCGGGGCGCCGGTCCGTGGCGGATATATTGCCCTAAGGGCTTCGGACCCGACCACGGGGTACAACTCGATGTATATAGACGACCTGCAGTTGGCAACCTGCATACCTTCGGGCATACACGTCACTAACATTGCGTCGCACTCGGTTGAGATACGCTGGGACACGGTGGGAACGTCTTTCCACGGCGACACGATGGTGGTGGAGTATGGCGGAGCGGGCTTTGCCGAGGGCAGCGGCACCCGGCTGGCCATTCCCGTGAGGGGCAGCGAGGTGGAGACCGTTGGCGGAATGCAGCGTATTGTGGTCCGCGGACTTACGGCCGACAGCAGCTATCAGTTTGTGGTTTACGGTCTGTGCGACACGATGGTGCAGCACTGCGCTGCCTCTGTGCTCACCGCCCACACGCTCGAGCAGGACATTGTGCTGCCCTACTGCCTGGATTTCGAAGGGTTGGCCGAAGGGAGCCTTCCGGCAGGATGGATCAGAACCAGAGCATACGGTTCGGAACCCTGTGTTTGGAACTCGCGCGGTGCCCACACGGGCACGGGCGCGGTGGGGTTGCAAGCCAACGGCGGCCTAGGGCGGAACCACGCCATGTTTGCCCTTCCGCTGCTGGACACCGACAGCCTGACGAATCTTTCCATTGCTTTCTTTGCCAATTGTAACTACAATAACACTAGGTATTTGCAGGTAGGCGTGATGACCGACCCCAACGACGAGGATTCGTTTGTGCCGGTGGGAACCATTACGCCTAAATACAATAGCTGGGAGTCGAACGTGGTGGACCTCTCGACCTATCACGGAATGGGGCGCTACATTGCTTTCCGCTGGTTCTTCGAGAATTGTAACGGCTGCAACTATATATGCTATATTGACGACATTATCGTGAGCGAAGCGGGAACCTCGCACCGAACGGTAAGCAGCATCACCTCGCACGGCGCCACCTTCACCTGGCAGCCAAGCGGCCGCGCCTATAACGGGGCTTATCTAGAGTGGGGTCCTCACGGTTTCACCCGCGGCAACGGCACTAAGGATACCGTCGACGCCAATACGTTCCGCTACACTGTCGACACCCTCCAGCCTAACACCCAATACGACTGTTTCATCACCGCCCTCTGCAGCGAGACGGACGTGACGTGCAATTACACCACTTCGATCTTTACCACCTTGGAATTCCCCACCGTGGCCACTTACTGCTACGGTTTTGAGGACGTGAGCAACAACGGGTTCCCCCGGGGTTGGGCTCGTCCACGCACCTACGACAGCCGCCCGAGGGTGGAAAGCATTGCCCGCACGGGCAACCGTTCACTATATCTGAAGTCTTATAACTGCGGCGGCGACTTTCAGAGCAGCATGGCGGTTATGCCCTACCTTGAAGAGAGCGACCTGACGGGGCTCACCCTTACTTTCTACACACGCGGCTATAATTACTATAACCGCAATCGCCTGCTGGTTGGTGTGATCACCGACCCCACCAATCCTGCTACCTTCGACACCATTGCTACTATCGACTACAACTGGTCCGACTCGTGGCAGCGCCACACGGTAGACCTCTCTTCGTATGCTGGCACGGGGCGGCACATTGCCTTCTGGTGCGTCACCCTCTCTTCCTGCTATGACGGAAACGTTTATATCGACGACATTACGCTGAGCCGGTGCGACCTGAGCAATATACGCCTCTACAGCGTCACCAACCACGACGCATGGCTGACCTGGAGCGACGCGGGCACCGTGGATAGTGTGGATGTGGAGTATAGCAACACTACTACCGGCGGTACGCCAGTGTTGATTACAAACGCCGTTCCGCCACTGCACCTCACCGGCCTTGCAGCGGGTACGACTTACGCCTACCAGCTGCGTCCGCACTGCTCGGGGAGCGAGAACAGCTGCAGCAACCAGACCTACTATTTCACCACCCGCACCGACAGCATTGTGCCCGGATATTGCGAGGACTTCAGCTGGATGGCTGCCAATCAGACGCCCAATTTTTGGACCCGGCTGAAGAGCTATGAGGGGCGCCCGACAGTATTCGACAACGGCGACGCTTCCTATTATACCTCCCCCAGCCGCTCAATCGAATTCTACACCTGTTCCGGAAGCGGCGATGGCAATTTCACCGTAATGCCGGCAGCCGACAGCACGGTTGCAGGCGGGGTGCTCTCTTTCTCGTTGCGATGCTCTAGTAACGACGTGCGCAACCGTGCGCTGCTCACAGTAGGGGTTATGACCCTTCCCTACGACTCTTCTACCTTCGTGCCCATAAGAACCATCCGGCCTACCGGCCACTGGCAGCGCTATACAGTGGACCTCTCCTCCTACTCCGGCTCGGCCAGACACATTGCCTTCCGCTACACCTCGCTCGACGGCTGCTACTATTCTTACCTCGACGATTTGGGTTTCAGCCTTTGCAAGCCCGGCGACCTCCGTGCCACCGATATTACCGAGCAGAGTGCCCGTCTCAGCTGGCGGCAATACGGCACCCACTCTTCCGCCACACGCTACACCGTTGAATACGGCCATACAGGTTTTTCCCTAGGGACGGGCACCGTGCTCCACACTTTTGACACTTCCGTTACCATCACAGACCTGACCAACAGCACTGACTACCAGTTCTATGTATGGTCCTCGTGCCAGGATAGCAACGAATGCCAGCAGGAGCATATTAACGTCCACACCCTCGACGAACCGTTGCTCACCCCCTTCTGCAACAATTTCGACAGCGAGACAGCAGACCGTATGCCCGCCGACTGGGTGCGTCCCTATGGCGACCAATATCCCAAAATCAGTTCCGAACGCTGCCGCTCTGCCTCCAAGTCGCTGCAATTCTATTCTTATTACTGCAACGGCTGGGACGACCAGACTTCCATGGCGGTCATGCCTATGCTCTCCGACGACATATCTTCCACACAGATTGATTTCTATTTCTATAACGAGAACCCTAACGCCCAGCTTGAGGTGGGCATCATGACTAATCCGCGCGACACGAACACGTTCACCCGCCTCCACACCATACATACCAGCGGTGGCTGGGCGCGTGTCAAGCGCTCGCTTGCCTCCTACTCGGGTAGCGGCCGCTACATTGCTTTCCGCTATCGCGCCACGGGCTGCAGCAGTGGCTGGGCCTATATTGACGACCTCACACTGCGCAGTTGTGCCATCACTAGCTGCAGTCTGAGCGGGCTAGGACAGGACGGTGTCGACGTCGTGTGGCATGCCACCCCAACTACCGAGGGCGTATGGATGACCTACTCCCCTGGCGGAGGCACTCCCGCATTCTACACCTCCTCGCCCATCCATATCGACGGCCTCACCGAAGCCACCCAGTTTGTCATCAACCTCTGGCCGCAATGCGACAGCACCCCTGACAACTGCAACTACGAGACCCTTCGCGAAGAGACCCTCCATACCTGGGTTGACATTCCCTTCTGTTCCAGCTTTGACGGCCTGTCTTCAGGCAGTTTCCCCAATAACTGGCGCAGGCTCTCCACCATCGGCACCGACTATCCCCGCACCGCTTCCAACATTCGCCACAGCGGGGGCAACTCCCTGCTTTTCACTGCCGCCGACTCCCTTTTCAGCCTCGCTGCCATGCCCACCATTAATCCCACCAGCGAATGCAGCGCCGTTAGCGGCCTCTATGCCAACTTCTGGACCTACTTCTCTGGAAACACCTCTTCTGCCCGACTTGTGGTCGGCGTTATGTCAGACATTCTCGACACCAACAGTTTCGTGGGCGTGGACACCCTTGCAGGCACCTCCTCCGTATGGGAACACCATTCACTGTCGCTCAGTTCCTACTCAGGCAACGACCACATTATTGCATTAAAACTTCTTTCGGCCGACGGCAACGGGTGCGAGTGTTACGTCGACGACCTATGCATCGAAAAGTGCGTCACGTCCGACCTGAGCATCACCGAAATCACCCAAAATTCTATCACCGTAACCTGGACCAGCCAGGGCACCCAAGGCATCGTCGTGGAATACGGCGAGCGTGGTTTCGCCCACGGCCACGGCACCTTCGACACCATCACTTCAAGCCCGGCCGTCATAGATGGCCTCACCGAGCTTACCGAGTATGAATTTAACTTCATCTCTCTCTGCGACTGCCAGATAAACGGCGCCACCTTCACACCCGACAGCGGAAGCACCATTGGCGGCGGCTATGGCGGCGGTGGCGGCTATGGCGGCGGTGGCATCGGTGGTGGTGGCGGCTATGGTGGCGGTGGCATCGGTGGTGGTGGCGGCGCCAGCGGTGGCTGGGGTGGCGGCACCGGCTTTATCATCACCACCCAAGCCAATTACCTAGATATTCCCTACTGCGAATCATACGAAACTTACGACTCCCTCAACTTCCCGCCCAGCTACCGCCGCATCGTAGGCTCTTCCAACCTCTATCCTGTGCTAACCACTACGAATCACCACAGCGGCGAATCCTGCATTGCCCTCTACACCACCACCGACACCGCCTGCTTCATGTCGCTCCCTCCCCTGCATGAAGGCACCGCACACGAAATGGTCATGACATTCTATGCCTACGCATCCAACCTCAACGCCACTTCCACCGATGCCCTCCACGTTGGCATTATGACCAACCCCGACAATCCTTCCACCTACACCGAAATTGCGGCTTTCCGACTGACCGACATTGCCCGTTGGCAGCAATTCAGCGTCGACTTCTCTTCATACGTTGGCATGGGACAGTACATCACCTTCCGCTACAAACCCACAAACGAAAGCTACATTTACTATATCGACGACATTTACGTAGGCCGCTGCGGCATTACCGACGTTCAGTTCACCACTTCGCCCACCTCTGTCCAAATCGGCTGGACCTCGCTCCACTCTCCCTCTTCGGTCACCATAAAATATGGCCGCCAAGGATTCGACCTCGAGGACAGCACCTACACCCCCAACACCATCGTTACCACCTTCAGCCCCTATACAATCACCGGCATCGACCCCGACAGCAACTACGACTTCTACATCATGGCCCAGTGCAGCGACACCGACATGGCCCTCTGTGCTCCCGTGGCCTACACGCTCAACCCCATGCTCTACCCACCCTACTGCAAAGACTTCGAAGACATGCCAAACGATGTCATGCCCTACGACTGGAAGACCATGCGCAGCCGCGACGTTTACCCTCACTCCGAAACCCAACATGGCCAGCAAGTTATAGTTTTCTACCCCTGTTCCAACAACGACAATATGGCGCTTCTGCGCCCCCTACCCTCTGGCGACTCGCTGAATGGCAAATGGGTCTATGCCTATTTCTCCACCTCCAACAACAACTATATCTACCTCGACCTAGGAACCCTCTCCGACACCTCCGATGCCGACTCCTTCGTCCAGATGGCCTCGCTCAGCAACGGCCAGACCGAAACCCTACGCGAATTCAACGTACAGCTCAGCGGCAACACCACCTCCGTCAACCGCCTTGCCATACGTGCCCGCAGCACCTCCGGCTGCCGGTGGATCAGGCTCTCCAAATTCGTCCTCTCCAACTATCCCTACCCCACCGCCCTCTCTAGCACCGTCTATGGGTTCTCCACGCAGCGCATCACTTGGAACAACCAGTATAACAACCCCTTCTATTATATAGAATACGGCTTCGGCGACAACTGGCACACCATTGCCAGCGACAGCTGCTCCGCCCTCCTCACCGGCCTTATTCCCAGCCAGAACTATCAAGTCTACTTCATCAGTCCGCTGGGCGAACGCATCTGCCTCCCCTACTCCTTCTCCACCCCCGACGCCGTCTCTCTCCCCTATTGCGACAACTTCGACTCCTGCGACAATCTTTCCGTTCCACCCGGATGGTTCAGTTTTAGCGCCTATGGCGACTCCTACCCACGCACCAACAACAGCTGCTACAACAGTTGCTGCCAAACCATGCATTTCTACAGCAACAACAATCACCTGCAGTACACCGCCCTCCCCGACTTCGACATCGACAGTGTGCGCAATCTCGACCTCCAGTTCTCGCTCCGTATCGAAGACGTCAGCCGCACCAGTTTAGTAGTGGGCGTAATGGACGACCGCACCGATTTCAACACCTTCACCCCCGTGGACACCCTCTCATGCGCCGAAGGCGGAGTGTACTATCTCAAACACATCAACCTCCAACGCTACCAGGGTACAGGACGCTTCGTAGCCTTCCGCATACTCACCACCAGCAGTCGCACCTCCATTTACCTCGACGACCTGCAAGTATCTGCCTGCCCCCTGCCCGACCTCGCCTCCTCCGGTGCCCGTCAAGTCAA
>Ga0326514_10001822_pt1 | contig 13711 bp, 12 predicted proteins | sample 3_2548_0518_D_FD_203653 | JGI IMG/M metagenome (GOLD analysis project Ga0326514, IMG submission 203653) | Bovine rumen microbial communities from UC Davis, California, United States - 3_2548_0518 | ecosystem: Host-associated > Mammals > Digestive system > Stomach > Rumen | place: USA...
CGTTGAAATCGCGCAAAAGAGTTACGACATTTCCGAGAAGATGTACGAAGTCGGCAAGGCCACTATGGTCGAACTGAACGACGCGCAAGTGGCCTTACAGCAGGCACAACTCACGCAGGCCCAAGCGGTTTACAACTTTATGGTCACTAAGGCCTCGCTGGATGAAATCATTGGAAAAGAATAGATTACTAGCAATGAAAAGAAACTACGAATTGAACGAAATGTGTAACATTCGACGAAGTCAATTAAACGAATCTCAAAACGAGAATTTTGCAGCCAAGGCTGCTGATTTATACGAATATGCTAAGCCAAGTAATTCGTATTCATCCGCAACGAAGTTGCAAAATTCCATTCGTCAAAAATTTGCATCATTCGTGTAATTCGTAGTTAAATAACAAAGAAATAACAAATAGAAAATCAATGAAATACACCAAACTTAGTATCATCACTTTCGCCGCAGCCCTGCTGATGACGGCTTGCGGACAAAAAGACAAATCCACTGCCACGACTGGACAAGAAGCACCCAAAGCCGCGCCCGTGGTCAGCGTCGTCACGGCACAAGCCGAAGACGTGGACATCACCAACACCTTCACCTCCAACATCGATCCTTTCGCGACGAACAACATCGTTTCGCAAACGGCTGGCCGCATCGTGAGCATCAACGCGGAGGTCGGGCAAAAGGTCAGCAAAGGCCAGATTTTGGCCAAGATGGACGACGTGAACCTTGCCAAGACAAGGATGCAATACATCAACGACTCGACTGAACTCCACCGCCTGACAGAATTGTATAATATCGGTGCGGTTTCGCAAGCCGACTACGACATGGTGAAATTATCGCTGAATGTCACGAAAAAGACATACGAAAACCTTGCCGAAAACACCTATTTGAGAAGCCCGATCAATGGAGTGGTGACCGCCCGCAACTACGACAAGGGCGACATGTACAGCATGGCCATGCCTATCTTCGTGGTCGAGCAAATCCAGCCGGTGAAGATGTTGGTGAACGTGTCGGAAAGCCTGTTTACGCAAGTGCATGAAGGCATGGAGTTTGACATCAACGTCGATGCCTACCCGGGCGAGTCTTTCACGGGCAAGGTGAACCTGCTCTACCCCACCATCAATGCAGCCACCCACACTTTTCCCGTTGAGGTGATTTGCGAGAACAAAGACCAACGCTTGCGCCCAGGCATGTTTGCCCGCGTGACGGCCAACTTCGGCACCAATCACCACGTCGTGATTCCCGATGTCGCCGTAGTCAAGCAGCAAGGCTCGGGCGAACATTTCGTGTATGTGCTCAAGCCCGACAACACCGTGAAATACACCCTCGTGGAACTCGGCAAGCGCATGGGCAACCGTTACGAAATCATCAGCGGCATCAACGAAGGCGACCGCATCGTCACTGAGGGACAAATCCGTTTGAAGGATGGCGTAAATGTAACTGTCAAATAATGAACAACATAACTACGAATTGCACGAATGATACAAATCCAAACGAATAGAATTTTGCGGCAAGCCGCTAATTCATACGAATTTTTGTTTGCTACAAATTCGTGCCAATTCGGATGCTTGCATCCAAAATTCAAAAAAACATTCGCAAAATTCGTCTAATTCGTAGTTAAAATCATCAATATCATGAGTTTACAAAGAACAGCAGTCAATAATTCGGTGACGACAGCCTTGGTGTTTGTCGCCATCGCCATTTTCGGCATTTTCTCCCTGATGAACCTCTCCATCAACCAGTTACCGAACATGGAGACCAACTTCATTATGGTAATGACCTCCTATCCGGGAGCCAGTGCCGCCGATATTGAAACCAACATTTCCAAGACCTTGGAGAACACGCTGAACGCCGTCCCCGACCTGAAGCACCTCTCCTCCACCTCTCGCGAGAACACTTCGGTTTTGTCGTTGGAATTTGAAAGCGGCATTGACATCGAAACGGCCACCAACAATGTGCGCGACAAGATTGACATGGTGCGAAACTACTTGCCCGACGGCGCGACCAACCCCGTATTGTTCAAGTTCAACGCCGAGGACATGCCCATCATGCTCCTCAGCGTGACGGCAGAAGAAAGCCTGCCTGCCTTGGACAAAATCATCGAGGATCGCGTCACCACGCCTTTGGCGCGTGTGAGCGGCGTGGGTACGGTGTCGGCCAACGGCGCCCCGAAGCGCGAAATCCAAGTTTATGTAGACCCTAACAAATTGGAAGCCTACAACTTAACCCTTGAAAGCATCTCCAGCACCTTGGCCACCGAAAACCGCAATGTGCCTGCCGGTTATATCGACATCGGCTCGAATAGTTACAGTTTGCGTATCCAAAAAGAGTTCACCTCGGCCAAGGAAATGGAAGGTATCGTGGTTGGCTCACGCGGCACTGCACCTATTTATCTTCGCGACGTGGCCACAGTCAGGGACGGCTCGGAAGAACGCATCCAAGAGTCGTACAGCAACGGCCGCCAAGGTGCCACCATCATCATCCAAAAGCAGACCGACGCCAACGCCGTGAACGTCATCAAGGGCATCAAAAAACAACTGAAAACCATTGAGCCTACACTGCCTTCCGACGTGAAACTGAACATCATCGTCGATGGTTCCACCTCAATCCAAAACACCATCAATAGCCTGCGCGACACCATCTTCATCACCTTCCTTTTGGTGATGTTGGTCGTGTTCGTATTCCTCGGTCGTTGGCGTGCCACTTTCATTATCGTTTTGGCCATCCCGATTTCGCTGTTGGCCTCGTTGATTTACCTGTTTGCCACGGGCAACACCTTGAATATCATCTCCATGTCGTCACTGACCATCGCCATCGGTATGGTTGTGGACGACGCCATCGTGGTATTGGAAAACATCACAACGCACATCGAGCGCGGCTCGAAACCCAAGGAGGCCGCAGTTCATGCCACCCAAGAGGTGCAACTTTCGGTTATCGCCTCCACTTTGACCATGCTCGCCGTGTTCCTGCCCTTGACCATGATTAAAGGTACTACGGGTGTGATGTTCAAGCAGTTGGGTTGGATTGTGTCTATCATTATGATTGTGTCCACTATTGGTGCCTTGACTTTGGTGCCTATGATGTGTTCAAGAATGTTGGTGATGAACCCCCACCAAAGCAAGTTCCACAAGGCCATTTTCCGCCCCATCAACAAGGCTTTGGACAGCATCAGCAACGGCTATGCCAAACTTATCAATTGGTGCGTCAACCATCGTAAAGTGGTCATTTTCGGCATGTTGGGACTGTTTGTCCTTTCTATTGTTTTCCTTGCCCCGACCTTGAAGACCGAGATGATGCCCAAAATGGACGAAGGCCGCTTGAGCATCAATATCGAGCTGCCGACGGGCACGGGACAAAACGTGACGGGTGCCCTTGCCAAGAGCCTCGCCGAGGACTTCATGGCCATCCCCGAAGTGAAGATTTGTAACTACAGTTTCGGCCAAGCCGACTCCGACAACGCTTTTGCCTCGATGCGAAACAACGGCACGCACATCATGTCGTTCAACCTGCGTTTGGGCACGAAAACCGAGCGCCGCAAGGCGGGCTTGCGCAAGACCAGCGAAGTGGCCGACGAGATTCGCGCCAAACTCAACGCCATGCCCGAAATCAAGAAGGCCAATGTCAATGAAGGCGGTGGCGGCATGGGCGGTATGAGCACCGTGCAGGTGGAGGTTTACGGCTACGATTTCAACACCACCGACCGCGTGGCCAACGACATCGCGCAAAAACTCCGCGACCGTGGCATCCTGCAAGTCATTGTGGGCCGCGACGAGTACACGCCTGAATATCAAGTGGATTTCGACCGTGAGAAATTGGCTTTGAATGGCTTGAACAGCACCACGGCGGCCACCTACGTCAAGAACCGCATCAACGGCTCGGTGGGTTCCTATTACCGCGAAGACGGCGAAGAGTACGACATCCGCGTGCGCTACGCTCCCGAGTTTCGCCAAAGCGTGGAAGACATCGAGGACATCAAGATTTACAACAGTTACGGCCAGCCCGTCCGTGTCGGCGACCTCGGCGAAGTGGTCGAATCATTGACCCCGCCCCAAATCCAACGCAAGGACCGTGAACGTATGGTCAGCGTTACCGCCGTCGTCGGTAAGGGCATGGTGCTGAGCGATGTAGTCAAGATTTGCGAGGAAGTCATCGCCGATACCGAAATCCCCGCCGAAATCATGACCAAAATCGCCGGCGACTACGAAACCCAACAAGAGATGTTCGGCGACCTGCTCACCCTGCTCGTACTCATTATCATCTTGGTTTACATCGTGATGGCCTCGCAGTTCGAGAACTTGATGAAGCCTTTCGTCATCATGTTCTCCGTGCCGTTCACATTCACTGGCGTTTTGCTCGGCCTGTGGGCCACCAATACCGCTTTGGGCGCGATGGCCTTCGTCGGCATCCTGATTCTGATGGGTATCGTCGTGAAGAACGGTATCGTCCTCATCGACTACACCACCCTGCTCGAAGAGCGCGGCATCGAGGTAAAAGAAGCCACCGTAAAGGCCGCCCGCTCGCGTTTGCGCCCCATTTTGATGACCACCCTAACGACCGTTTTGGGTATGATTCCCATGGCCATCGGTCGCGGCGAAGGAGCCGAGATGTGGAACGCCTTGGGCATCACCGTTGCCTGGGGCTTGACCGTTTCGACGTTGATTACGTTGTTGCTGATTCCAGCCTTGTACTGTTCACTTGAGACCCGTGCCGTGCGTCGTAAAAGACGTAAAGCCGAAGAAGCTCTTACTAAAACCGAAAACATTCGTTAAGCTGTAAGCTATAAGCAGTAAGCAATAAGCTTGGATTCAACTGAATATGAAGGTTTTATAATTTTAATAAAGTGATAAATTGATAAATGAGAGATTTTCATAATTATATTGTTTGGCAAAGAGGGCATCAATTTGCTCTTGATGTTTACAAACAAACAAAGAGTTTTCCCAAAGAAGAGTTATTCGGCATGACTTCTCAACTTCGTAGGGCAAGCACCTCAATTCCAATTAACATTGCTGAAGGATGCGGACGAAGAAGCGACGCTGAATTTGCTCATTTCCTCAACATAGCTGCAGGTTCAGCATCTGAAGTGGAGGAAGAATTAAGACTCTCATTTGATTTAGGGTTTTTGAAGGAATCTGATACAATAAAACTCGAAAAAGAAGTCAAAGAAATCAAAGCCATGTTAGGCAAACTCATAGAAACATTACATTTATGAATAAACGAATTAGCCATAGGTTAATGAGGCACCAAGCTTACAGCTTATGGCTTATAGCTTAAAGCTCAAAAAAATGAAAGCCATCCTAATCACATACAACCAAGCCTACTACGACGAAATCGCCAAAGTGTTGAACGACAACGGCGTGAAGGGCTTCACCGAATGGAACGAAATCAAAGGCCACGGTAGCAACACCGGCGAGCCACACTACGGCACCCACGCCTGGCCCACCCTGAACAACGCCATCATCAGCATCGTCCCCGACGACGCCGTCGAAGGCATCCTGAAGCAACTGCACGAGAAAGACCTCAAGACCCCGGATTTGGGTCTGAGGGCGTTTTCGTGGAATGTGGAGAAGATGATTTGACGACAGTGAGTTCGGTAATAGGTATTCAACCGCATATTTTTTGTACTTTTGCATCAAATATGAATCTGATGTATGTTTCATGAAAACCACATAACTCCAAATGTCAACCTGCAAAATGCAGATGTTTTTTCCGCATTACCCACTTTGCAGAATGATTTTTTCGATGTTTGTATTGTAGATCCACCTTACGGGGCTTCGACCACAAAGAACTGGAGTTACGAAGAAAACAAGAAACTGCAAGGCTTTGGCGGTGATTGGAAACTCACGAGTGAGATGTGGGACTTGCTTTCGCAAAACGATTCGTTTCAGCAGACCTACAACTGGCTAAAAGAACTGAAACGAGTCATCAAACCTACAGGTTCGATTTGGATTCATTCAACCTACCATAATGCGGGCTTCGTGAATGTTTGTTGTCAACTAATTGGGTTGGAAATCATCAACGAAGTAGTTTGGTACAAACGAAACTCGTTTCCAAACCTTTCGGGCAGAAGGCTGACGGCAAGCCACGAAACAATTTTGTGGGTACATAAAGGGGACGCGAAACATCGCAACTATGTTTTCAACTACGAAGCCTCAAAAGAATACAGCCTACCCTGCGACTTGCTCAAAGAAAGAGGCAAACAAATGCGTACGGTGTGGGATATTCCCAACAACAAAAGCAAGGAAGAAATGCAATTTGGAAGTCACCCCACTCAAAAACCGATTCGGATTGCTGAAAGGATTCTTACATTGTGCGGAGTAAAAGGTGGCAATCTGTTGGTTCCGTTTGTTGGCTCTGGCACTGAAATGGTGGCAGGATTGCAATTCGGCATGAATGTTTATGGCTTTGAGTTGGAGGAAGACTATTACAAATTGGCCAAGAAGCGCATTGATGCGGTAGCGAACAACCCTCAAACCTCACTTTTCTGATGAAAACGATTCCTCCTGTGATAAAATGGACAGGTAGCAAAAGAACAGTTGCCAACCAATTGGCGGAGCAGTTCTTGCCTTCCGACACTTATTTTGAACCATTTGTCGGTGGTGGTGCCATGATTCCATTTGCGAAGGCGAACAAGGGCTATGCAAGCGACATCATTCCTGAACTCATCGATTTGTGGAACTGCATCAAAACGAGTCCTCAAACAGTCGCAAGTGAATATGAAATGCGGTGGACAGATTTGCAAAACAACGGTGCAGACGTGTATTACAGGATTAGGGATAGTTTTAACGCCACGCGCAATTGCTATGATTTCCTTTTTTTGACCCGCACTTGCGTAAATGGAATGATAAGATACAATGAAAAAGGAGAGTTCAACAATTCTTTTCACTTGTCGAGGCCAGGGATTCATCCCGCAACTTTAAGGGAGATTATTTTCCAATGGAGCAGAGTTTTGCAAAAAATCGAGTTCTTGAATGTTGATTACAGAGATTGCCTCTCCAAAGCGAAAGCTGGCGATTTCGTTTTTTTTGACCCGCCATACGGAGGCACAAAATCCCGTTACACGCAAACAGAATTTGTGTTAGACGACTTTTTCCGAGAATTGGATCGTCTTAATTCCATTGGCGTAAAATGGATGCTTACTTTCGATGGAACGGCTGGCAATCGCACTTATTCCTATGCACCTCCCGTGGACGTGTATATACACCATTATCTTATTAACACTGGCAACTCCGCTTTTAGCCGCTTGATGGACAACAAGAAAGATGTAATACAAGAATCAGTGTACTTGAACTTTGAGCCTGTTCAAACCCAATTGAACTTGTTTTAATACACCTACAACATCCTTTCCTTTGTTATTGTGAAGGACATGCAAAAGGGTGGTTTCGTTAAACTCAAAGGCAAATACGACATCCAATTTTCCACGAATTATTTGTCGTTTCATTTCATCAACATCCTTAAATTCGTATGCCCCAACAGAAACTATCGTGTAATTGCGCATAGGAATCTTTTTTCCTTCGAAAAGCCGCCAATCTTTATTGGCAGCCCTGAACGCCGTCGGTAAATCTTGAAACAAAACCTCAATGTATGTTTTAAGTTTCGTTCCTATGTTGGTTTCCAAATCGCGACCTCTCAATTTTGATTCAATCGAGAAGAATACATCTTTGTTTTGGCCTTTCACTTGGATGATATGATCGGGGCGTTTGCCACCAACGGCGGAAACACGAGGTAATGAAGTCCATCTGTATTCTTCATCTGCACTTACAAAATAACTAATGCCCGACCAATCGCCGCCAGGAGGATTGCACAAACACTCAAACACGCCAAATTGCTCTTTGCGAGAGAACAATTGGTGAATGGTAGTATCAGTATCATGCTCCGAATATGCGACAGATGGCCTTACATACTTAAAACTCGTCAAACCAACATTTTGCTTCAATTGGGCTTCTGTTTTGTAGAACATTTTCTCCCCACATGTTGCACTATCCACCAGAACATAGTCGCACATTGCAAACAAGGATTGCCATAAACCATTATCTTTTGCCAACACTTCTACAGACTCTCGAAGCGCCTCCCATGTGCTTTCTTTTGCTGGCCCATAGACAACTGCCATGATTTGGGCATCGTTGCCAAGAATCATTTTTGCAAATGGTGACAACCCTCTATCGGGTCGCGAATCATCACCGCGAGGCTTAAAACCTGTTATCCAAACTATTGCGATGGGTTTGCTGCCATCAAATGAGAACTGTAACGAGGGATATAAGGTTTTCAAAAACGTCAAAAAGTCCAAACGTTTATCTTCCGGAATCATGCAGATAGGCAAATCTTTGGCGCCAATGGTTACGCAATTGTAGCCCAACACTTTTGCAAACAATCTGTCAAATGATGATGTCGTCAATACTTTGTCCGCTGTTTTCTTCTTCCATTTCAACTCGCTGAAATTGTTTTGTAACCATCGGGCGCAATTCTTTGATTTCAGCAGCTTGTCCCATTCATTACCTCGCAAAGTATCTACGGTTCTTCGGTTTCCAGACAACAATTTAACCATTTTGAGTGCTTTTTCGGTTAAAACACTTGCTATAGAAGAACAATCTTTGCCATTTAGTAGGGCTTCAATTATTTGCAGACACTCATTCATGCCAAACACATCCTTATATTTCTTGAATAAGGTGTCTGTTATTGAAGGATGGGCAAAATAAATTGGCTGGCATAATGCCTCAAGTCTTTTGCTGGTCATTAGGTAGGAAAATGGCACGACTGGATTTGGAAAACGGGGTGCTTTCACTTGCCTTTCGTCATCCAACTCAACACCGCCTATTTCAGCCAAATAAAGATATGGCACACCAGCCAAGGCACTTGAAAAAGCCCTACCGTTTCGTTGCCAAGCATTGTTGCCAGCGGGTAATGCTGAACAATATTCCAAAACAAAAATGATGGTTTCAACATCGCCTTTTATTTCAGTGATATACGAATCTGCATATTCCCTTAACACTCCACCATGTTTGGCCAAAATGTCAGCAATGTCAATGCCCCACCTGCCGTGCCCCGACAATAAATCCACTTGCATTTCACCCAACATGTATTTCGGCAAAAATATGCTGGAGTCGTCTATGTAACAAGGAGTAACGTCCAACGCCTTTGAAAGCAATGATAGCGAGCGTTCACATTCTATGATATTGTCGCCGTGTATGCGAATGTGTCGTTTTGCCATGTTCAGATATTCTTGAATAGTTCAACCAAAGACATATTCAACCCCTTTGCGAGTTTCTGAATGGTGTTTAACGTTGGAGACTTCTCACCTCGCTCCAAAGCTCCAATATAAGTTCTGTGTACCGAACAACGAAAGGCTAATTCTTCCTGCGAAATTTCTTGCATTTTGCGGAGTCTTGCAATGTGTTTTCCAAAAGCAACATTTATGTTGTTTTCCATAATTCAAAAATAAAGATGCAAAACAACTCATTCTAAAGTTATCATACAACACTCTATAGGTAGCAATTTCAATATGAAATGCTTGTTTATCGGGCTGTAAAGTTGTTTCCGTTTGAAAAACAAGCCTTTTCTTAAAAACCGATGTAATCGCAGATGCATATCATTTCAACTGATGATTGAATTTTGATGTCAAAAAAGCAAAAAACAATATCTTTGCACTTTCATAAAACCAGAAAATTATGCTTCAAAAAGGAACAAAAGCCCCGTACTTTGAGGGCGTTGACGAAAACGGTAACTCCGTGAAACTGACCGACTTCGCGGGAAAGAAACTTGTGCTCTACTTCTATCCAAAGGATAGCACGCCAGGCTGCACTGCCGAGGCTTGCGACCTTCGCGACAACTACAATCGTTTCCTCGCGTTGGGTTATAACGTGCTGGGTGTCAGCAGGGATAGTGCCAAATCGCACCAGAATTTCATTGCAAAATACCAACTGCCCTTTCACCTCATTGCCGACACCGACCTCAGCATCCTGAAGGCTTACGAGGCATGGGGCGAGAAAAAGATGTATGGCAAAGTGACCGAAGGCACATTACGCACTACCTATGTCATTGATGAACAAGGAATTATTGTTGATGCCATCGTCAAAGTGGACACCAAGAACCACACAGCACAGATTCTGGAATAAACTGTAGGTAATACACATTGTTTATCCGCCAATCTCATCCAACTCTAACCACCGCAACTCCTTCTCATCCAGCAAATCCTTGATCTCCTGCAAGCGGTTGCCCATTTCGTGGAGTTTCTGATAATCAGTTTCTGTATTCAAGGCTTCAGTCAAAGTTTGTTTCTCTATTTCAAGGTCGGCCATTTCTTTGGTAAGATTCTCATACTCACGTTGTTCCTTGAAAGAGCGTTTCACCTTCTCGCGCTGCTTGACAGGACGAGGCTCATCTTTCTTTTCCGCCGCTTTTTCCTTGCGTTCCTCTTTCTGCTTCGCGTCGAGATAGTCCTTGTATTGGCTGTAATTGCCCATGAAACCTTTTACATTTCCATCACCTTGAAACACAAAGAGTTGGTCAACAACTTCATCCATGAAGAAACGGTCGTGCGAAACCACCAAAAGGCAGCCTTTGTAGCCTTGCAGAAAGTCCTCCAACTTCTGTAAAGTCAAGAGGTCCAAGTCATTGGTCGGCTCGTCAAGGATGAGGAAGTTGGGGTTGCTGACGAGCACGGTGAGCAAGTAAAGCCGCCGTTTCTCGCCACCGCTAAGCAAGGCCACGGGCTGGCGGTGCATTTTGTAGGGAAACATGAAATGCGTCAAAAGTTGGTCGGCGGTATAGACCTTGTCCTTGCCGTAATTGACCACCTCGGCGATGTCGCGCACGGTGTCAATCACGCTCTTGCCCTCGTCGAATTTTATGCCTTCTTGTCGGTAATAGCCGTAACTCACTGTTTCACCAGTCTTTATGCGACCTCTGTCAGGCAAAACGGAACCAGTAATCAGGTTCAGGAAAGTCGATTTTCCCACGCCGTTTTTCCCAATCAGTCCGATGCGCTCGCCGCGCTTGAAGACATAATCGAAGTCCTTCAAAACGGCAAGGTCGCCATAGGATTTCGACACATTGCTCATTTCCAGTATCTTGCCGCCCAGCCTTTGCATCTGCAAGCCAAACTCCAAACGCTCGTCCTGTTCCTGATATTTCGAGCGTTCCTTCAGGTCATAAAAGGCATCGATGCGGCTCTTCGACTTGCCCGTGCGGGCTTGCGGCGTGCTGCGCATCCATTCCAATTCATACTTCAGCAGTTGGCTGTTGCGCTCCGCCGTGGCGCGTTTCACCTCCTCGCGCTCGCGGCTTTTCTGCACATAATAGTCGAAATTGCCGTTGTGGGTGTACATCACGCCTTGGTAGAGTTCAAAAATCTTATTGCACACCCTGTCAAGGAAATAGCGGTCGTGCGTGACCATCAGCAGGGTCATGCTGGATTGGGTGAGAAACTTCTCCAACCATTCCACCATCTCCACATCCAAGTGGTTGGTAGGCTCGTCAAGAATCAGGAAATCAGGCTCATGCAAGAGTACCAATGCCAAAGCCAAGCGTTTCACCTGTCCACCCGAAAGTTCGTCAACGGATTGCTCCAAATCATTGAGCGCAAAGCGGGTCAAATATTGCCGCGCTTTCAAGTGTTGCTCCTCGTTCAAGTCGTCGAGCAAATCTGAAATCCGTGTTCCAGCAGGATACACGGGCAATTGTTCCAAGTAGCCGATTTTCAAGTCGTTGGCGTAGGTAATCGTCCCCGTTTCGGGCGACTCCTTCCCTACCAAAATCTTCAGCATGGTCGACTTGCCTGAGCCATTCGTGGCAATCAAGGCGGTTTTGTCACCCTTCTCAATGCCAAAGGTGACATCGGCAAACAAAGTCTTGATTCCGAATGACTTGGAGATGGAATTGACAGAAAGGTAATTCATCACGCGAACCGCTTGACGTATTCGATGGGATATTGGCTCTTTTCGGAAACCTGCTCCACCGTCATGCCAGATTTCAACAGTTTCTTGATGACAGCATCCATCGCCTCTCCCACTTCAATGATATGGAAATCAGGGTCATAGAAGCGAACCACTCGCTGACCCCAAGGCATTTCCTCCACGCCATGCACATACTTGAGTTTGGGAAATTCCTTCAGGTATTCGAGGAAACGGTCAAAGTTTTCCTCCTCGAAATAAAGTTCAACGGCGTTGTTCTTGCGGCGCACGTTCTCTGTGTGGATCATGGCCTTCCAAGTCTTCATCTCCTGAAGTGCGAAACCGCCCTCAAACACAACATTCTCGCCAAAGTTCATCGCGACCCTGTCGCCAATCAGTTCTTCATAAAACTCAATGGATTTCTCCATGTCGGTAACCGCAAGCAGCGGACATTTGAATTTCAGCATAACAGTCAATTTTGATTGTGCAAAAATAAAAAAAGCCTCGCATCCAACGACACGAGGCCCAACATTTTTCGCATTGCTTATTTCTTTTCCTTGGGCTTCACCGAGAACTTGTAGATGCAAAGTTGATGGTATTCCTCGCCGGGGTTGAGAATCGGCGTGGGTGCCAAGGCTTCATGATTGATGGCATCGGGGAAAAACTGCGTTTCGAGGGCCAAACCTTCACGGTATTTCAAAGGCTTGCCACATTTACCTATGGCCTTGCCGTTGAAGAAGTTACCGCAATAGAACTGCATACCAACTTGGTCGCTCCACACCTGCATTTCGCGTCCGCTGACGGGTTCGGTGAGGGTGGCGTTCCAAGTGTAGGCCTTCGGGTCGCTCTTGTCGATAATCCAGTTGTGGTCGTAGCCTTTCGCGTTTCTCAATTGCTCGTCGTCGGCACCAATGTTGTCGCCAATGCGGTGCTTTTCGCGGAAGTCGAAAGGCGTATTCTTCACGCCCGAGAACTTGCCCGTGGTCAGGATGTGCTCATCGATGGTGGTCATGTAGCGCGAATTGATTTGCAGTTCGTGGTCGAGGATGGTGCCGTTGCCCTCGCCCTTCAGGTTGAAGAAGGAATGGTGCGAAAGGTTGCACAACGTAGGGGCATCGGTAGTGGCCGCATAGCGGATAACAAACTGATTGTCATGCGTCAAGGTGTAACTCATGGTCACATCAAGGTTGCCTGGGAAACCGTCCTCACCATCGGCAAAAACGGTGTGCATCTTTATCACGCTGTCGTTGACCGAAACCACATCCCATACACGCTTGTCGGCACCAGTGAGGCCGCCATGCAACGTGTTCTCGCCGTCATTCTTAGTCAACTGATACTCAACATCATTCAGAGTGAATTTGGCATTGGAAATGCGGTTGGCGCAACGCCCAACGACGGCACCCAAATAACGCTCGCCTTCGTTGTTCAAATACTTCTCAATACGGTCGTAACCGAGAACAATATCCTCGAAACTACCGCGATTGTCGGGCATCCAAAGGGCGACCACGCGACCGCCGTAGTTGGTGACCTGCATCGTCAGAAAACCATTGCGCAAGGTATAAAGCGAAACCTTCTTGCCGTCCACCTCAGTATTGAAGTTTTCGGTGGGAATCAACTGGACTTCTTTCTTTTTTGGTCCGCAACTGACTAATAATAAAGCCATTGCAAAAATCGATAATGCTTTTTTCATCTTCTTCGATTTCAATCTTCAAAATTTGAGCCTGCAAAAGTACAAAAACTTTCTTTTCGTACAAACAGAATTTTAATGCGTTCTGACTACACCCTGATAATCAACCACTTTTTGCCTGCGCAAAAAATCAATCATCAT
>Ga0326514_10001824_pt1 | contig 13694 bp, 9 predicted proteins | sample 3_2548_0518_D_FD_203653 | JGI IMG/M metagenome (GOLD analysis project Ga0326514, IMG submission 203653) | Bovine rumen microbial communities from UC Davis, California, United States - 3_2548_0518 | ecosystem: Host-associated > Mammals > Digestive system > Stomach > Rumen | place: USA: California...
CACCGATGTTTAGACCGCCAATAGTATAGGCCAGTGTAAGGTCGAACTCCTTGGCATCTTCAGGATTCGTCAGACCATAGCTTCCCCATGCTGACAGCGAGAGTCCTTTGTAGCCCACGCCTAATGTTGGCTGTATTGCCGTGCTTCCTAAATCCTGGCCACGCCAGACATAACTACTTACGATATCTCCACTTACCGTTGTTTCAATCTCATCCTGTGCCATAGCACTCATTCCTGTAGCGATCATTATCGCCATTAACACAATCTTTTTCATAATTTTTAATTCTTAATTCGTAACTCTTAATTCTTAATTCAGTTATAGCACATCTCTCCGTGTTCATAAACGTCGAGACCTTCCTCTTCTATTCGTTTGTCAACGCGCAGGCCATGCAGTTTCTTGATGCCATAGAACAGAGCGAAACCACAGGCAGCAGCCCAGAGGTCGATGACCAGGATGCCGAAGCACTCAGCACCGAAGAATCCCCATCCGTGACCATAAAAAGCACCGTTAGACGTAGATAGCAGACCAGTCATCAGTGTACCCAGAATACCGCAGACACCATGTACTGAAGAAGCGCCCACAGGGTCGTCGATATGTAGCTTGTGATCGATAAACTCGATGGCAAAAACCAGCACGATGCCACAGACAAGACCGATAATCACAGCACCTGCAGGCGATACGAGGTCACAACCTGCTGTGATACCTACCAAACCTGCCAATACGCCGTTGAGCGTCAGTGAAAGCGATGGTTTGCCATATTTGGCCCATGTGAGGAACATCGTAGCCACACCACCGGCAGCAGCTGCAAGGTTGGTGGTCAGGAATACGTGAGAAATCGCAATGCGGTTGACCTCACCAGTGGCGGCCAGCTGTGATCCGGGGTTGAAACCAAACCATCCCAGCCAGAGGATGAATACACCGAGAGAAGCAATCATAAGGTTATGACCGGGAATAGCATTGCTCTTCTTGTCAGCGCTGTACTTGCCGATACGGGGACCCAGTGCCAGAGCACCAATCAGTGCCAGCACACCACCTACGCTGTGTACGATGGCAGAGCCTGCAAAATCGTGGAAGACATCGCCAAAGGTAGTCATCATAAAGCTGTCGGCAGCATCGTTGCAGAGCCAGCCGCCACCCCATGTCCAGTGACCTTCGATGGGATAGATGAACAGCGAGATAACAGCACTATAAATAAGGTACATCGAGAACTTGGTGCGCTCGGCCATAGCACCAGAGACGATAGTAGCACTGGTGGCACAGAACACAGTCTCGAAAATCAAGAAGCCTTCCGTCGGCAGATCGCCCTTATAGAAACTCAGGCCGCCCCAATTGGGCATACCGATAAAGCCTCCCAGCACATCGCTTCCGAACATAAAGCCGAAGCCAAGGAAGAAGAACAGCAACGAGCCGAACATGAAGTCGACAAAGTTCTTCATCAGGATGTTCGCCGTGTTTTTACTACGCGTAAAACCTGCTTCACATAGCGCAAAGCCCGGTTGCATCCAGAAAACCAACATGGCTGCCAATAGCATCCATACAGTATCGAGTGATAATCCAATTTCGTTCATAATCCTGAAAATTTAGTTTTTTACTCTTAATTCTTAACTCTTAACTACTTCTTGTCTCTTAGTACCGTATCACCGTTTTCACCCGTACGAATCGACCAAGTGTCTATCACGTCGCTCACGAAGATGCGGCCGTCACCGACCTCGCCCGTGTGGGCTACCTCCAGTATTACCTTTACCGTCGGATCGAGGAAGATGTCGCGACAGACGATGGTGATGGCTACGCGCTCAATAACATCGGTACTGTACTGGACACCACGATATATGCGCTCCTGACGGCTCTGGCCGATGCCGTGCACGTCGTGGTACTCAAACCAGTCAATGTCGGATGATAGCAAAGCAGCTTTCACCTCCTCGAACTTCGTCTTGCGGATAATTGCTTCAATCTTTTTCATACCTTAAAAACTATTTAATTAAACAATGAAATTGTGACACTTTGTCATTTGTTTTGTGCAAAGTTACGACATTTTGATAGAAAAATAATGCAAATATACTTCCTTTTGGTTTATAAATTCGTGTTTTCTTACCCTTTTGCTATTACCTTGTTTTATTTGCTTATAATTTAAAAGATTTTAACACCGTTTTCTTACAATCTGTTACTTTTGTCGAATATGAAGGCGATTTTGCTAAGTGTTTCTTGTTTTTTCTGCCCAATCGCTGTATCTTTGCAGCATGAAAGAGAAGATTCTGTTCACCAAGATGCATGGAGCGGGCAACGACTATATTTACGTCAATACCTTATTATATCATGTGGCCAATCCAGAGCAGGCAGCCATTGCTTGGAGCGACCGCCATAAAGGCATTGGTAGCGACGGGCTGGTGCTCATTGGAGCATCGCCGGTGCCAGAGGCCGACTTCTCCATGCGTATTTTCAATGCCGACGGCTCAGAGGCGATGATGTGTGGAAACGCATCCAGATGTATTGGTAAATACCTCTACGAACGGGGACTTACTACCAAGACAAGCATTCGTCTGCTCACGCTTTCTGGCATTAAAGTGCTCGAACTTCATGTAACCGACAATGTCGTCGAGCGGGTTACCGTCGATATGCTTGAGCCCCAGTTCGAAAATGCCGAGCAGTACATTCCGTCGCGAGGCCTTGGTATGGGCACCTTCGTGTCTATGGGAAATCCTCACTTCGTGATTTTTACAGATTTTATTGACCAGGTAGGCGAGATGGGCCCCATGTTGGAGCATCATCTCGCCTTTCCCCAACGTTGTAACATCGAACTGGCACGTGTAGAGGCCGATGGTACCATCCGTACCAGGGTGTGGGAGCGCGGCAGTGGCATCACTCAGGCCTGTGGAACAGGTGCCTGTGCTACGGCTGTGGCTGCTTGTCTGACCGGTCGTGCTGGCCGACACTCCACCATCGTGATGGATGGCGGCACGCTCGACATTGAGTGGCGCGAGTCCGACAATCATGTCTATATGACCGGCCCCGCCGCGTTTGTCTTCGATGGTGAAATATAAAAGAAAATAAAATATGGCATTAGTAAACGATCATTTCTTGAAGTTGCCGAACAACTACCTGTTCGCTGATATCGCCAAAAAGGTCAATGCCTTTAAGGCTACGCATCCTAAGTGTGACGTCATATCGCTGGGTATAGGCGATGTGACACAACCCTTGGCACCTGCCGTTATTAAGGCTATCCACAAGGCAGCCGACGAGATGGCTACCTGTCAGGGCTTTCGCGGCTATGGTCCTGAGCAGGGCTATGATTTCCTGCGTGATGCCATCCTCAAGAACGATTTTCTGACCCGCGGCATCCATCTCGACCGCGACGAGGTCTTTATCAACGATGGTGCCAAGAGTGATACAGGCAATATCCAAGAGTTGGTGCGCTGGGATAACTCCATTGGTGTTACCGATCCTATCTATCCTGTTTACATCGATTCTAACGTGATGATTGGTCGTGCTGGCTGGAAGGGCGACGACGGCCGCTGGTCGAACGTCATGTATATGCCGTGTAATGCCGAAAACGGCTTTGTGCCGAAGATTCCCGATCGTCGCGTCGACGTCATCTACCTGTGCTATCCTAACAACCCTACAGGTACGGTTATTACTAAAGAGGAGTTGCGCAAGTGGGTGAACTATGCCTTGAAGAACGACACCCTCATCTTCTACGATGCCGCCTATCAGGCTTACATCCAAGACGAAAAAATTCCTCACTCCATCTACGAGATACGTGGTGCTCGTAAGTGTGCCATCGAGTTCCATTCCTACTCCAAGACCGCTGGCTTTACAGGTGTGCGTTGTGGCTACACCATCGTTCCAAAAGAGGTCACTGCCGCCACGCTCACTGGCGAGCGCATTCCATTGAATCCTTTGTGGAATCGTCGCCAGTGCACCAAGTTCAATGGCACCAGCTATATCTCCCAGCGTGCAGCCGAAGCTATCTATACCCCAGAGGGAAAGGTGCAGATTAAGGAAACGATTAACTACTATATGCAGAATGCCAAGAAAATGCTCAACACGCTGCGCGGCTTAGGATTTGAGTGCTATGGTGGCGAGAATGCCCCCTACATCTGGGCAAAGACCCCTGAAAACAGCGGTTCGTGGCAGTTCTTCGAGGAGATGCTCTATGGTGCCCACGTAGTCTGCACGCCTGGCGTAGGCTTCGGTCCTTCGGGCGAAGGCTACGTCCGCTTCACCGCCTTTGGCAGTCACGAGCAGACCGACGAGGCCCTGCAGCGCATAGAAACTTGGCTGAAGAAATAAGAAAAAGCTTTTTCAAAGTAATCAAGGTTCCCCTTATATATATAAAGCACTGCCACGGCAGTGCTTTATTGTTTCATCGAGGTTTAATTCCTGGGTATCTTGCGCCTTTATATCGCGATATTACTCTGACGCCAGAAGCGGTAGGTGATATCTTCGAATGCGCCGTCGGCCTTCTGCCGATACATGCGCTGGTTGGTCGTTGACGACTTCAACGGGCCCAGATGCTTGATGTAGGGGCCAATCTTGATATAGTCGAAGTCGTGCTTGTTGACCACTGACGGCACACGGATGCGTCCACTGTACCACGCCACATGAAACTGGGGGTGGTACTCGTGGATGTACTGTGCCAGCTGGTTGACGCCTACGGGATCTGCATCACCGCCCATAAAGGATATGCAGGTGATGTCGGTGCCGTACTGCGACACGAAATCGTCGATAGCATTCGTATCCAGCGGCATACCGATGTCATCCCACAGATAATGGCTGTGACAACCCGGGCAGTGACACGGGCAATTAGAAATATTGATTGCCAATGTCACTTCGTCGGGTATCTCCTGAAAAACAACTCCTGTATTAACGTATTTCAGCATGGCTTAAGCCTCCGCATGTGCATAGTAACGACGTGAGGCTTCTTCCTGGCGGGCCTGCGAGAAGTTCGAGACACGCTTCAGATAACCAATGATACGCGTCATGTAGTCCACATTCTTTGAGTGGCAGTGGGGGCACTCCTTCAGATAGCGCTTGTCGATGTGTCCGCAGTCGTTGCATACGGTGTTGGGGATGTTGAACGTGAAGTAGTTGCAGCCCTCCTTGGCAGCGACCTTCAGCAGATGCAGGTACTGCTCCTTCGATAGGTGCTCGTCGAGGTTCATGTGCAGGGCGGAGCCACCAGTCAGGTGCTCGATATAGGGAGCGCCGTGCAGTTTGAACTTGTCGATAACGCTGAGCGAGTCGTCCTCAACAACATAGAAATAGCTGTTGTAGCAGTCGCGAGGAACAAAGTAGCCGTCCTCACGGTCCCACTTGGCATGCTTCACGCCGACGTTCTCGGCAGGAATCATCTCGCAGTTGAACATCACGTCCTTCGTGCGGTACTGCTTGTTGTACTTCTCGATCAGTCCGAGAATGCCCTGTACGAACTTCTTGTAGTCGTCGTTAGGCGTAATCTTCAGGCCCATGAATTCAGCAGCCTCCACCAAACCGTTGATGCCGATGGTCAGGTACTGGCGACCGATGTTGATGTAGCCAGCATCGAACAAGGGCAGCATGCCATGCTCCTGCAGTTCCTTCAGATTCTCGTTATAGGCGAGCTGTACCTTGTGGCAGAGATCGATCACGCTGCCCAGATACTCCAGATAGTCCAACTTATGGTTGACGGCGTACTGGACGCAACGGTTCAGGTTGATGGTGAGCACCGACTTCGAACCTGTCGACACACCACCGGCACCCAGCGTATAGCTAAAGCCATTGTCGGTAATCTCGTTGCGCAGACGGCAGCAAGAGCTGAGCGAGTCGGCATTGTCGCTCATATAGGTAAAGAACGAGTGCCCCTCAGCATACATCTCGGCCGTGAAGTCGCCCCACTCCTTATCCTTGGGCTCGCCATTCTCGTCGACCAGTAGAGCCATCGTCTCTACGGGGAAGGTCAGCAGGGTCTTCGTGCGCTCCTGGTTGAACCACTTCATGAAGCGCTTCTGCAACCAAGAGAGTCCGTCCCAGTCGGGCTGAGAGCCATCGGGGAAGTAGAACTCACCAAAGATGCTCTGGAAATAATACTTGTCATAGTAGGCGACATTCCAGAACACGGCCTGATAGTTACGGGCACCTGTCGGCTGGTTCAGCGAATAGACAATCTGCTCGAAATAGTCGGTGATGACCTTGTCGATGGTGCGCTTCTTCAGCGACATGTCAGCCTGCTGCTCAGGATGCTTCCAATAGTCCTGACCGTACTCCTTGCCGATGAAGTAGTTCATGTACATCAGGAACTCAGGCGTAGCGCAGGCTCCTGCCAGCATCGAGCTAACCATGAACACCATGTTGATGAAGCCACCTGCAAACGACTTCAGGTTGGTGGGAGCCGTCGAGTTCCCGCCAATGGCCGTCGTACCGCCAATGAGCCAGGGGTACATGGTGATAGAGGCGCAGTAGTTAGCCAGCGAGGTCTCGTCATTCTTATAGATAAAGTGGTGGGTCAGCTTGTCGATGTACTCGTCGGCCAACTCTTTGCCGTACATCTTCTTGATGCGCTCGGTCAGCAGACGGCGGTTCAGGCGGATGAAGTTCGACTTGGGTAACTCACCAATCAGCGTGGCGATGTTCTTATGTTCCACATTGGCGTTAGCGTCAAACTTAGAGCTGGTGGCAGCGTTGGCCGACTCCATATAATCGGTCAGGAACTGCAACTTCTGCAACGTCTCACGATCTTCGGTGTGAGCCTGACGATAAAGCATGAACGATTTGGCCACCTTGTAGAAGCCTTCACGCATCAAGGCTTCCTCGACCTGGTTCTGGATATCCTCGACTTTGATGTCATCCTTCATGTCCAGATGACTGAGGATCTTGGAGATGGTGCCTAGGTCAGCAGGTTCATTCACACTCTCGAACGCCTTGACAATGGCGTTCATAATCTTGTCCAACGAGAACTGGTCTTTAGAACCGTCACGTTTTGTAATGGTAAAATTTTTAATTTCCATTTTATTTTTCTCTATTATCTTATTTTAGTTACAGTCTATCTTTCAACGGTTAACGTTTCTTTTGCTCACCGAAAAGTTTTCCATTTTGGACAACTTTTTGATTTCCTTTCCGCAAAAAGTTTCCCGTTTTGGGAAACTCTTAGCGCTTGCAAAGGTAGTAAAAAATGCCAAAACTACGATATGTTTTAGGCAGAAAAATTTGCAAAAAATAGTTAATCTATATTTCTACCGATGAAACCATGCGAAGTGATGACGTTTCAAAATCTCGTGCGTCTTTTTAATACATTATATGTTATACCGCAAGTTATGAACAATAGCAAGTATTATGGCGTGGTAGTGCCAATGGTCACTCCCGTCACTCAGGACGGACAGATAGACGTAGAAGCCGTCAATCGTATTATAGAATTCTTTGCCACCAGCGGCGTATCACCTCTGTTGATGGGTACAACGGGTGAGGGTAACAGTGTTTCCCATGCCGACGGACAGTTGTTGGTCGAGACAGCCGTGCAGGCTCGCGACAACTTTCTCACCTCTCACACCTCACCTCTCACTTCTCAATTGATCTATGCCGGACTGACAGGCAACTGCTTTGCAGAACAAGTACGCCAGGCAGAGATCTATACCGCCTTGGGTGCCGACGTGATTGTTGCCACGCTGCCCTCCTACTATGCGCTGACGGCAGAGCAGATGTACGACTACTACAAGACGCTGGCCGACTGTATCACGGGACCGCTGATGCTCTACAACATCCTAGCCACCACCCACATGTCGATCCCCGTGGACATTATCCGCCGACTGGCCGACCACCCCAACATCGTAGGCCTGAAGGACTCTGAGCGCGACCTGAAGCGTATGGCGCAGTGTGTCGAGATTGCCAAGGGGCGTGACGACTTCGCCTACTTCTGTGGCTGGGCAGCACAGAGCACTCACTCGCTGGAACTGGGCGGCAACGGTATCGTTCCCTCGACAGGCAACTATGTGCCGGAGATGTTCCAACAGCTCTTCGACGCTGCCGTAGCTGGTGATATGGCTACTGCCAACCGCTTGCAGGACGAGACCAATGAGATTGCCAAGATCTACCAGAAAGACCGCACACTCGGACAGAGTCTGACCGCCCTGAAGGTGATGATGCAGACCAAAGATCTCTGCGAGCCCTGGATGCTTATGCCGCTGACTCGCCTTTCCGCTGACGAAGAGCAGGCGATAGCCGCCAAGACCACAGCCCTGTCGTAATATCGTAATAACGTTACAACGCTATGCACATCATCGACTACATCATCGTGCTGCTGTCGATTCTGGCGGCCATTGGCACAGGTGTCTGGTTTGCCCATAAGCAGAAAGACACGTCGCAGTATTTTGCCGGCGGTGGCAAGATTCCCGCCTGGGCAGTAGGCATCTCCATCTTCGCCACCCTGATATCAAGTGTGACATTCCTCGCCTACCCTGGCGCGGCATACGCCGACAACTGGATACTTCTGGTGCAAGGTCTGATGGTGCCCATCGTGCTGCTGGCACTGGTCGGCATCATCGTGCCGCTGTTCCGCAAGGTCATCCGCCTGTCGACCTATGAATACTTCGAGCGGCGCTTCGGGCTCTTTGCCCGCCTGTATTCGTCGCTGGCCTTTACGCTGGGCCACTTTTCGAAGGCAGGCACGGTGTTCTTTCTTGTCTCGATGGCACTGGCGACGTTCCTCGACATCAACATCTACAGCATTGTCCTGGTGTTGGGCATCACCATCATCATCCTGACGCTGTTTGGCGGCATGGAGGCCATCGTATGGATGGATGTAGCACAGGGATTCCTGCTCATTGGTGGCGGCATTATCTGCATCGGTATCCTGATGTTCGGTATTGAAGGTGGACCTACCGAGACCTTTCGCATTGCCTCGGAATACCACAAGATCAACTTTGGCCCGTACGACTGGGATCTCACGCAGCTGACCTTCATCGTGATGGTGCTCAACGGCATCTTCTATGCCTTGCAGAAGTACGGCACCGACCAGACCATCGTACAGCGTTACCTGGCCGCCAAGAACGACCATGAAGCCAAGAAGGCCGCCTACATCGGCGTGCTGATGTCCGTACCCATCTGGGCACTGTTTATGTTCATCGGCACGGCACTCTTCGCCTACTATCACGCTCAGGGCGCTCCACTATTGCCTGAAGGCATCAAGGCCGATGAGGTATTCCCCTACTTCATTGCCCACGAGTTGCCCGTAGGCATCCGCGGCCTCATCATAGCCGCCTTGGCCGCAGCAGCTATCTCGTCGCTCGACTCAGACCTGAACTGTCTGTCGGCCATTGCCGTACAAGACTATTATAAGCGCTTCCGGAAGGATGCCACCGACCAGCAACAGCTTCGCTTCGGCAGATGGATGGTCGTCGCTGCCGGCATAGGAGCAATAGGTGTGGCTTGTCTGTATATCTTCTGGGGCGGCGAGGGCGTACTGGGTGCGCTGTTCTCGCTCTATGCCATTTTCTCAGCAGGAATTGTGGGCATCTTCGTGCTGGGCCTGTTCAGTCGTCGTGCCAACAAGCAGGGACTGTATATCGGCATTGCCGCCGCTGTACTGTATACCGCCTATGCCGTGCTGACCTCTACAAAGGTAGACATCGACGGCGACGGCGTGAAGCAGACGTTGCTCGACCTGGGTAACTGGAATTTTTCTCACCATAAATATATGTTGGGTGTCTACAGCCACCTCATCGTCCTTATCGTGGGCTACGCGGCCAGCTATTTATTCAAAACCCCTCTGGCCGACAAGGAGCTTACCCTTTGGGGATATCTGGAAGAGCGTAAGAAAAAGAACGCATAAAAATAGGGACTCGAAGCTATCACAGCATCGAGTCCCCCACGCAAACTTTCAAACATTTTTATCTGATGAATAGCAGCTCACGATATTTCGGTAGTGGCCAAAGGGCATCGTCGACGATGAGCTCCAGCTTGTCAATTTCATAACGGATGGTGTCGAGTTTCGGCTCTACCTCGTCATGGTAGGCGATAGCCTTGTCATGCTCGTTCTCAATCTTGTTGGCCTTCTTACGAGCCTCGACGAGTTCCTCAACACCCTTCTCGATGGCGAAGGTGCGCTCAGCAATTTCCTCAATGATCTTCTTGTTACGTGCAGAAAGCTTGTCGGCAGTCTCAATCGGGAAGACAACAGCCATGTTGCCAACGTTCTTCAGCAACTCGCTCTGATAATGGGTAGCCACAGGGATGATATGGTTCATTGAGAGGTCGCCCAGTACGCGAGCCTCAATCTGAATCTTCTTAGTATAGGTCTCCCACTTCACCTCGTTACGAGCCTCAAGTTCCTTCTTGGTCATAACGCCAAGGCTCTCGAACATTGCGATGCTGGCCTCGTCGAGGTAACGCTCGAAGATCTTTGGACAGCTCTTCTCAACGTCCAGACCACGCTTCTCTGCCTCAGCAACCCACTCATCAGAGTAGCCGTTACCATCAAAGCGGATAGGCTTACAGGTCTTGATATCCTCACGCAGAACGTCGATGATAGCGTGGAACTTAGCGCTGTGCTCAGTACCAGCAAGCTTCTTCTCGAACTCAGGAATCTTAGCATCTACACGCTTCTTGAAGTCAACCAGAGCCTCAGCAACGGCACTGTTCAGGGCAATCATAGCGCTGGCGCAGTTAGCCTCAGAACCTACAGCACGGAACTCGAAACGGTTACCTGTGAAGGCGAATGGAGAGGTACGGTTACGATCGGTATTATCGATCAAGAGCTCAGGAATCTCAGGGATATCCATCTTCAGGCCCTGCTTGCCAGCCATTGCGAGGAAGTCCTTATCGGCAGTCTCGATGTGGTCGAGCAACTCGCTAACCTGCTTACCAAGGAATGAAGAAACGATTGCTGGGGGAGCCTCGTTAGCGCCCAGACGATGAGCGTTGGTAGCACTCATGATAGAAGCCTTGAGCAAGCCATTGTGCTTGTAAACACCCATCAGTGTCTCAACGATGAAGGTAGCAAAGCGCAGGTTGGCCTCTGGAGTCTTGCCAGGAGCATGCAGCAGGATGCCGTTGTCAGTTGAGAGTGACCAGTTGTTGTGCTTACCAGAACCGTTGATGCCAGCGAATGGCTTCTCATGCAGCAGCACGCGGAATCCGTGCTTACGAGCCACCTTCTTCATCAGGCTCATCAGCATCATGTTGTGGTCGACAGCCAGATTGGTCTCCTCAAAGATAGGAGCCAGCTCGAACTGGTTAGGAGCTACCTCATTATGGCGAGTCTTACAAGGAACACCCAGCTCAAGAGCCTGGATCTCCAGGTCGCGCATAAAGGCAGCCACACGCTCAGGGATAGCGCCAAAGTAGTGGTCGTCCATCTGCTGGTTCTTAGCACTGTCGTGGCCCATCAGGGTGCGACCAGTAAGCAGCAGGTCAGGACGGGCAGCATACAGACCCTCGTCAACGAGGAAGTACTCCTGCTCCCATCCAAGGTTGCTCTGTACCTTCTTAACTGCTGGATCAAAGTAATGGCAAACATCGGTAGCAGCTACGTTAACAGCATGCAGAGCGCGCTTCAGTGGAGCTTTATAGTCGAGTGCCTCACCACTATAACTGATAAATACGGTGGGGATACACAGGGTATCGTCGATGATGAAAACTGGAGATGTAGGATCCCAGGCTGAGTAACCACGAGCCTCGAAGGTAGAACGGATACCACCTGAAGGGAATGAAGAAGCATCAGGCTCCTGCTGAACAAGCAGCTTGCCAGTGAACTCTTCTACCATACCACCCTTGCCGTCGTGCTCGATAAATGAGTCGTGCTTCTCGGCAGTACCTTCTGTCAGGGGCTGGAACCAGTGAGTATAGTGAGTAACGCCATTCTCTACAGCCCACTGCTTCATGCCAGCGGCTACGGCGTCTGCGATATCACGATCCAGACGTGCACCATTATCCATCACGTCTACCATCTTCTCGTAGACATTCTTTGGCAGGTACTTGTACATTTTCTCACGATTGAAGACCTTCTTACCAAAATACTCGTAAGGTCTCTCACTTGGTGTTTTTACGTCGAGCGGCTTCTTCTTGAATGCCTCGCCGACAACCTGAAATCTTAATGCTTCCATCTTTTTACTATTTTGGTTACACTTTAATTGTTTACGGCTGCAAAATTATATCATTCTGTCAGAATAGACACCATTTTGGTTTCTTCAAAAATCTACAAACTTTATTATTCTTACAATCTGAAAGCAAAACGGGTTGCGATTCTTACAAAGTGTAAGATTGCAACCCGCAACTTCTTTCAGTTTTTATTTCGATGATTATATATTTTCTCTACATAATTCACGAATGCCTGGTTCACGAGGCGCGTGCCGCCTGGCGTTGGATAGTGACCCGTAAAGTACCAGTCGCCTGGGTGATTGGGACAAGCCTCGTGTAATCCTTCAATACTTTGGAACACCAGTTCGATAGGTGCTTGCATATCGGCAGGACGCAGCATCTCCACAATCTTTTTGTTTATCTCCTCTACGGTAAAAGGTTCGTACAAGGCGCGTACGCAATTCTGCATCTCTTCCTTGGGCTTCAGCAGCTCCTGCTTGCAAGCCTTGTAAACCTCTTCGATAAGATTTGGCCCGCAAGTGTATTCACTCCCCTCTCCAATCGGAGAGGGGTTGGGGGTGAGGCTTTCTATCAAAGCCATCGTGGCACGGAAGGCACAGAACTCCTCCAGTCGGGCCATGTCAATACCATAATAATCAGGATAGCGAATCTGATGTGAGCTCGACACCATCACAATCTTCTTTGGATGCAGACGGTCCAGAATTTTGAAGATGCTCTCACGCAACGTGGTGCCACGAACGATTGAGTCATCGATAATCACGAGATTGTCCACATAGGGTCGCAAAGAGCCATAACTGATATCATAGACATGAGCAGCCAAGTCATTACGCTCACTATTGTCAGCAATGAAGGTGCGCATCTTGATGTCCTTCCACACCACCTTTTCTGTTCGCACGTTATAGCCCTCCTGACGGAATCCATCGGTCATGCCGTAATACGCCACTTCAGCGGTATTGGGGATATACGAGAATACCGTGTTCTCCACATCGCCATCAATGGCTTTCAGGATGGCAGGCGTGAGCTGTTCTCCCAGTCGTTTGCGCTCCTGATAGATGTCACGATCCGACCCACGACTGAAGTAGATACGTTCAAAGGAACAGGCACTGTATTTATATTGACCATTGAACATTGAACATTGACCATTGAACATTGAACATTGACCATTGGGCTGCGCTATGCCTTCACCAAGAATCTGTACCAATTTGAAGTCGCCGTTCTTGTGTACGATGAGTGCCTCGCCAGGTTTCAGTTCACAGATATCCTCCGCATTCAGGTCGAACGTGGTCTGAAGCACAGGACGCTCACTGGCCAGCGCCACAATCTCTTCATCGCGATAATAGAACGCAGGACGAATGCCCCAAGGGTCGCGCACCGAGAACATCTCGCCAGACCCCGTCAGTCCACACATCACGTAACCACCGTCGTAGTGCTCCATCGTGGTTTTCAGCACATTCGACACCTCCACATTGTCATCGATATAACGCGTGATATCAAGTCCTTCCAGTCCTTTCTGCTTTGCCTCTTCATAGAGACGCTCCACCTCGCGGTCCAAGCGATGGCCCATCAGTTCCAACGTGATGTACGAGTCGCCATAGATACGGGGCGACTGACCTTGAGCTGTGAGAAAAGA
>Ga0326514_10001829_pt1 | contig 13674 bp, 19 predicted proteins | sample 3_2548_0518_D_FD_203653 | JGI IMG/M metagenome (GOLD analysis project Ga0326514, IMG submission 203653) | Bovine rumen microbial communities from UC Davis, California, United States - 3_2548_0518 | ecosystem: Host-associated > Mammals > Digestive system > Stomach > Rumen | place: USA...
CTTTAGTTGAAGAACTTGAACTAAATGGTATTCATGTAGTTTCTGCCAACACTGATGGTATTGTTATAAAGCTACCTAAAGCCAAACGTGAAGTATTCAAAGATATAGTTGCAAGATGGAATGAAATAAATAAAATGGGCGCTGATGGTGAAGAGTATGACGTTTTGATACAACGTGATATTAATAATTATGTTGACAGACAACTTAATAGCACAATCGAATATAAAGGCGATTTGGACCCAAATATGTTCCTGAAAGATTTAACTAAAGGCTATGATGCTCCAATTGTTGCTAAAGCAGTATGTAATTATTTCCTTGAAAATATTCCTATTATGGAAACTTTAACTAAAGCTACAAATATTCTTGATTTCTGCAAAACTCAAAATGTTAGTAGAAAATGGAAATTATTGTATAAGCATGTAGTTAATAGTGAAATAGTAGAAGAAGCTTATCAAAGAAATACTAGATATTATGTTAGCAAACATGGTGGTTCTTTAACTAAAGTGAACTTAGAAGATGGTCGTACTCAGCAACTTGCTGCAGGTGTAGCAGTTACTCCAATTAATACTCTTACTGATGACCCTATTAGTACAAGAGATATTAATTATGCTTATTATTATAATGAATGTTTTAAAATAACAAATCCTATACAACTTGGAATTTCTTCAAAAGGTAAAGGTAAAACAATTTGTAAGAAATTAGGAGGTGTATATGGTAATTTATTTGATTTTGAAGATGATACTTAATGACTGTATATTTCAAAACAAATTAATAATTACAGACCAAAAACATAATAAAAAATTTTTATTTGATTATGTTAATAATAAATTACATATAGATAAAATAAATTTTATAGATAAAAGAGAAGTAGGTTCTAGTAATTATAGTTATGACATAATAGTTACAATAGAATTAATTTTATCGATATTAGATAATCATAACGATAAAGTTAAAGATTTATCTGTAAATATTATTATAAATTTTGGTATATGGTATTCACCTACATCTTCAATAATAGAACACATAGAAAATGATTTAAAAAGTATTAATATTTTAGATAAAATAGTAAATATTGATGTATTAATAAATTATATTTATAAATATTATAAATATGTCGATTGAAAAATTATATAACAATATTGTTGAAGAATGGAGAGTTACTGCTAGAGGTAAAGGCATGATAAATATTAGAAATGCTAATCCTTTTCCTGTAGTATTAGGTGTATTGCAAGGAATGTATAATAAAAAACCTGATACGACAGTCTATATAGTAACTAATACTTTAGAAACAAGACATAATTTAATTGAATATTTAACTAATACAGATAATGAAGAAAATAATTTAGAATTTAAAAGATTATTAACTAAAAAGAACATTATTATTCTAAGTATTGATTTAGCTAATACTTGGCATGTTCTTGTTACTAAAGATTTATTTATATCTATTGGTATTAATACTTATGAACAATGTATTAATTATGGTATTCATGCTAGTAAATATCAATTAATCTTAGTAACTGCTGATAGCAAAGATAAAGCACTATTCTACGAAAAAGTTACTCTTATAGCTGAAAATGAAGTAAAAAACATTATTAACTATAATGAAAACTCCCCCGTAGAGGAAACTCAAATAGGCTTAGATATTACTGATGAAACAGAACTTACTACTCTTAATAAATATAATCAATATATTTTTGATAGTGTTAAGATATTAGGTAGTTTTGATGCCATAGACCTTATTAAAAACGGTAATCCTTTATGTAATATTAGTTCTACTGATGTATGCTATGATATAGCAAGGCAAAATGGTTGGGATGAAAATTTAGATATGTCTATCGAATTTAATAAACAGATAGATATGTACTATAACCCAAATAGTATTAGAGAAAGAGCCGACACAGTATTTGACATTATTCGTAAAAGGAAAAAATTGCTTGCTGAAAATTCTGTTAAACTTGATGCTATTATTAAAATAGTTACGGAACATCTTGGAGAAAGAATTATGATTATTAATAAATCATCTGAATTTGCAAAACTTGTAACTGCTTATATAAACGATAAAATATCTAATGCAGACCAAAGATATATGCAATATGATGTATGTTATAATTATCATGATGATGTCGATAAGATTGAAGCTAAAGATGCTTTAGGTAAACCGATTTTAGTTAAAAGTGGTGCTAACAAAGGAAAAATAAAAATGCTTGGAGCAAAAGCTCAAAAATCGCTTGTAAACGATTATTTCCTTTCGGGTAAAGTAACCATCATTTCAACAAATTCAGCACCTGACAAAGCATTCTGTGGCGAAATAGACGTGACTATAATCACTTCTCCGATGTGTTTGACGTTTAAGGAATATCGATATAGAATGACCGGCTGTCATTATATAGGAAATCCACACAAAGTATATAAGTTGTATTGTCGAAACACAATAGAAGAAAGAGATTTAAGCAAAGAAAAGCCTACAAATATGTATCAAATTGTTAATAATAGCAAAAAAGAGGCTAAATTTGATGAAAATTTGGGTGCAATAGTTGTTTATTAGAAAAAAATTTCGTATCTTTGCATTGTTGAAATACAAAACAAGTTCTTTGAAAGTATGAGTGAAAATAATTCTGTTGTAGTTGCAACAAATAATTCTGTTGCAACTGGCGGTTATAACGCTGGAGCTATTCTTACAGATACTGAATTGGTTGCTGCTGAAGCTTTTCTAAAAAGATTCATCAGTACAGAAAAAGGTGGAATTAAAACAGTAGCCGATGGCATTGCTCTTATTACTAGAGCTAAAGACTTAAATATTCCATTTACTTCTGCTATTGAACACGTTCATGTAATTAATGGCAAAACCGGCGTAGATGTTCATGTTTTAAAGGCATTGTTACTAAGGGCAGGTGTAACATATAGGAAAGTTAAAGATTATGCACCTCTGTATGAATATACAGATGGTTACAATGTCTATAAAGAAACACAACTTCCTATATATTGTGTTATCTGTCGTAATGAACAAGACGCTGAAAAAGTTTCATCTGCACCTGATGATAAAATAGGTGTATATCCTTTAAGGTATTATGTAGATTTAAAAGGTGCATATTATAATCAATTCCAAATATCTGATAAATGTAAAATTTGTATTAATAATGTTCAAGCTAAAGCTGTTGCAGCTAAAGGTGAATTTCCTATAATTAGAGTTCCTGCACAGCCTTATGATTACATTACTGAATATGAATTTACAAGACGTCAAATGATTTTTGGAGAAATTGTTGTAACGCACGCTGTTGGTAAGTTTACATATACTGAAGCTGTTTCTGCTGGCATGTTTGATAAAGATACTTATAAAAAGTATCCAAAGGTTATGATTAGTCATAGAGCCTTTACTTATGGTGCTAGAGAAATAGCAGACGATGTTTGTTTAGGTTTAATGGAAACCACTGAACTTAAACAAATTAATAATATACCTATATCTGATTCAGATATGGTAGAAATTGAATAGTTAAGTAGTAGTAGTCGAACTACTTAATACCCTTTTAGACTAACTTTTTAACATTAACGCTCTGTAATGGAGCATATTTATTAACAAATTAAACTTTTTAAAACTATGCTTAAAGGCAAAATTACTTTCGGCTTCAATGCCGTTGCAGCAGGTCAGAAGACTGCTGGTGTTTCTAATGAACCCCTCTTTGTTATTACTTCTACTCCTGGTGGTTTCCGTATTACTCCTGCCGTTAGTGCAGCTCTTCAGCTTGCAGCAGGTGATTATATTCAGCTTAACGATAATATCGCTCAGATTGACGAGGCTATTCGCATGAAGAATCCTGACCTTGTTGCACTTTGCGAAGAGAATGGTCTTAACCTTGAGAATGCTGAGGATGTTCAGATTGTTCGTAATGAGCTTCGTGAGTTCTCTATTTCTAAGGGTGTTGCAATTCTTAACGCAGATGGTTCTGTTAAGCAGGTTGCCGCTCGTTCTACTAAGGAAGAGAAGCAGGCTTTCTTTGAACAGCATACAGCTGAGATTATCGAAGAGAATCGTGATGCTCTTACCGAGCTTGCAAAGCAGAATGGTATTGAGAATCCTACTGATGAAGACCTTGCTGCTGTTGTTCCTGTTGAAAAGCTCGTTCCTCGTATGGAAGATGCTTATACCGGAAGCAAGCTTGCTAATCTTTCTGGTATGACTGGATTTGGTCTTACTCTTAACTTTACTGATTCCAATATGTGGAACGTAATGAAGAGCGACCTTAATCCCGAAACTCGTGAATCTGTTCGTCGTACTTATACTGTAGACCTTAAGACTCCTACTACTGCTAAGGTTAGCAATGGTAAAGAGCTTATTGAAGTTCCTGCATATAAGCTTGTTGACGTAAAGGACGAAGCTGTTACTCCTCGTGGAAAGAAGAACGAGGCTGCTGCTGAAGATTAAATTTTCACTCATACAACCAAATTCCTTGACTAGTTGGAGGAGTTAATCCTCCAACTAGTATTTTTTGTCTTTCTATTTATAAAAATTAAAACGTTTTAATTATGGCAGAAAATCAAGAAAAAGTAGTTGCTAATGTTCCCGAAAACACAACTAAACCTAAACATCGTAGAGGTGTTACTAACGAAACTCGTTCAACATCTAATCTCAAATTTACTGAGGCTGATGCTACAAAGCAAGGTTTGTTTGTTGGTGCTATGGTTGAAGCTAATGTTACTTGGGCTACATATGGCGAAGATGCTACTGGTACACCATCATTTGCTGGTAAAGCTGTGCCTAATGTTTCTCTTCATTTTACTTCTCTTCATGCTAAACCTAATGAACGTCGTCATGTATTTCTTCGTTTGTCTCCTGTTGAGTCTAACGTTGATACCATGCCTGGTGGTTCTAAAGAATGGCAAGTAAATCAAATCTTTGCAACTATTAAGCATGTTCTTGAGGTCTTTTATCTTAAAGGTCGTCCTCTCACAGAAGCAGAAGAAGATGCTTTGTGTTTGCCTTTCGATGAAGTAGCTGAAGACGGAACATATAATCCTATCGAAGCAGATGATGTTCTTGCTGGTTATCGCGTTGTATTTGAGAATTTTGTAGCTATGCTTAATGGTACATTTAGTGCTGATGGTACTGAAGCTTCTGGTAAGCCTTGCTATAAAGATGCTAATGGTAACAGTCTTCGTGTATTCATGAAATTGTTACGTTATACCAAACGTGGTAACAAAGGTTGGCAAGCAGTTGGTCAGAATGGTGACCTTGCTTTCCCTCGTTTTGTTGGTGAAGGTATTCTTGAATTGATGAATAAAGCAGACGAACCTGCTAAGATTCTCAAGATTAATCCTATTCTTGAAAGTATTCATCCTCAGCAAGTAGTAGAACCTAAAGCACCTTCTATGCCTAATGTTCCTTCTGCTGCTCCTGGTTTTGTAGGTGGTGGTGTTCCTATGGGTGGTGCTCCAACAGCTCCTATGGGTGGCTATGACCCTTATCAAGAAACTAGAAGCGATATGCCATTTTAAGTAAGTCAACTTCTAACATAAGGCGGTACTAAAATTAGTATCGCCTTTTTTGTATTTATGAGAAGAGGTCCAAATACCACAAATTTAACTAAAGATTATATTGAGTCTAAAATATCTCAAGAATTAATCATATCTAAATATTTAAATATAGATATTAATGTTGTTAAAAATTGTATTGAAAAGAATGTACTTATTGAAAGTGTTTTCAGAACTGATGACACTAACAAAAGTATGGGCATTCAATATAATAATAAAGGAAAACTGAAAGTAAGAGATTTTGGTGGATTTGGCTTCTTTGATGATGTATACGGCGTTGTTGCTTATGTTTTAAGTCATGCTTATGGCAGACAAATAGATACAAAAAATAAAAGTGATTTCTATTTTGTGTTGAAACATATTGCTTCTACATTCGCTGATATAATAGACAATAAAGAAGTTGATCCAAATTTAGAATATGCTATTGCAGATGGTCTTAATACAATGCGACATACAAAACGTAAGATTGACATTGCTTTTAGACCTTGGAATAAAAATGATTCTAATTTATGGAATAAATGGAAAATATCACTTACTTTTTTAGATACTCATTATGTTTATGCAGTAGACCAATTTTATATTGATAGAACACCATATAGTGTTCCAAAATATTATTATAACGAAAATGACCCTTGTTATGCTTATTATTTAGGAACTGATAATAAAGGTATTATAAACTGGAAATTATATTTTCCTTTAAGGGATAGGTCTAAACAACTTAAATTTATAACTAATGCTAATTGTATTGAAGGTTGGTATAACCTTGAAAATATTAAATATGATTACATTATTATAACCAAAAGTAGTAAAGATAGATTAGCTATTGGTAATCATTTGTTGAGGTATCCTCTCTACGGGCGAGATGGCAAAATTAATATTGGTATTGTAAACGTTTCTAGTGAAAATTATAAACTTCATGATGAAGAATATAAAATTCTATTTAATAGAACTAAAAGCGGTAAAATATTTTCATTATTTGATTTTGACACTACTGGTAGAAAAGGTGCTAAATATTTAAGTGATACTTATGGTATAAAATATCTTTTTATTACTCGTGGAGAATTTGGATTACCAAATTATGGTTGTAAAGATTTTGCTGAACTTGTAGAAAAATATAATGAAATAAATGTAATTAAATTTGTAAAAGAGACATTATCTTATGTTATCAACGAATATGAATCATACTCAGCCTATAATATCGAGGATGAAATACCCTATTGAAACTGATTATGTTCAAATAAGTCGATATAGTGATTCTACTGTACTTTGTACTAGAATACTTTTAATTTCAATTACAGAACAAGAAATTAAAGACTTAGAACAAGAAGACGGATTTATTGTTAGACAAATTAATAACGAATCTGTTAAATTTACTGCTAAACATTGTTATGCTTTCGGTTCAATTGATTTCAACAACAAAGAAGATTTAGATATGATTGCTGGATTTAATTGGATGAAAGATTTTACTCCAGGAGCATTTGTTCCTTGCCACTATAATTATGCTTCTCATACCGGAGATATTATCAATGGTAGAGCATGGCTTATTGAAACTTGGGATAACATTAAAGCTATTAAGTACGCTCATGCCAGACTCAATAAACCAAAATACGTAGCTATAGTTGGATATAAAACTAAACCTCCTACGAAATATAATAAACACTATGAGTAAATTAGATTCTTTTATTACCAAACTTTCTATGTCTGATATTAGATGCATCACACTTCATATTAAATGGTATGGAGCTAAAGGTGCAATAAAATATGCTCAAGATACTATGGAGGGATGTCAAACTGTATATCCCAACGGTATTCATAGATGTCAAACTGATAGTGCTCATTATGCTTTTTGTATTCAAGAGATTTTTTATATTCTTGAAGAATATTCTTCTGAATTTACTCCTGAAGAAAAACAAAATATTATAAAAGAAACAGAAGAACTTCATGATAAAAATCTTTTATTTGAAATTGACCATCCTAAAATAGAATACAAAAATAAAACTAAAATTAAAAAGACTTCTAGTAGAGGTAAACAAACTAAATTGTTTAGTGATGCTGAAACTAGAAGTAAGCCCGCCCGTAGAGAGAAATCCCAACCTATTAACATAAAAGAAGTAGAAACAAAATTATCATATAAATTATCATTATGATGATAGATACTATTATGTATAAACGTGGAGCATTGCCTAATAGTGTTCTTGAATGGGCAATATTTCATGATGAAGGAAATCCATCTATTCGTATAGCTCATGGTGTATATGGAGGCAAAACTCGAACAGATACCATTATTCCTACAATGACATCTGTCGAAAAAGAAATTGATTCTAGAATTAAAGCTAAACGAAAAGAAGGTTATTTAACTTTAGAAGAAATTAAAGATAGTGCACCGGTAAAAATTGTTAATAATCTTTTTACTTATCTTCTTACTTATCTTCCTAAATACAATACTGCTAATAATGGTAACATTCTTCCTATGTTATGTAAAACACTGGAAAACGGTAAACCTTTTGTTAAAAATATGTATAAAGGTCAGTGGAAGATAAATGGATTAAGATGTCTTATTGGTATTGAAGAAGCTGATAGTTTATTTAGAAGATTTAATATTAAGTTTCAAAGTCGAGAAGGAACTACATGGAAACTTTGTATTCTTGAAGATGAAATTAATGCTTTTCTTGAAGGCAAAGATGACATTATAGATTTGATGTTACATGAAAATGCTTATCTTGATGGAGAACTTTATATACCTGGATGTACTGTCAATGAAATCAATCATATTGTCAAAGACCCTTGGTCTACAAGACACAAAGATTTGCAATATTGGTGTTATGATATTGCAGTTGACAATATGATTTACTCTAATCGCAGTACTATATTGCATAGCGCAATGAAAGATAATATTATTCATTTTGATGATATGGTTTCAAATATAGACCATATGTCTCACAAAAGAATAATTAATTATATCGATGAATTGCCTATAGCTACTATAGAAGAAGCTATTGCGTTTAGAGATAGAGCTATAAATATAGGTTTTGAAGGACTTGTTATGAGAAACATTTCTGCTGAATATCAATTCGGTTCTAGAAAAGTAGATATTATGTACAAGTTCAAGAAAATTGATGATGGTTTATTTGAAATTGTCGATGTTGTTCCTGAAGGAGAACGTAGACAAAATCTTGGAAAACTTATTCTTAAAAACGATACTAACGATGAATTATTTGAATGTACATATAATGCTTCTCATGTTGAACAAGAACGATTATTAACATTAAGAAATAAATATATTGGTGGCAAAGCTTTTGTTGAATTTAGAGAACGTTCTGGAGTTAAACAAGTTCCTTTTCACGCTAAAGCTACAAAAGTATTTGAAAATGGCACTACAAGAATATGAAACAATAAGAAAAACTATAGATAAAAATAAAACATGGATTAATGTTAAATATAAACAAGTAATATCTAGAGAAATAACTTCCGGATATTATAATTTTGTGTTTAAATATAATAGTATGTTTAATTCCTATATGTATTATATAATTATAGGAAATGACGAATTTTCTCAAGATAAAGATTATCGCAAAGTATATGTCGATGATTATGGTAGAGGAAAAATGTCTATACCTACACAATTATATAATATTATAGCAGAAGGAAAACATAGTGATTTCCAGATTAGTATTGAACCGATAGATAATGGTACTAATTATACTGTTTATGAAATAGGTTTTTAACTAATTTTTCTCCGTCCGCACCTATTGCGTTATATTAGGCTGCCACCTAAATAACAGCGATAGATGCGGATTCTTTTGTGTCTGTCAAACTATAATTTAGGTAGCTTTACAAGTTATCAGCAAAGAAAATAAAACGCAACAGACGCGAAATTTCAAAAAGAAATAATTTCCTGAAAAATTAACATTTTTTATTTGGTGGTTATAAAATAAATTGTTATCTTTGCAATATGAAACAATCAAATGCTATTAAACCAAACTTTAATATAAGTTATGGTAAACGTATTTTAAAAGAGCATTTAGTTATAGCTGTTGATAAAGTTGATATAACTAAGGTTAAATATTTTAAAAAAGGTCCTTATGTGATGCAGTTAGCTTATATTGTATTTCTTAATATAAAACTTTATTATTTAAGTGTATTAATAACACATCAAGATAACAAAGTTATTAGTAAGGCATACTTATCTGAAGATGCTGCTATGGCTCTTATCGAAGATATTAAAAACAATAAAATAAAATTATAATTATGGGTTTGTATAAAATTAGTGCTGATTTACAAGCAATATTCAATGAAATTGAAGAAAACGGTGGTGAAGTTACAGACGAACTTATCGAAAAACTTCAAATTGGTGAAGAAGAACTTAAAGATAAGTTGAATAGTTATGTTCAAGTTATTTCTAATCTTCAATCAGATGTCGACCAATGTTCTGTTGAAATTAAACGTATTCAAGAAATTAAGAAAAGCAAAGAAAATCTTATTGATAAATTAAAAGAAGCTGTTCTTAAAGCTGTTCAAACATTTGGTGAATATACTAAATCTGGTACAAAATGTATTGATTTAGGTACTTGTAAACTTTCTACTCGTAAAAGTACATCTGTTGAAGTATATAAAGATTTTGTTGATAGTTTAACAGATAGAGCTGCAAATTATCTACATGGACTTAATGCCAACAAAATGTTATTAGGTTCAGACCCTCATCGTGATAGAGAGTTTATTGATAATAATAAACTTACTGATTACGATTTATATGCAATAGATTTTAAAATATCTATTGACATAGATGCGCTAAGTGCTATTAGAGGCAATTATGATGAATTATTCGGAATATTAATGAGTGGTAAAAACGCTGATGTTCTTAAAATTGAAGCTTCTGTTGACAAAACTAAAGCTAAAACAATGATGCTTGGCAGTGAACCTCTCAGTATTGCTAAAATTAATAATAATCAATCTTTAACAATCAAATAATATGATAGGAGAAGTAAAAGGCAGACCTTGGTTTTTCAAAGGTGTAAAAAATGTTACTAATTGCGAAACTTCAGAAGAAGTTATGCATGAAGCTAAATTAGACTTTAAAGTTGCTAAATGTCCTATTGTTGCTAAAATGCCTGCTATTCTTACTAGTGGGCAATTAGCAATGACAGATGAATCATTTCTCTACGGGGGAGACCATTATGCTCCTGTAGAAAATTGTTTTGCTACTTACAGAACTGATAAAAATATTCCTCTTGGTTTTGTAAAAGGTAGATACGAAATTGTACAAAATACTGACGCTTTTAAATTCTTTGATAATGCAATTGGAAAAGATAAAGCTATATGGGATACTGCTGGTGCTTTTGATAATGGTAAACGAGTATTTGTTTCCGCTAAATTACCAGGAGACATTACCGTTAATGGAAAAGATAAGATTGAAAACTATCTTGTTTTTCTTAATAGCCATGACGGCAGTAGCGGTGTTAACATTTTATTTACTAGTGTTCGAATAATTTGTCAAAATTGTCTTCCTGCGGCTAAACGTAATGCTGACCAATTTATAAGATTCAGACATACTTTTAGTGTTCATGATAATATTCAAACTGCTATCGATATTCTTGGTATTTCTAGAAAAATGCAAGAAGATGCTGGTGAATATTATAATCATTTAGCTACAATCAAAATGACTGATGACCAAGTTATGGATATGATAGCTAGAGTTAATCTAAGTGATGAAGAGTATAGTTTTATTAAAATGGAACAACCTAGACTTAGATTAATGTTTGCTAGAAACGGTATGGTTGTATCTGATGCTAATATTAGTACTAGAAAACTTAATACTATGTGTAATATGCTTGATTATTATACATGGGGTCCTGGTCAAAGAGAATATAAAGGTACAGCATGGGGTGCATTTAATACTATTACTGGATATTATGCTAATGAAGCAAATCTTGATGGTGCTAAACGTATGGATAGTCTTCTTTATGGTAATGCTAGTAATATTATGAACAAATCATTTAATCTGGCATTAGATTTAGCATTGGCATCTTAATTTTTAACAAACTTTAATAGAATAACTCTTGTTTATTTCTATTAAAGTTTGTATCTTTGCAGAGTAAAATAATTTATTATTATGGTAGAAGAAAGTTGTGTATCTAAAGATAGTATGATGTTTGGCGTACATTATACTGATGCTAATAACAATCTTGTATTAGCTAATTTAAAAGATTATGCTATTAATGTTAAATATACAAAGCTAATTCGTCATGCTATTGCTCCAACTTACGCTCATGAAACAGATGCAGGTATGGATTTATATGCTGCTGAATTTCATTGGGATGTAGATAAAGAAGTTTGGAGATATAAAACTGGAATAGCTTTTGAAATTCCTGTAGGATTTGTTGGTTTAGTATTTCCTCGTTCTAGTATTTGTAATGTTAAAGCAAATCTTACAAATTGTGTAGGAGTAATCGATTCTTGTTATCGAGGAGATGTAGGATTGGTATTTAGAGATACTGACCCTTTTAATTCTAATGCTCCGTATAAAGTAGGAGATAGAATTGGACAAATTATTATTATTCCAATTCCTAAAATCAAATTACAATTAGTAGAAGAATTATCTGAAACTGATAGAGGAGATGGTGGATATGGAAGCTCAGGAAGGTAAAGTTGATGTTGATAGCAGTTTAACTGTCGAAAGATTTGAAAAATGTATTAAACATTTTAAAAAACTTGGAGCATCTAAAAACACAGAAATTCGCGATGCTAATTATAATAAAATTATATTAGTTGAATACGATATTTCTAATCATACTATTTTATTAATAACTGAATAACTTATGAAAGAATTTGTTAAAAACATGATTGCTGAGCATAAAGAGCTCAACGAAAAAATTAAAAAACTTAAACTTTTTGTCAAAATTGCACTTAATGACAAAAATGTTGCTAAAGAAGACTATAGCTTAGCTTGTGAACAACTTACTGCAATGAATCAATATAGTAATGTTCTTGAATATCGTCTTGATAGATTTGGTATTTTCATTGTTGACGGACAATATTTAGAACGTGTAGATGTTGATTTAAACAAAAATGGAAAATAATTCGCTCCCCCGTAGAGGAATATCCAAATACAAGTTAGTTCTTTATCGTATTCATGGTTGTACTGCTTGTCATATTACTCAAACAATAGTTACTAAATTATTAAAAGAGGAATTTCCTGAAATTAATTTATATTTGTTTAATGTAGAATATGATGACATCAAACTTGATAAAATACGAGACCTTCATTTAGATGATTATCCAACATTAATTATGTATAAAATAACATTGGATAAAGATATTGAAATGTGGAGGCTTGTAGGAACTTATCCAAAAGATTATATTAAAACTTATATTAATAACGTATTAAATTCTTAAAATTATGTTTGTAAAAGTAGATTTGACCGTAGAAGGTTATGACAATTATCTTATTAATACCGATTTTGTTAGTCAGTTGTATAATGACGTTAAATCTGGTCAATTTGTAGTAGAAATTTCTAAATGTAACGAAGTTACTAATCTTGAAATTACAGAAGATTCTTTCCATCGTTTGGTAGGATTCCTATTCAAAGATAAGAAGAATGCTCAAAAGCCTACAAATATTATTCTTAGCACTAATACTAGAAGGTATCGTTCTAAGTATAATAATTATAAAAACGATAATACTGAAACAAAAGAGTAATAATCGATACCTGTCCTAGAAATAGGGCAGGTATTATTTTATGTGATAAGTATGAAAAAATTATTAATAACTATTTTTGTAAACAAGCATATAAAAGATTAATATGAAAGAAGTATTTTTGACAAAAGGTAATTCAAAGTGGATACCTTTCCATTTAATTTTCTTTAAAGGTATTGATTGGTTAATTCTTCCATGTATAAATTATGTACCTAAAAATAAAGTACAATGCTATGGAAGTGAAATAGTTTTTGGTTGGCTTAAATGGAGAATGAGTATCTATTTCCATATTTGCAATTAAATTAGAATAAATTATGAAAGCAAAAGATTTGATGATAGGAGATTATGTTTCCCTTAAACCAAGTGGAATGATTATTAAAGTAGCAGCAGTTCATAATAAAAAAGTAGCTTATCATGCTGTTGTTAATAGATTATCATGGGTTTGGGAAAGTTTA
>Ga0326514_10001830_pt1 | contig 13672 bp, 33 predicted proteins | sample 3_2548_0518_D_FD_203653 | JGI IMG/M metagenome (GOLD analysis project Ga0326514, IMG submission 203653) | Bovine rumen microbial communities from UC Davis, California, United States - 3_2548_0518 | ecosystem: Host-associated > Mammals > Digestive system > Stomach > Rumen | place: USA...
AATCGTATGAACGATGCGCACAAGAACAACATCCCACGCAATCCACACGATGAAGCCATTGATTGCCGTGTTCACCAGTGCCACAAAGAGCAGAAGCAGAATCGAAAGAAAAATTGCGGTTCCTTTACTCATTAGTTTTCACCCCCGTTCGGAATAACATGACCGCCGTCAAACTCGGATTTCCAGTGATGATAACCCCCATTAGGGTCAAGGAACTCAACATCATAGTTGCCGTTGTAATAATCCTGATAGATGACACACGCCACCGCGTAGGTATGTCCAAGAGCGGTAATCTTATCGCCAACGCAGATATTCATTACTCGTCACCCCCAAACATTTTATCCCAACAGGTGGGGCAGATGCCAGAGATAAGCATCTCGCGGTCATCGGCGGAGAGATAGGAAAAAGCGCTTTGCGCGTGTTCTCCATTCTGCCACGCCCAATAGTCCTCTTTCTTGACGGTCACAATGTGGTCATTGTGACAAAAAACGCAAGGAATAATAAGGTCAACTGTCATTTTTGTTTGCTCCTTTTCTTATTTTCTATATTTATTTTACCATATTTTTTAATATTTGTCAATAGGTAAAATAATTTTTTTATTGTTAATCGCGCTCAACAACAGATGCAATCTGTTTTTCTACTTCCTCAAGGGCAGTTTTAATTGTGCGCTCACTCTTAAAAATAAGAGAGAAAAAATACAATACATTCCAAAGAGGAATAGCGCAGGTAAGAATTACACGAATAATTCCACAAAACTTCTCAAAAGGAGAAGTAACATTGAAGGTAACATGAGCGTACTTTTTCCGCAGATGCCACCGCAAAGAAAACACAAGCCCCGCAGTAAGCAGAATATCAATAATGGTAAAAGCAAGATGAATAATAAGAATGGTTTTCATTTAGGTTTTCCCCTTTCGTATTTTGTAATTTAATTATATCATGCTATTGGTTGAATGTCAAGACTTTTTTAAAAGTTATTTTTTTAACAATTGGCGCCCGGGCAGTTAGCCGAGACTTACGCCTCGGCTTCCAAATCAATATAATTCCAGTCAGCAAGGTCATTCATCAGCTTAGCAATTGCTAATGAAAGAACGTATGCGGCTTCGTTATCAGACAGATCAGCGCATTCATTAAGGGCGATTCGTCTGATTTGATTTGCTAACATAGTAAGTTTTTTTTTATCCGTTGCTGATGACATTTTTTATCTCCTTTCAGCATTTTGGCATTCTGTCTTTCAACAGTTCCCCTGCCACATCAAACAGAACACCCCAAGACAGATTAAGATTACTGCAAACCTCGCGGATTGCTTCTTCGCTGTCAAGTTCAATTTCCGAACCATCAATCCAACTCCAAAAGTCGGATTCACTCATCTTGAAAATTGCGCCAAGCGTCAAATCAAGATTGAGATATTCCTCATTCGGAAAACCGAGGAACACGCGGGGGTAGGAATATCCGATACTACTGGTTTCATCATTGATGATGTAATGAACCCAACCGACACGGAAATGATAAGTTTTTACCATTATTTTTGTTCTCCTTTTCTCAATTTCTATATTTACTATATCACATGACGGGCGGTTTGTCAAGACTTTTTTTAAAATTTATTTGGTCGATTAACCGTTCCGCTTCCCAACTGAAAATGTTGAGCAGAGCGCTAAGGGCTTCAACGCACTCTTCACGGTTATCGGTTTGATTCATAACTAACTGCGCCCAAAATTCCCATGTTGTCATAGTATCAATTCCTTTCTTTTGGTATCTTTAGTATAACACATTTTGAGCGGCTTGTCAATAGATTTTTTAGGGTTCCTCCGCATTTCGGTTTCACTCTTGGAAATCGTCTAACGCTGTCACCCACGGTATACATACCATCAAACCAGCAAACCAAAGGTCGTCCACACCCCTTTTTCACATTGTTTTCTTAAAAACAATCGTTCTTCCGTGGCTAGAATCTATCTTGTAAAAATCACTAACACGCATTATTTGGTACTCGCAGGGCAGATGTTAGCTTCCCTCCACAGTCGTAAGGTTAATGGCCACTCCCTCACTGACATTTATAGTATAGCATACATTCCGCAAAAAGTCAAGAGGTTTTTTAAAAGTTATTTATTTAACAATCTCATTACCCGGGCGCGAACTTCACCGCGTTAAAGCGGTGAAGCCCACAAAGAAAGAAGAGAGAGGAAAAGAAAGGAAATAGAGAGGAAGTGGTGCGCGCGGTGGGACTTGAACCCGCGGCCACTTGATTAAAAGTCAAGTGCTCTGCCATCTGAGCTACGCGCGCATGAGAAAAGGGGCGGTGTCACCCGCCCCCGCGGGAGTTAGGCATTTCGCACAAAGTACGACACGCGCTTTTCCTCGACCTTGGCGATTTCGCCATCGAGCTTCATCTGCCGCAGAATGGCAGACACACGCTGAGCAGAGAACTCAGACCCGCGCTGAGCGTTGAGCATCTTCGTCAGCTCAGACGCGCGGTACTGCTTGCCGACTTCCATCAGCTCGAAGATGACGCCGCGCAGCTCGGCGTTCTCACGCTGATTGGGAGTGGGCTTGCGGATAGCACCGCTTTTCTTTTCGAGCGACACGAGCATCGACTCGAATTTCTCGCGCACATCGGCGGGCAGCTCGTAATGAGCGAGGACATACTCCACAGCAGACTTCTGAGTAACCTTGTTAGTCATGGTATCAACCCTTTCTCCGTTTTTAGGACTTCGGCTGTCCTTTGTGATTTTATTATATCATAGGTTTGGGGATTTGTCAAGCACTTTTTTCGGCTTTTCCAAAAAATTTTTTTCGGCGCACACTTCAAGCGATTGCATTTCCCTTTCCCTTTGACATCTTAATTATACCACATCTTGAGCGGCTTGTCAAGACTTTTTTGAAAAAGTTTTGAAGATTTTTTTTGCGGGCTTCAAAACTTGGAGCCTTGGGCAACCCCGCTCTGTTGTGCACCCCCTTGGAACATCTTTATAGTACACCCATTTTGAAAAAATGTCAAGCATTTTTTCAAAAGTTATTTTTTTAACAATCGGCGGCCCGGGCACAAGGGTTAGTCAGTGCTAACCCTCAATCTCTTCATCACCCAGAATTTCAATGTCAAGACTCACCCACGGCAAAATCTTGATGTTTTCTTTGCCGATTTCCTCAACCTCGAACACGCCACCGCAGCAGCCGCAGATGATGTACTCATTGTCAATCATGATGCCGCCGTAGGTGTCATGATCGAAGTCCTTAAATTTAACCTGATTCGCAATCATTCTATGCAACCCCTTTCTTGAAATCTCGACGATTATAACTACCCTTGCCTTTTTTGGCGGGGACTTTTCCACCCTTGCGGCGGAACGCCAGATACTGCTGAAGTTCTTCACCAGTTTTTTTATTTACACGCTTATCGTATTTCTTCTGTTTCATAGTTTCTCATTCCTTTCTCTTGGTGTTTTTATTATAGCACACCAAAATGCAGTTGTCAAGTATTTTTATTTGAAAAATTGACAAGTTGTGATTCCTCTTTCTTTGAGATATTCAATCACATCATCAGCAGGATATTTACCCAAAGCGTTAAAAGAGGGCATTTCTTCACAGGGGGCATAGGAAATTTTTGCCACAACAGAAAAAATATCCGTTTCCAAAATTTCTTTTTTCTGGAGATTTTTTCTTACTTCTTCCCATGCGCGCTCATTGATAAATACATTGAAATAAGCGACATTGAGCACAATTTTTGATGAAAAGAGTTTCTGCCGAAAACTAATCCCCCACCCATCAAGAATCGCGCGCGTGTTGGAAGTAAAAGGAATTTCATATTCCCGCAGATAGTCTTTCGGCTGCTCTGCTCGCAGCAGAGTTGCAGAACGAGAAGCAATTTTAATATCATTGACGAAAAGGTCAGTCGTTTCAACAAAAAAGTTCATGGTTTTTCTCTCCTTGTCTTTTGGTACTTTTATTGTACCACAAAGATAGAATGTTGTCAAGTATTTTTTAGTAAAGTTTTTTTCTTTTTATATTCGACTTTTCCTCGGCACCATGGACAGCTACCATGATTGCGGCAGGTGGCGTCAATAGCTTTACTGCCGTAATAGGGTTTGCGATGCTCTTTTCCGCTTGCAATAGCTTTATCAAGCATGACTCATGCCTCCTTTAGCTTCTTCATTATATCACTTTTGGAGCGGCTTGTCAATAGAAAATTTTTCCAGTTGCCCGGGCGGTTAGGGGGAGCTAACCCCCCTTTGTTAATTTTTAGTCGAGACGGAAATGTGGGGACTAAACAGCCAGCGCAGAGCCATGCCGACAAGCCCACAAATCCAGTAGGAGAAATAGGGCAGAGAGGGAAACAGGTGGATTGCTACCACGTCCCACAGCACCCACACGAAAAGCCCACCTACAAAGTAGGCAATCGCAGAAGAAACGAGGATAAACCCCAGAATCACAAGGCAACCAATTTTCACATCATCGTACATTTTTTATTCCTCCTTAAAATTAAATCAACATTTCTAGAATTTCCAGAATGTTATTGACATTATACGCAGAGTTATCACGGCTTGCGTTGCACCAATCAATGCGGTTTTTCGGCTCGTCATCGAAAAGGATACCACATTCGATTTTTGCTTTCGGCGTTCCGTAAGGAACAATGTGAACATTATTGAACCAGAAGTCGGGGAACGCAGAGCGAATTGCCGAGATTTTCGCAAGGGTCACAGCTTCATCATAGGGAGCAGAGCTACCCTTGGCAAGCCATGACACGATGTTGATTTTCCAACCCTTGGACTGAAGTCTGCGGCAGAGCCATGCGAGTTTCTTCATGTCGAGCATGGGAGCGGCTTCGGCGTAGGGAGAAGGGTCAGCGGCGTGCAGTTTTGCAAGCCAATTTTCCACGCCGTAGAGATCAAATAGCGTACCATCCATGTCAAAGTTAATAATCTTGATGCGAGGATTCATTTTACTCTTTCCTTTCCTTGTCCTTTTGTGGTTTTATAATACACCCATTTTTGCAATTTGTCAATAGGTTTTTAAAAGTTATTTATTTAACAATCTCGTCGCCCGGGCCAGTTAGGGAAGGCTTACCGCACTTCCCAAACTGAATTTGCCACAAAAATCGCTTTAGTGGGCGAAAGCCCAAGCTGAGAATAAATCTCATTTGTGGGGGTATATCGTCCATTTTTAAGGTTGACGATGCCGCCTCTGCCGTTATGGTCACAGACCTTCAAATACAGATAAGCGGAGTTAGCGAAACGAATCACTGCACCGTCGGGAATAGAGCCAACATGATTCATGGTAGATTCTCCTTTCAGCAATCGTCAGTGTAACAACCCATGTAGGGGTCAAAGCCGCAATCATCATCGACATTGGCAGGCTCATAGTCTTCATCGGGGTCAACGATGTAGTCATCGCCTTTATCCCAAAAGACGGCGAAATCGTCACACTCGTCAATGGGGTCAAATTCGGGGTACAGCATACAGCACCCATTTGCATCGTAGTAGGGGCAATCCCAACCATTTACAGGACAGTAGATAACCTTTGCCATTTTCATCGGCTCCTTTCTTGTTTGTGCCTTTATTATACCACGTTTCTATTGGATTGTCAATACTCATTTCAAAATTTTTTTAACAGTCCCTTTTAGAAAATCATTTCATTTTCCATTATTATTATAATATATTTTTGAAAAGATGTCAAGTGGTCTTTTATTAATCTCAGTTGGAATTGTACGGGGCTGTAGTTCAAAAGATTGTTAAAAAATGGACAAGAGATCGCCCGGGCAAAAAATCGTGACAAATTTTTCACGATCTGCCGCAAATAAAAAGGGTCAAGCGAAAACTCGACCCAAAAATGTTAAATTCTGGTATAGAGCCCCCACTTGCCCTCGTAGTCATACTGATGGCAATTTTTGGTATAAGGCTTATGTGCCTTGACGCACCGTACAAAAATTTGAAGTTCAATTTTTGCATCTTCGAGGGCGGTATGTTCCTCCTTGTAAGAAGGATTTTGAGAAATGAAGGCAAAAAAACTTTCTGCCGTGGAAGCAATGCACTTGCCGCTCCTGGAACGAAAATTATTTTCAAGGCAAAAATCAATGTATGACTTGCGCTTGCCGAGGATTTGCATTGCCATCAACTGAATGTCGATAAATTCTCGACCTTCGAGCAGGGCACAGCAGGCGGTTTTGCAATAGTCAAAACCAGTATTGAAAGCCATGACATACCGCACGTTAAAGAAATTCAGCAGAGCATCAACAGCGGCGATAGCCTCAGCCTCAGTAGCAATCATGGTGGCTTCACCCGTAGCAACCATGTGCAGGTATCGCTCGAAATTCTTTTTTGCATACTCGTCTTTATTGATTTCGGAGAAATGCTCCGCAATCAGATAATTGAAACTTGCGGAAACATTGCCCATACGGTCATGGATTTGGCCGCCCAGATGGTAAATGCCTTTTGGGGCTGCGGCACCACCGAAAGTCTCAGTATCCAAAGTCACATAAAGATTTTTCATTTTGAAATCAATTTTCCTTTCCTTTTGTTGATTTTATTATAGCATATTAATGAACTGTTGTCAAGCACTTTTTTTATAAAATTTATAATGTGTGTTAAATGTGTACTGATAGACAAAACCACGCTTTTCAAAGATGTGACACATGGCAGGGTTATCATTCCACGGCGTAGCCCCAAGAGAATCAAAACCAAGAGACATCACAAAATCAATCAGCGCAGACGCAACGCCTTTGCCCTGTGATTTTTTGGAATAAACACACATGCGCGTGATTGCGTGATACTGCCTGTGGGGTTTGTAGAACACAGCGACCGAGCCGAGCAGTTTTCCATTTTCTTCCGCAACCAGCAAGCAACCATTTTTCACATCTTCGCGCACATCGGCAGGCGTGTTATAGTCCATATGCTTATTCTGAATTGCGCGAATGATGCGGATTGTATCTTGTTCTGTGGCATATCTGATAATCATGGTTGTTTCTCCTTTGCTTTATCTACTGGTATTATAGCATGAGCGGCTTATGTTGTCAATACCTAATTTTCCCCATATGGCGCCCGGTGAAACGAGGTTCAGGCATTCACCCGAACCTCGAGCCACTGGATCATCTTCTTGCTTTCGACTCTGCATCTCACCTTGAGACCGCCGCCGTTCTTTTCGCTCTCGCGTTCCATCGTGCAGAACACTTCAAGGAACTCTCTGAACTCGACAGCGTTCATCACATATGCGTCGTTTTCCTTGGTGATGTAGACGAACTTGGTGGAGTGGACAGTGGCGAAGTAGAAGTCCAGCTTTGCGGACATATCGTCACCGACAAGGAGCTTGGCAGAGGCGAGAGTGAAGTGACTGGACTTGACGGAGTAGCCGATACCGTCATGCTCCACATCAGAACCGCGGTCATATCCGATAGCGTCCTTGCCGGAGATCTTACCGTTGAGCATATAGTCAAAATTTTCCTCAAGGCGCTCGCCGTTGTTCTTGCGAGTGGAGATATTGGGGACATTAGACAGCTTGTTCATTATTGTACTTCCTTTCGTGTTTCAGTTTTTTTGTTTCTCTCTTGCTTTGTGACTTCATATTACACCCGGTCAGACATTTTGTCTATTCGCAAATTGTACAAATAAAAACTTTTTGATTGTGCATGATGCACAAATTGCTAAAAAAATAACAGACACAGAGCGGCTTTAGTGTTGATTAAATAACTGCAAGTGCTGTTAAGTATTTAACAAGCGTTTGTTGATGAATAGTAAAATAGGCTTTTGTGCAAAACAGAGAAATTTTATAAGTTAAATTGTGCACTTTGCTACTTTAGTGCATTAGTGTGAAATTTTTAACAAGGACGCCCGTTTTACTTTAGCACTTTAGCGTGATAAAGCTTCATCACTTTAATGCATTAAAGTTTTATCACTTTAGCGTGATGAAGTTTCGGGATTTAACGCTTTAGCGTGATAAAGCGCTAATTCGCTAACAATTTATCGCTTTAATGTGTTAAAGCGAAAGACGGCGCGCCTGGGCCGTGGGCGCGCCGCCAAAATAAAATACCCCCAACGGGAAATCCGCGGGGGCGAAGCTCACTTTTGACCGGATGCGATAACCGGATTGCTCCGCCCTGGCGTCCTGCGGGTTTCAGAGCACCCCGCCTGCGGTCACCCATTTATATACCGCGCACCAAGGCTCCGCGCGGTCGGGGTCGTGAGGTGAGGTCTTACCGACTCTCGTGGGTCAGCCCGTTCTCTCGGGTTGCCTCACCCTCGCCCTTTGTGTCTTTATTATAGTACAGACAACCGGAGTTGTCAAGCATTTTTTTTATTTTTTTTCGAGAGGGAGGATCACTCCTCATCGGAGTCCTCCTTAAAGACCTGCGACAGCAGGTCGTCGATGAACTGCTCTCGCAGTTCAAACCACTCGTAATCAGTGGGGATCATGGGCTTTCCTCCTTCCCTTGATTGTGATTAAACTATAGCACATCGTGCCCGGGTTGTCAAGCCCTTTTTTGGACTTTTTTTTATTTTTTTGCCCCCGCCTTACGGCTCCCTCACCTAGGTGCGGGGGCGTTGCGTCCGTCCTGCCGTCTCTGCGCTCTTCCTTCCAGACGCCCGCAGATGCTGGTTCACATTTATATCCCGCACAACAGGACTCCGTGCGGTCGAGGACTTTGTCATCAAGGACTTACCGACTCTCGTGGGTCTTGCATCCCTCACCTCTTCGGACTTTTGGGCTTTGCCTTGCTTCCCTCATTTACATCTTGATTATACAACAGGTTTTGTGGTTTGTCAAGCATTTTTTTGACTTTTTTTGTTGACTCTGGAAGTCTAACCAGCAGTGATGTTTGCCCACCACTGAAATGGGGCGTCCGCTCTTTGATTCCCCGAAGGGCACAAGGCAGGCTCGGTTCGCTAGACACTGCCATTGGAATAGGACTTTTTGGGGGAGATCCTTTAGAACCCCTTTGATGGTTTAATTATACCACCGATTCATGCTTTTGTCAAGCACTTTTTTTATTTTTTTTTTCGAGGTTTCCCCCGGGCTTATTCAGCCCAGGGATCGCCCTCGGCGAGGTCGGCTTCGTAAGCCAACCACTCCGCGACCTCGTCCATCGCGTCGCCCATGATCTCGAAGTATTCAAAAGTCATTGTTTTTTGCTCCTTTCAGCATCCGGTGGGTTTCTCTCTCTTTCTGGTATTATAATACCACATGACCGGGAAAAAGTCAAGGGTTTTTTTGAAATTTTTAAAAAATTTTTTTACCGGCTTCTGTTCACAAGCGCCGGCGAGCTCGGAGTCTTACTCAGTGACGCGGACGGACACCAAAGTAATCCTTGTAAACGTCGGAGTAAAAACTCCAATCGTCTGGATGGTTGGTGCGCTCGGCGGTCTCGCGTGCCCGTTTAACGGTTTCCCACGCTTCCCGCTCGTCTCGCTCTGCCTTGCGCTCGGCTTCCATCTTTGCGATGATGGCTTTGCCCGTGCGCTCAGTGAGCCAGCACTCACAGCCCGCGATGATGAACTTGTGGAGCATCTTTGCCCTCCCTTCCTTGATTGTGTCTTAATTATAGCACTTAAAACCCGGGTTGTCTACTCGCAAAATTACCAAATCGGGATAAACATTTTTGGTTATTTTTCCACACATTTTCTTCTTGATTTTCTGCTCGGCGTGTGTTATAATGTTTCGGGGCGCCCCGAGGAGCACGGGAAACCCCTTACAGTTTCCTGTAAGGGGTTATTAATAATAAATGTAAAAAGGAGTTAAAGCTCCATTAGAGGACGGAATCCAAATAACATGCACACTGTGCGAATTAGAAGGAGCCTCAACAGGATGAGTGAATTTTATCGCGGCACAAATCAATACTAATAAGATAAGTACAACAAATAAAATTTCTACTCCGTAACAATCAAAATAATTATGGATTTTCTTAAAAAACTTTTTCATTTTCTTTATTTCCTTTCCTGTTTTCTGAATTCATTATAGCATAGTTACCCGGGGTTGTCAATACTTTTTATAAAAAAAATCCTGCTTTTGCAGGATTTTTTTAATCTTCAAGTTCATCGAGGAATCCACCAAACGAGCGCCAGCCCGTGAAGTAGAACAGAATCCGCTCGGCGGTTTCCTCATTACAACCGCCAACCGCAAAAGCTAGGTCGAGGGCATTTTCCTCAACGCCCACCATGTCGCGCAGAATATCATACATTTCATCAAAAGTCATTTTTTTCTCTCCTTTTGGTTTTTATTATTTCCCGTGATGGTTAATCCATCATGGGGCATTCTTCATGGACTAGAACCAATACCCGCAGGGTTTTGTCGTGAGCTTCATCATTGGGGAAGGTCTCGCAGCAGCGGCAGAACTGAATCACAATCGGATTTTCAAACCCGTAGATGCGGATCATGCGGTTGATGAGGTTTTCTCTGAGCTTACTCATTTTTTTCATTTCCTTTCTTTGTTCTTTCTGATTGTATTATAGCATGGTTTTATCCGGTTGTCAACACTTTTTTTGAAGTTTGGGAGACTTTTTTTAGAAGTCTCCCCGCTCCACGATGGAGACCTCAAAGGTGACTCCATCTTCTTCCAGAGCCGCTTCGTTTGCGCGGTTGCGGTCTCTGTAAGCTCCCCAGAACCAAAACTCACCCTCGCAGAGGCGAGCCACGATGTAGGGGTAATCGGTGAAGTTAGCGGGCAGGTTGTTGATTTTCATTTTTTTGTTCTCCCTTCGTTCTTTCTAGCTTTATTATAGCATACATTTACCGGTCTGTCAAGCATTTTTTTTATGAAAATGTGCTTTCTTTGCGATTTCATAACGCTCGTTTGCTTCTTTGTAAAGAGCGTATTGAATCTCTACAATCAAATTGAGTTTGGGGTCATCAATGCGGGTTTTCATGCCCCATTTATCAATCTTTTCAACTCTCTTTAATGCGGTAAGATAATTACCCCATGCCAGTTGCATTGCCTCTCGCGCAAGTTTCCATTCTTTATAAGTCGCGCTTGCCATTGTTTTATCTCTCCTTTGTTTTTCTGTCCTCATTGTATCATACTTCTTTTGGTCTGTCAAGCTTTTTTTGAGATTTTGAAGATTTTTTTACCAATCTTCAAAATCTCCGCTCCAGTCCTCAAGCTCTCCAATGGTCGGCAGGTCGTCCCAACCATCATCGCCCATCAGCGCCTGCTCCTGTGCGTAATCGCCTAAATCATTCCAATCAAACATTTTATTTATCTCCTTTCCTTATCTTGATTACATTATATCACAGCCCGGGCGGTCTGTCAAGCCCTTTTATAAAAAAAAAAGAGGATTTTTTTCAATCCTCTTTTGCGATAAAATAGAAATGAAAAGTTGCCCAGCTTTCCAGATTTCCATTATCATTAATAATTGTAACCCTATCTTCTCCTTTGCTATGAGAAATTTTGAAAACAGGGTATTCCTTTTTAGCGGTAATGGCATTACAGCAATCATACTTTGCGACAGCGTAAAGAGAAGTAGTAATATTTTTCATTTTTTTCTTTCCTTTCCTTTTGGTAGTTTAATTATATCACTGTTTTAATATCTTGTCAATAGAAAAATCCGAATTTTTTGAAAAAATTCGGATTTATTTTTTATCGCTCGCGGACGCTATACATGATGTAAGAATCCATGTTTGCGGGGTCGTTGTGGGTCTCAGTGACCAAAATTCCAGCATCTACCAGCTCGTGGACTTCTTTCACAAGGGAACAATGCCACACATGGAGCGCGCCTCCAATCTCACGCAAGCGGGCGCGCGGGTGAGCCTTGACGTACTGAACGATTTTTATTTTCATTTTTTTCTCCCCCTTAGTCGATGAAATCAACAAAGCCGATAGTCACAGCAGACGGGTCAATCTTGCGACGCTGAAGGGCGTCCTTGACGCTATGACCGTAGATGAAGTCATGCTCCATGGTGTCGTTGTAGATGATTTCGATTTCGTACATTGTTTTTATCTCCTTTCCTTTTGTGCCTTTATTATAGCATCTATCCGGTTGTTTGTCAAGTACTTTTTTAGAATTTTTTCAGCCTTGTTTTAACAAGGCTGATTTTCTCTTGCAACTGCATTTTGATTAATTTTTTTGTACAGCGGAGCGGGCATTTTTTTCTTGCCGTTTGCGCCTCTCCAAACTTTGATTGCTTGCTGTTCTCTGGCAATGTAGGCAGTTACCACCATGTTATCTTTGTTTCTGACAATGATAACGCCTGTTGTGGTAAGCTCAAAGAAAGCAACCCTATTTTTTGCATCTACATCTTGATACCTTGCGGCCACTTTGCCGATACCAACAGTATCAATGATGTATTCAAATCGGGTCATTCTGTCGTAAAAAGCGTGAGCGGTCATGTTAGTTTTCATTGTTTTTAATTCCTTTCTTTGTTCTTCTGGTATCATAATAGCACGTTAAGCCCGGTTTGTCAACACTTAAAAATATTTTCGTCATTTTGCACAATACTTTTGGGATAGCTAAAATAGCATTATTTATTCGTCAATTTGCACAATTTTTTTCGCTTTAAACTATTAAAGCAAAACACCGCGCGCCTGGACCGTGGGCGCGCGGCTGAAAAAAAGAAAATCACTTCCTATGTTCCGCATTTCTGCGACAGTCCCTTAGCTTCATGGGGCTTACTCTCGGAAGTGATTTTTTTGAGGGATAATGTTCTGCTTTTTAGCGACAGCCCTAGCACAGAAGCCCGTGTTTCGGTTTGCTCTCTCCCTCTTTGTGATTTTATTATAGCATGGGATTTGCTATTTGTCAAGACTTTTTTGAAAAAATTTTGATTTTTTGTGAGAGAGATTACTCCGAGTGACTTTTCATACCCATCCCAAGGGCGTTACCCAAGGGCTTAGCTACTGAGTGTCTTTCTTTCTCTCTCACTTTCTGATTGTATTATATCATACAATCTAAGAGAAGTCAAGAGGTTTTGAACATTTTTGTGAAGAGATTTTATTTTACTTACACCCGATTATGCGTCGGGGAGAGGTTGTTTTCTTTCGTCCTCTTGACTTCTCTTACATTGTATCATACTTTGAGCGGTTTATCAAGACTTTTTTTGATGGGCTTAGCAGTAAGCCAAGCCCATCGTGCGCCAGTTCAGCACGGAAATCTGGTTGCATGCTCTGCCGATTTCCATCGCTTCGTGCTTCGTGCTGACGCGGTGGCTTTTGTCGATGTAGTAGATACCATCGGCAAACCACACGCCGCAGTTGCCATTGTAAGCCTTCACCGCGTTGATTGCTTCGCGTGCGCTCTTGGTTTCCACGCCTTCGGTAGCAACCTGCCAGCCGGTTTTGTAGGTGATGGGCTTGCCATTCTTGAGCGTCAGCCCGTCGTTGTTCTTGAGCTTGAGGATCGAGCGGATGTTAATCATTTTTTTGTTCTCCCTTCGTTCTTTCTGGCTTTATTATAACATGGTTCACCCGGTCTGTCAATACCTTTTTAAAAAAAAATAAAAAAATTTTTGAGGGCTTAGTTCCAGCCCTCAAAAGTTCCATTGTATCGTGCGCTCATAATTTCATCGTCGTAAATGGTGGGTGTTCCATTGCCATCCATCAGCAGAGAAGCAATGTCATCAATCTGCCAATCTTCGCAACCGTAAAATTCCCACAGATTGCCGTTGAAGTCTTCGCACACAACAACATCATTTTCATGGTCAAGTTCGACAACCTTGGTAGTCAGTGCGTAGGTATCAGCAGGATTGAGAAGCTGATTCATCAGCA
>Ga0326514_10001833_pt1 | contig 13662 bp, 13 predicted proteins | sample 3_2548_0518_D_FD_203653 | JGI IMG/M metagenome (GOLD analysis project Ga0326514, IMG submission 203653) | Bovine rumen microbial communities from UC Davis, California, United States - 3_2548_0518 | ecosystem: Host-associated > Mammals > Digestive system > Stomach > Rumen | place: USA...
TCTGACTTTGGGACCCGCAAAACACGAGCGGCGCAGTTGTTTTTTAATAAAAAAACAACGAGAGCTGCTATGTGCAATGTGCTGCTATCCTGGTGTGATGGGAATTAATCCATATATCCCAGTCTTTCAAGTGTTGCAAGTACCTGATGTCTTCCTGCCCATGTACCATCGATGATTCTTCTTGCGCGAACGGAGTCACCGATGTTGATTGCTTCTGTGTAAGGAAGCTCTGCTGCAAGCTCTTCAAGATCTTTCCAGACAGGTGCGTTGGCTCTCATGCCGAGGCAGATGAAACCAAGGTCGAAAGGAAGCTCTTCAAGCTCGCCGTTTCTCTTAACTACGAAGGAGTGAGGACGTACTTCCATCAGAGCGGTGTTAACCAGCGCAGAATGTGGTATATTTAAGGTACATATTTTTTAAGAAAAGGAGTATCACTATGGCTGAAAGAATTACAGGACATACCGAGTTGATTGGTCTTATGGCATACCCGATTCGCCATTCCAGTTCCCCGGCAATGCACAACGAAGCGTTTGCTTATCTTGGAATTGATTACGCATATCTCGCATTTGAGATTGGCGCGGATGAGATTGAGGATGCAGTAAAGGCGATTCGTACTCTGAAGATGAGAGGCTCCAATGTCTCCATGCCCAACAAGACTCTGATCGGACAGTATCTGGACGAGCTTTCACCCGCTGCGCAGATGGCAGGCGCTGTCAACACAGTAGTGAATGATAACGGACATCTGACCGGACATATCACCGATGGTATCGGTTTCATGGCTGCACTGAAGGACAACGATATCGACCCTATCGGCAAGAAGATGACAATCGTTGGCTGCGGCGGCGCAGGTACCGCAATTGAGATCCAGGCTGCTCTGGACGGCGTTGCAGAGATGTCAATCTTCAATCGCAAAGATGAATTCTTCGCAAGAGGTGAAGAAACTGTTAAGAAGATCAATGCCAACACCAGCTGCAAGGCAACTCTTTACGATCTGGCAGATCTGGATAAACTCAAAGAAGAGATGGATTCCAGCTACATTTTCGTTAACGCAACCGGCTGCGGTATGAAACCCTTAGAGGGATACACATATATTCCCGATAAGTCCTTCTTCCGTCCGGAACTGATCGTTATCGATGTACCTTATTCTCCTCTGTGCACAGTAATGCGTACAATGGCCAAGGAAGTTGGATGCAAGACCATGAACGGACTTGGCATGATGTTATTCCAGGGCGCAGCTGCATTCAAACTGTGGACCGGAAAAGACATGCCGATCCAGCATATGAAGGAAGTACTTGGCATCAGCTACGATGACTGAATGCATGGCGCTGTGCATGGAAATATATAGAGAACTATACAGAGAAGTATACAGAGAAGTATACAGAGAGGAAGTATTAATATGAATCCAGTTAAAGTTAGAAATATATCTATCGGTGAAGGAATCCCGAAAATCTGTGTCCCCATCGTTGGTGTGACAAAGGAAGAAATCATTGCTGAGGCTAAGACTTTTGAGTCTATTCCGGTTGATGTCGTTGAGTGGCGTGTTGACTGGTTTGAGGGCGTTTTTGATTTCGCGAAAGTGGAAGACGTTCTGAAAGACCTCAATCCTGCCCTTGGCGATGTTCCGATTCTCTTTACCTTCCGTACAGCCAAAGAAGGCGGCGAGAAGGCGATTGATATGGATGCTTACAAGGAGCTTAATATCAAGGCTGCTCAGACCGGTCTGGTTGATCTGATCGATGTAGAAGTGTTCTCCGGTGATGATGTTGTTACAGAGATCATCGAGGCAGCGCACGCAGCAGGCGTGAAGGTCGTTGCTTCCAATCATGACTTTGACAAGACACCTGATAAGGACGACATCGTAGGACGTCTTCGCAAGATGCAGGCACTCAATGCAGATATTCCCAAAATCGCAGTAATGCCCCAGAGCAAGAAGGATGTCCTGACACTGCTTGCAGCTACTGAAGAGATGGCAACAGAATATGCTGACCGTCCAATCATTACCATGTCCATGAAGGGCACCGGCGTAATCAGCCGTCTCAGCGGTGAAGTATTCGGCTCAGCACTTACATTCGGCGCTGCAAAGAAGGCTTCTGCTCCCGGACAGATGGGCGTTAACGAGCTCAATACCGTTCTGCATCTTCTTCATAATGCACTGTAATCGAAGGTAATCGGAGGCCTTAGAGAATGAAAAAAGTTTTACACTGGCTGAATCACAATCTGGAGGAATTCATACTTGTGGTCCTTCTGATCGGGATGACGCTGATCATGGGCATCCAGGTATTCTCCCGGTTTGTCCTGAATTCTTCTTTGTCATGGACGGAAGAGCTTACCCGCTATCTGTTCATCTGGAGCGGATTCTTAAGTGTCAGCTACTGCAGCAAGCGGTGCCTTTCAATTAAGATCGAACAGTTTGTTGCTATGTTTTCACGGCGGACAAAGGCAATCATTAAAGTGGTCAATCATACATTTGAAATCATCTTTTTTGCCTATATGATCCCGTTCGCATATTCATACATGATGTCAGCAGTTAAGAGCGGTCAGGTATCACCTGCCTGCCAGATTCCGATGTATTATATCCAGGCTGCGCCGCTGGTTTCATTTTCCCTGTGCCTGCTGCGTGTCATTCAGCGCTGGATCATTGAATTCAGGGTTGCCAGAGGAGAGAACGTATTCGATCCTGCCCACCCGGAACGTTTCACACCGGAGTCATTCATTGATGCTAATACGGAGGACTGATAGATGCCGGTTGGTGTATTGTTTTTAATTTTTGCTATAGGACTGGTCATCGCAATCCCGGTATCCATCACGCTGGGTATCACAGCAGTCCTTCCGAGTGTATTTGATCCATCCTTTACAGTGGGAGCCAAGTATCTGATCCGCGCTATGTTCGGCGGTCTGGACAGTTTCCCCCTCCTGGCAGTTCCCATGTTCGTCCTGTCAGGTATCATCATGGCAAAGGGTGGTATTTCAAAACGTATTTTTGATGTTTTTGCTTTCTTTTTCGGCAATCTGACAGCAGGCCTTCCCTGCGCGGTTATCGTAACCTGCCTTTTCTACGGAGCCATCTCCGGATCCGCTCCTGCGACTGTTGCTGCAGTTGGAAGTATGACGATCCCCATCCTGATCCGTCTGGGATATGACAAGGTTTTTGCAACATCCCTTGTGGCAGTTGCCGGCGGACTTGGCGTTATCATACCTCCCAGCATCCCCTTCATCATGTTTGGTATGGCATCCGGCGCTTCCGTCAGCGACCTTTTCCTGGCCGGCATCATTCCCGGTTTAATCATCGGTCTTCTTCTGATGATCTATGCCGTTTATCATTGCAAACGCTATGGAGAGGATAAGGAGAAAATCCGCGCTGAGGTTGCAGCCCTTCATCAGAAAGGCTTCTTCACCGTTATAAAGGATAGCTTCTTTGCTATCCTGAGCCCGGTGATCATCCTTGGATGTATCTATTCAGGTATTGCATCTCCGACTGAGGCTGCTGTTATCTCTGTTTATTATGCATTGATCGTCAGCATCTTCATTTATAAGGGTATGAAGATCTCTGATCTGTGGGGAATCCTCATCGAGGGCGTTAAGACTTTCACACCGATCCTCTTCATCCTTGCGGCATCCACGGCCTTCTCCAGAGTACTGACTCTGATGCAGGTACCCCAGTCAGTCAGCGCATTCATCCTGGATAACTTCGCCAGCAAGGTTGCTATCCTGCTTGTGATCAATGTCTTCCTGCTGATCGTTGGCATGGTCATGGATACAACTCCTGCGATCCTGATCCTGACGCCTATCCTGATGCCGATCATTTCCGGTATCGGTATGAATCCGATCCAGTTCGGTGTTGTCATGGTTGTCAACCTTGCCATTGGTTTCGTTACCCCTCCGATCGGCGTCAATTTGTTCGTAGCAAGTGCGCTGACCGATGTGCCGGTTATGGAGATCGCCAAGAAAGCGATGCCTATGATCGCCTTCTTCCTGCTGGCGCTCCTTCTGTTCACCTTCGTTCCGCAGTTCTCACTGCTGCTCTTATAAGTTAGGAGGTGTACAGGATGTATAAAAAGTTAAGAAATCTTGCAGTGCTTCTTCTGGCTGCGGCTATGCTCGTCCTTCCTTTAACGGGCTGCTCCTCCTCAGGAGAACAGAGATATGCATGGCCGCTTGCAACAGCAAGCCCGGAGGATACTGTTACACAGCTCTTCTCGGTTAAGTTCGCCGAGGAGGTTGCCCGCTTAAGCGACGGCAAGATGAAGATCCAGGTATATGCCAACTCAACGCTGGGCGGCGACCGGGAACTTCTGGAGACATGCTCCGATGGAGATATCCCCTTTGTCGTTCAGAATACAGCGCCCCAGGTTACCTTTATGCCTGACCTGGCAGTATTTGACCTTCCCTGCGTATTCGATTCACTGGATGACTGCCGTAAGAAGCTGGATGATGAGAATTTCTATAAACTGATCAGCGAAGTTTATACCAAGGGCGGATATCATCTCCTTGGTATGGCGGATCAGGGCTTCCGTGTCATGAGTACCAATAAGGCGGTTCATTCAGTCGCTGATTTCAAAGGCCAGAAGATCCGTACCATGGAGAATCCCTATCATCTGGCATTCTGGAAATCAATCGGCGCAGCGCCGACACCCATGAGTTTCGCAGAGGTATACATCGGATTGCAGCAGCATACGATCGACGCACAGGAAAACCCCTATGAGGTTATCGTATCCAACAACCTGTATGAGCAGCAGAAGTATATCGTGGAAACCAACCACCTGCCCCACCTGATCTCCCTGATCGTCAATGATGAATTCTTCCAGAATCTGTCAGAAGAAGAGCAGAAGATCATGACAGAGGCAGCAGAAACTGCAACAGCTTATGCAAGACAGGCATCCGATGATCGTATTGCCGACCGTGTCGCAACGATCGAAGCAAGCGGAACCGAGATCATAGAGCTTGACGACGCAGAAAGAGCGGAGATCCGCAAATCTGCAGAAAGCGTATATGAGACCATCGAGAAAGCCATTTCTCCTGAAATCTATAAGGGCTACATGGAATAATTTGGGATTATTCGGGATTGTTCGGAATAATTCGGGATATGCGTCCGCCAGAAAGTGTACGGCAGCCCGGCATGATTGATGGGATTTCATTCAATTTACAAAAAAACACAACCCCCTGCTTCGTGATATGCTACCCCCAAGTAGGACATCGCACAGCGGGGCTGTGTTTTTTTTGCCTATTAGGGAATTTTTTCTGCCTGGCAGGGATTTTTTTGCCTGGCAGGGATTACACTTTATAAAACTCTTGGCACCGGCAAAAAAGAGTCAAGTAAAGCTTCTGCTGATGGCAGAAGGGCAGTCTAGGGGATAGAAAATTGAGTTCTAGATAGCAAAATAACTTGATTTACAATGTATACAAAAACCGAGTTATCAAAAACTGGGATCAATCAGAACAAATCACTTTTTAAAAAAATAAAGAAGAAATCGAGTCAATATTTTTCCTACCGTTGGTCATTCAGATAACCCGATTATAAAGAAATTCCTTAAAAGAGTTATAAATCTGACCATTATAGGACTATATACACAGATTTATATAGCAAAAAATCATATCAAATGAAAAAAATACAAAAATCGAGTTATCAACCTATATACATAGTTAAGAAATCTCATCCTATTTGGAAACATTTTTTTAAAAGAGTCAATTTCACATAACTGCGCTCGAAAACATTAACTCTTATATCAGAAAAAACAAAAAAAGAGTGACTTATAAGAATTCGCCTGCCAAAACTCCCCAAGTCACTCACTTCTCCAGTCAAAAATCCCCCAAAACCAGCATCTCCAGTCAGCACTGCCCCAATGCTTAAGCAGGATGCTATTCCGATGAAAATCAATGAAAACTAATCAGAAGAAAAAGACACCCCTTGCCCCCTCAATGTGGAGGGGGAAGGGGTGTCTGATAGGCGAAGTCTGGCTTTTTACCGCTTGGCATGTTTGCCCAAGAGCATGTTTGCCCAAGAGCATGTTTGCCCAAGAGCATGTTTGCTCAAAAGCATGTTTGCCATTCGGCAGATTTACCGGGTCAGCTTGTGGGCCCAGGTGCCGAAGTTGCATTTGATGAATGCGGGTACGCATTTGAAGATCTGGTCTGCATTCAGGCACCAGATTACAGTTTCGGGCGATGCTCCGGCGAAAAATGCCATATAGAAGGATATGGGCAGTACAATGATCCAGATACTGATCAGGTCCATGAACATACAGTATTTGGTAGAGCCGCCTCCTTTGATGATGCCGACATTTGTGGGCATCTGGTAGGACATGGTTACTGTGATTACTGACAGGATGATCAGGAAATGGTCAGCCAGGGCCATGGTGCTCTCATCCAGCGAATAGAGGGCCAGGATGGGAATCCGGAGGAAGTAGAGGATGATGCCTGCCGTGATGCCGATCATGACAAAGAGAATCTGCATGGTTCTGGCATAGGCTTTGAGATCCTTCATCCTGCCTTCGCCGATCATCTTTCCGACAAAGAAGGAAGCTGCGGAGCAGGCGCCGACAGCTGCGGACTTGACGATCAGGAACAGGTTAGAGGCTGCGCTGTTGGCTGCCAGTACATTGGATCCTGGTACGCTCATATGGCCAAGGATGGCATTCTGGGCCGCATTGTTCAGGCCCCAGAGGGCGTTGACCACCAGGATGGGCAGCATGATGCGTATATAATCGGAAGTTAAAGTCTTGTCTGTATGTCTGTAATCGTCCGGGATCAGAGGAATCCGGCTGCGGTTTCTGTTGATGAAGAAGAGCAGGATCAGGACTTCGACGATCCGGGCTGTTAAGGTACCGATGGCGGCGCCTGTAATACCCAGGGCAGGCGCTCCGAAATTGCCGTAGATCAGGGTGTAATTAATGCAGCAATTGATGCCCAGGGTAGAGAGGGAGAGTAATACGGCAATTTTGACGATTCCCACACTTCTCAGAGTTGCCAGCAGGATCTGCGTGATGGCAAAGAAGATGTAAGTGAACCGCATGATCCGGATATAGGCCGTGCCCTGTTCTATGATTGCGGGATTTGCTGTAAAGAAGGATACAGCGGCGTGCGGGAAAAGCGAGACTGCAACGAAGAGGATTACCGCAGTTAAGAGACCGAAACGCATAGCAACGGATGCGATCTTTTTCCAGGAATCCATATCCTTTTTGCCGAAATACTGGCTGCCCAGGATCACGGCGCTTTCTCCAAAAGCCAGAAGAAGCTGTTGGTATACAAATTGAATCTGGTTGACTGCTGCGGCGCCTGCCAGACTGTTCTGGCTGTAATGCCCCAGCATGATGTTGTCAGCCAGGTTTACGCTGAGGGTAATGATGTTCTGCAGCATTAAAAGCAGAAGCATTGTAAAGAAATTTTTGAAAAACTGTTTGTCTTTTACCATATGTATAATTCCCCTGTAGATTTCCCGGCAGATTCCATGAAAGCCCGGCAGGTTCCGCGAATGCTTTGCAGGTTCCGCGAATGCTTTGCATGTCCCGCGAATGCTTTGCAGGTTCCGCGAATGCTTTGCAGGTCCCGCGAATGCTTTGCAGGTACCCTGAAAGCCCGGCAGATCCCCTGAATGTCCGACGGGTTCTATCATAGATCCGGTCAGGATCTTCGCGGCCTGCCCGGGATAAGTCCGTGCAGAAATAAAAGCGTGTATGTCTGCATACCTTTTTTATAGCAGAAAGCCGTATGAAATTCAATGGGAAATTGCAGAACAGAACAAAAGCACGCAAATGAACGCAAATAATACCATTTCCACATTTTTCCGTTTGAACAGATGCTGAAAAAATGCATAGATTATAGGCCTTTTTGCTATGCAGAATGCTGAAAATCAAAAAAGACTTGCTTTTAAAAATAGCAAGTGTTAATATCGAGACATAGCAACAGGCATAATCTTCTGCGTAAAAATGCACGCAGATGAACGCAGAAACGGCGTGGAGGCTACTTATGAAATATTTTGACTTTGATACCAGCAGACCCCTTGACCTGATCTGCCTGGGACGTATTGCAATTGATTTTAATCCCGCATATAGCGATGAGGTTAAAGAAGATTTTAAACCGCTTAAGGATGTTCACTATTTTGAAAAATTTGTCGGCGGTTCTCCTGCCAATATCGCAGTAGGTACTACCAGACATGGCCTTAAGGTTGGTTTTATCGGTAAAGTTTCTGATGACCAGTTCGGTGATTTCGTTATTGAATACTTTAATAACCTTGGTGTTGATACAAAGCATATCAGCCGCTGCACCAACGGTGAGAAGCTGGGCCTTACCTTCACAGAGATGCTTTCTCCCAGCCAGAGTGATATCCTTATGTATCGTAATGCGATTGCTGACCTTCAGCTTTCTGTTAATGATATCGATGAAGAGTATATCGCCAGCGCTAAGGCTATCCTGATCTCAGGTACCGCTCTTGCAGAAAGTCCTTCCAGAGAAGCAGCAATCAAGGCCGCTCTCCTTGCAAGAAAGAACCGTACCAAAGTTATCTTTGATATTGATTACAGATCCTACAACTGGAAGAATCAGGATGAGATTTCCACTTATTATCCCATCATGGCAAGAGAAGCCGATATCATCATGGGATCAAGAGAAGAGTTTGATCTGGCAGAAGCTATCGTAGCCCCCGGCTTGAGTGATATCGCCAGCGCCGCTTTCTGGCAGAGATATCATGCAAGAATCTGCGTCATCAAGCATGGCATGGAAGGTTCTACAGCATATACAGACCGCGGCCAGATGTACAAGATCAAACCTTTCCCTGTTACCGCAAGAAAAGGCTTCGGCGGCGGCGATGGATATGCATCTGCATTTATCTATGGTATCTTCCAGGGCTGGGAGATCATTGACTGCCTGGAGTATGGTTCAGCAGAAGCATCTATGATGGTTCGGGCTAATAACTGCTCCGATTCTCTTCCTACTATTGAGGAAGTTAAGAAGTTCATTGAAGAAGAAAAAGCCGAGTACGGCGAGATGGTCGCAAGAGTTGACCAGTAAGACATGATTGAATACGCATATGACCGGCATCCGGACATGCGTATGAAATGGATACAGATCCTTATGGGTCAGATCTATACGTAATAGGAGGTTAAACATTATGGAGAACAGAGTTCGTCTGTCAACAGCACAGGCAATCGTAAGATTCCTCGACAATCAGTACATCAACTATGATGGCGAGGAGATCAAGTTTGTAGAAGGTATCTTCACAATCTTCGGACATGGTATTGCTCTTGGCTTTGGTGAAGCTCTTGATGCGAACCCCGGCAGCCTAAAGGTTTTCCAGGGTCGTAATGAGCAGGGACAGTGCCATGTTGCTACAGCATTTGCTAAGCAGAATAACAGAAAGAGAATCATCGCAGCTACATCATCTGTAGGTCCCGGCTCCGCCAATATGGTAACAGCCTGCGCTACAGCTACAGCTAACAACCTTCCTCTGCTGGTATTCCCCGCTGATACTTTCGCATCCAGACAGCCTGATCCGGTTCTTCAGCAGCTCGAGCAGACAAACAGCCTTGCAACAACTACCAATGATGCATTCAAGCCTGTCTGCAAGTACTGGGATCGTATTAACAGACCTGAACAGGTTATGCCCGCTCTGATCAATGCTATGCGTGTTCTGACAGACCCCGCTGACTGCGGCGCTGTATGTATCGCTCTTCCCCAGGACGTTGAGGGCGAAGCATATGATTTCCCGGAGTATTTCTTCAAGAAACGTGTACACAGGATCAACCGCCCTGCAGCAGTACCTGAGGAGATCGAGGATATCGCACAGGTTATCGCAGCTTCCAAGAAGCCTATGATGATCATCGGCGGCGGCGCTCGTTTCTCAGAAGCAGGCGAAGTAATCGAGAAATTCGCAGAAGAGTTCAATATCCCTTACGGCGAGACACAGGGAGGCAAGTCCGCATGTGTATCCAGCCACCCTTACAACATGGGCGGTATCGGCGTTACCGGTACATCCGCATCCAACAAGCTTGCTAAGGAAGCTGACTGCATCATCGCAATCGGTTCCAGACTCTCTGACTTCACAACCAGCTCCAAGTGGCTGTTCAGAAATCCTGACGTTAAGTTCGTAACCATCAACTACAGCCGTTATCATGCATACAAGTATGATGCAACCAAGGCTGTCGGCGATGCTAAGGCTACTGTACTTGCTCTGGCAGAGAACCTTCGCGCTAAGGGCTACAAGGCTTCTTATGTTAACGAAGTTAAGGATGCTAAGGCAGAGTGGGATGCTGAGTATGATCGTCTTGCCAAGATCGTTTACACAGGCGATGACTTCGAGCCCATCATCAAGCCCAGAGATCCCAGAACTATTCCTGAGTTCGTTAAGGCTACAGGCACAACCCTGACACAGACAGCTGCAATCGCTACTCTGCGTGAGGTAATTGATGACAATGCAACCATGATCACAGCAGGCGGTTCCCTTCCCAGCTGCATGCAGCGTCTGTGGAGAACCGAGAAGCGCGGCGGCTATCATGTAGAGTATGCATACTCCTGCATGGGCTATGAGATTGGTGCTTCCCTCGGCGTTAAGTTTGCTGAGCCCGATGTTGAAGAATACACCTGCGTAGGCGATGCTGGTTTCCAGATGCTTTCATCCGAACTCGGTACCATCATGCAGAACAAGGTTAAGACCAACATCCTTGTATTCGATAACAATGGTTTCGGCTGCATCAACAACCTTGAGATGACACACGGCGTTGGCTCTCTGGCAACAGAGTTCCGTTACAGCACAGGCCAGAAGCCTGACGGCGATCTGGTTCCTACCAACTATGCACTGATCGGCCAGGCATTCGGCATGAAGACCTACACCTGTAAGTCCGTAAAGGAACTCAGAGAAGCCCTTGAAGACTCCAAGAAGCAGACTGTAGCATGCCTCTTCGACCTCAAGATCATCCCTAAAACCATGACAGACGGTTATGGCGCATGGTGGGATGTAGGTATGTCCATGGCAGCTGTAAAAGAAAGCGCTCAGGAAGCAGCAAAAGACGTACTTGAGCACAGAGCAGAAGCACGTAAATATTAATAATAAGTCCCGGACGGCGGCCGTGTCTGCTGCATGCTTGCATGCATGCAGGCATGGACATCGGACGGACAACCGGAATGAGCACCTGGCGGCAGCCAAAGGTGCGAATGCCGGTTAGCGGTGCGGGAGCGCGCAGCGCGGAGCAACGCGTGGACTTATGGAACGCACCATAAGAAACCAGGCGCTGATGCAGACGGTTAGCGGTGCGGGAGCGCGCAGCGCGTGGACTTATGGAATAATTTATTACAAATAAAATGTTACTGATGAAAGGAAACAACATGGAACAGAAAGTTTTCGGTTATCCTGAATTTGATGAAAATGGTGAGGAGATCCTCGCTGAGTATGAAGGCCCCTATGCAGCTATGCTGATGGACGTTCGCGTTTATCGTATGAGCGAGGGACAGACTCGTGAATTTGGCCGTACAGGCGAAGAGTGCGCAGTTCTGCTTCTTTCCGGTGATATTGATTTTGATCTGGAAGAGGGAATCCACACCCATGCAACCAGAAAAGATGTATTTACAGAAGGCCCCTGGGCTTGCCATATCTGCACCGGCAAGAAGGTTACTGTTAAGGCAAATGCGGCTTCTGAAATCCTTGTACAGTATACAAAGAATGATACAGAGTTCGCAGGCAAGACCTATAAGCCTGAGGATGCTCCCTGGAAATACAGCTCAGTCGGCAAGTTCGGCAATGTTGCAAAGCGCCGTGTAAATACTATTTTCGATAAGGATATGGAGCCTTATTCCAATATGGTACTTGGCGAAGTCCTCAACGACCGCGGCAACTGGTCAGGTTATCTGCCTCACAGACATCCCCAGCCTGAGCTTTATTACTTCAAGTTTGACCGTCCGGAAGGTTTCGGCGCAAGCTTTGTAGGCGATGAAGTATTCAAGAGCGTTGACAACAGCTATTCAGCTATCCCCGGCGGCAGACTGCATCCCCAGGCTGTAGCTCCCGGATTCCAGATGTATACCGCATGGATGATCCGTCATCTTCCTGACGATCCCTGGCTGCAGACTTCAAGATTTGAAGATGAAGCTTACATGTGGATGCATGAAGCAAAATTTGATTAAGATCTGATTACCCTTGTATTTTCCGGTCCAGGGGACCGAAGAAGACATATATTTACACTATAATTTAGACAAAGGAGATTTTAGCTATGTTCGATCCTAATAAGGTAAAACTTGGTATTGCACCTATTGGCTGGACTAACGATGATATGCCTGAACTTGGCGCTGAGAACACATTCCAGCAGACAGTAAGTGAGATGGCACTTGCAGGCTTTACAGGTTCTGAGGTGGGAAGCCATTATCCCAAGGACAAAGAAGAACTGAAGAAAGCACTTGATCTTCGCGGTATCGAGATCTGCAATCAGTGGTTCACACAGCTCCTTCTGACTGAGCCTTATGAAGTTGTTGAGAAGGCTATGATCGATCAGATCAACTTCATCAAATACTGCGGCGCTAAGGTTATCGGTGCTTCAGAGCAGAGCTACAGCATCCAGGGTAAGGATCAGCCCATCCTCTTCGGTAAATATGTTATGAACGATGAAGAGTGGGATAAGCTTACATCCGGCATGAACAAACTCGGCAAAGTTGCTAAGGAAATGGGTATGAAATTCTGCTTCCATCATCATATGGGTACAGTTATCCAGACTGAAGAGGAAATCGACAGATTCATGGATTCCGTTAATGAAGATGTATATCTGCTCTTTGACTCAGGTCATTGCTCATTTGCAGGTATCGATCCTGTTAAGGTTCTCAGCAAATACATCGACAGAACAGCTCATATCCATCTGAAAGACCTCAGAAAGAGCGTAGTTGAACAGTCCAGAGAGAACAAGTGGAGCTTCCTTAAGAGCGTTCGCGAAGGCTGCTTTACAGTTCCCGGCGATGGCGATGTAGACTTCAAGCCTCTGTTCGATATCATTGAGCAGTCCGGTTATGAAGGATATGTAGTAGTAGAGGCTGAGCAGGATCCTGCTAAGGCTAATCCGCTTGAGTATGCTATGAAGGCAAGAAAGTACATCAGAGAGAACACTGGCCTGTAAGAGCTGGCAGTTATTTGCTAATTTGTCTGCAGACTGGCTTGGAGTTTTGTCTTGGCAGGTTTTACCAGATGTGTGTAAAGTCATTGGGATTCTGTTCCGTTGTCCCGGACTGATGCATATGTTTGAAACCGGCTGAATACATACGAATATAAGAATATAAGAGGATAAGAAGATCAGAAGCCTTTGTTCCCGTTCCGGGAAAAGCGGGTGCATATATCATTCTGAGGTTTGCCATCAAGTATTCTTTGCTTTCATCCGGTCTGCAGGCTCATTATTTATAATCAATATTTTTAATTACATTACTTATTATTTGAGAGAGGTAATAACATGGCAGAATTAAAAATCGGTCTGATCGGCGGAGGCCGTATCGGCAAGCTTCATGGAACCAACGTACAGAATCTGATCCCCGGCGCTAAGATCACCATCGTAGCAGATCCCTTCATGAACGAAGAGATGGAAGCATGGGCAGACAGCATCAACATTCCTGTAAAGACCAAGAACCCTGATGACGTATTCGCATCAGACTGTGACGCAGTAATGATCTGCTCATCCACAAACACCCATGCAGAGTTCATCA
>Ga0326514_10001834_pt1 | contig 13656 bp, 12 predicted proteins | sample 3_2548_0518_D_FD_203653 | JGI IMG/M metagenome (GOLD analysis project Ga0326514, IMG submission 203653) | Bovine rumen microbial communities from UC Davis, California, United States - 3_2548_0518 | ecosystem: Host-associated > Mammals > Digestive system > Stomach > Rumen | place: USA...
AGCGATAGACCATACATGCGAGGAGGAAATATACGATGGCATGTAGCCAAAGAATACTATACTCCAACGTCACGTCATTGAGAGAGGCCCCCATGGAGTTCAGTCGCACATAGGCACGGACTCCAAATGTGCTGGGGAATAGCCAGGATACGCCTTGCCAGTAACTTGGGATGTTGCTTAATGGCCAACTGACGCCACTCATGAAAAGCAGAGGAACAGAGATAAATACCATGAGCAACATGACATTCTCGCGATACTTCACCATACACGAGACTGCCATGCCAAAGAAGATACATGCTAATAGATAAGGGAACATGATTGCCAACAACGACTGCCATGTGGCTAATTGTGGGAAACCGAAGATATGAGGAACACATGCAACCAACCATGTACCCATGACAGCATATAGCATGAAATAGCACATAGCTTTTCCAAACACGATGCGGAACATGCCATGATAATGGCGGCTGATAGGAATCAATTGCTTGTAACGATTGCTCTCACGGGCCGTACCTGCCGAAAGGCCGATACCAAGAGCCAGTGTCTGCTGTAGTATGAGTATCAGCACGCCTGGCAGGATGAACGAGCCATAGCCTCCTTGCGGATTGTAGATAGCAACATCGGCAAAGTCAAGTGGACGTGCAGAGATAACCTCCTCACGCTTGGTATAATGACGTCCCAATTTAGTCTGAATCTCTGTGCCCATCTCCATGGATACAAGCTGTGCCGTCTGATAAAGAGCTTTATAGGACAACATCAGTCCCATATCACAATAGACGCTAATAGTGGCCTGCTGCATGCGGTTGACATTGACATCGAAGTCGGAAGGAATCAGATAGACACCTTTGACCAACTGACGACCAACGAGTTCCTTGGCTTCCTCAAGACTTTGGGCATAATAGGCAACCCGGACATCAGGAGAAGCATCGCACATGCGGATAAACTGCCGTGAGAGACTGGAATGTGACTGGTCGACTATCGCCACCGGTATATCACGAACGATCTCGTTATTATAAATCCATGAATAGAGAAGGGGGTAAAGCAACGGCACCACGATGAAGAAGATGATCATTCCCTCATCCTTGAAGACCTGTCGCATCTCTTGTCGCCAGATGTAGCAAGTGTCCTGAAGCGATTCGTATGCGTTATGGAATATAGACATATGTGAGCATTACATTCTTTATTTTCCTTACCACTAACCAAGGCAACAGCATAAAAGCCAGCAAAACGGCAAAATGCAGCCATGCGTCAGCCAGAGGAAAATTGTTGAGGATGCAGATCTGATAAATCATATAATAGTGGCGCAGGGGAAAGAGCCATGAGAGCGATTGCAATGGGCTATCCATACCCATAACAGGGAAGGCACTTCCCACCATCGAGAAACTGAGCACTGCCCATAACGAACATATACTCATTGACATACGGAGCGACGGCATCAAACCAAAGATGAAAATACCGAAGCCCTGTGAAGAAAGCACCTGAATAAATCCTATGAGCAGTAGTAGCAATGGACCACCCATGTGCGGGAAGTCAAGGATATAGAACACATAAAACTCATATCCATAGACCACGGCCAGAAATATCAGCGTCTGAGGCAGAAATTTGCCTAACAGTGCTATCAGAATCTTATTGTTGGACATCTGTATCCACTCTTTCGATGTCCCGAACTTCAACTCATTACCCAATGAATAGGCAGTAATCAAGAAGATGAACAACATTATCATGCCAGGCACAATCATAGTAGTAAGGTAAGCGTTGTAGCTTACCCACGGGTTGGCAATCATGTGCATGTCCAACTTGATGGGTTGCAAGAACGTTTGTATTTGTTCATCAGTGAAGCCCTTTACCCGCATTGTGGCCTGCCCTACAGCCGCAGAACCAAGCGTGGAGATGGTTTTCATCTCCTTCATAATCATGGCTCCAGCAACCAGAGTGGTATAAGTATAGTAGTAGGAAATCTTAGGCTGACGGCTTGCAAGCAAGTCGTCTGTCGTTCCCTTTGGGATATAAAGGAAGCCATAGATCTCATTTCGCTGTATGGCTCGGCGGGCATCGCTAACGTTGGGATATCGGGCGACAACATTCGACATCTGAAATCCATCGAGCCGATGCACAAGGGCTCTCGATGTTGACGTGTTGTCCATATCGACCACACCTACAGGCATATTTACAGGCAGTCCGTCGTCCATCAGCGATGTAAAGAAGAATATCGTCAACAGCGGAAAGGCCACCATGCCGAACCAATAGATGTGATTCCTACGCAGAATCAGCAGTTCGCGGAGGACAACTTGCCATATATCACCTAAGTACTTCAATGTCGTTCTCTCTTACTCTTTGACAATAAGACTCATTCCGGGACGCAGTCCTTCAAGTTTCCCCACCAGTCGTGCCTTTACCTCAAAGGTCTTCAGATCGTACTGACCATTTGCCTTGGTAGCCCTCCAAACTGCATAGGAGCCCTGATCCTTCATGTGATAGACTTTCATCTTGACTTCCTTCTTGAAGGCTGGCACAAAAGCAGTAAACTCAGTTCCTACTTGCATACCATTCAATTGGTCTTCACGTACATTGAACGCTCCCCAAAGGTCCTGCATCATGGAAATCGTCATTATGGGACTGCCAGTACCCACCAGTTCACCCACTTTTGGATAGATGTTACTCACCTCACCTTCCATCTGAGCCGTCTGAACCGTCTCACCGATATAGGCGTTGACCTCTCGCACGGCACCACGAGCACGATTCAACTGAGCTTGGGCAGCTAACTTCTCTTCTTGTCGGGCACCATTTACAGCCATTTCATATTGGCTTTTGGCAGCCTCAATGGTAGCCTGCATAGCTTTGTAATTGGCAAAAGCCTCATCGCGTTTCTGAGCACTCATCACGCCCTCATCGTAAAGACGTTGCACACGATTATAGGATTTTTCTGCAATCTCAAGTCCAGCCTTGGCTTTCTGCAAAAGCTGGAAGGCGACTTGCACTTGCTCCTTCCGAGCACCGTTCTTGGCCATCTGCTCCAATGCTGCTGCACCAGCCTCAGCACCCTCGGCCTGTTGCATCTTTGCTTGCACTTCCGGAGCATCAATAATGGCCAGTGTATCGCCGACTTTCACATAGTCTCCCTCCTTGACGCGAATCTCCAGAATACGTCCCGGCACCTTGCTCGAAACTCGATACTCCGAAACCTCTACCTGTCCCTGAATCACTTCTGGATCATGTCCCAATGTGAAGAAACCAATAGCGGCCATGATAATAACGACTGTAACAAAGCCGATGATGGCATACAGGATATTTTTATGTTGTTTTGTTGCTTGATTCATACTCTTATTATCTTCAAGTTTCACAATCAGTTTTCAATATTCAGACGCCCCAGTGCCTTCTGCAGATTCACAGCAGTGAGCAACACGTCAATCTGTGCATCAATCTTCTGCGACTGGGCCTGCAACCACGCTGTCTGTGCTTCCATAACGGTGGTTGGAGAAATAACTCCCTCGGAGAAACCAATATTAGCAGTACGCAGGTTCTCGTTGGCACGCTCAATATTGCTCTGAGCCATTGCAAGCCGTTTGTTAGCCTCTTCTGCATGGAAAGCAGACTGGTTCACTTGTAATTCCACTTTTTCACGAGCCTCTTCAAGTTCCAGATTAGCAATAGCTGTTGCTCCTTTCGATGCACGTACCTTATAGGTTACATCACCCCAGTTCCACAATGGCACACGAACAAGTAAGCCAACATTCCAGAATCCACCGAATTTCTTCTCAAAACCGTTAAACACATTCGGGTTGCTCACAGCATATCCACCCGTAAGTGCCACTTGAGGCAAATTGGCAGCTTTCAATATGTTAGTGGTCTGACGACTCATATCAACGGCGGTTTCAAGCATCTTCAGTTCCGGACGAAGTTCCAAAGCCTGAGCCACATTGACATCAGGGGTATACGTAATTGCTTTCAAATCGTCCGAATCCTCATCAGCCAGTACAATCTTCTCGTTTGTTGGCAAGCCAATTTGTTGACAAAGAAGCATCTTGGAAAGCGTTAGTCCGTCGTTGACTTTCTGAACTGTCATCTCTGCCTCATTTACCTTCACACTGACACTGAGTCCCTCGCTCCGGGTAGCAACACCTTCACTAATCATCTTCTGCACATCACTATCCAGTTTTTTCAAAAGTTCCAGATAGCTCTCTGCCAGTGCCTTCTTGTGCTTCAGCGAGACTACTTGCCAATAAGCCTGATCTGTAGTATAAATAATGAACTGCGAGCGAGCATTAGCCGAGTTATGCGCCAGTTGTTCGTTGAGGTCGGCCAAGCGGTTCAGGGCAACGATACCCCCACCCATAAACACTGGTTGGATGGCCTGCACCGTACCAGCCCAGACGTTACGGGTATCTGTACGGAAGGCATCAACAATCTTCTGGCCCTCTGTATTCAGCAATCCGGTAGCATTGGTGACGCCACCTTTGATCTGTTGACCAATATTGCCCATCAACTGCTGGACCATCTCCGCTGGAATGCCTAACATAGTCAAAATACCGCCAACCGCTGTCAAGTCATCTTGCACCACCTGCATTCCCCCCTGCATCATCGTCCCGAAACTGGTACCCAAATTGCTGAGACTACCCTTTTGGTTTTCATTCAGTATAGATATTTCCTTACTGGTATGTTCAAAGGTGCCTATAGCGCTGATGTGAGGCAAATACTTTGTCCTGGCAGAGTGCCTCAGATTGGCCGCTATATCCTGTTTCAGCTTGGAAATGTTCAGTTGCTTGTTGTTGCGTAAGGCCATAGCCCTACAGCTATCCAAGCTCAGCAATTGCTGGGCAACGGATGGCAGCGACGCACCAAGGAGCAGGAATATTCCAATGATTCTATTCATAATAATATCATATAACATCCGTCTTTATTCAACCATGTTGAACCGCCCTGAGCCTATCAGATGGCCGTCGGCAAAAATGCTAACCAGATAGTCACCCCCACTAAGCACCTCACTTCCAGTCCAGTAGGCTGTGACAGTGATCTGTTCACCAGTATATTCTATCGTATTCTTAGCGGAAGCCTTCAACTGTTTATTCTCGTAACTAAACGAACCGCCACCAGCAAGTACGTCTCCATTAGGTTTACGAATCGACGTGTAGATGGTTCGCTGCCCATTGGAAGCTGTGACGTTCTTAGAAATAGTATAAGTCACCTTCAACTTATTAGCCTTCTTCAGTTTGTTCTTCCGAGTGGGTTTATCACCCTTCATCGCAGTAAGGGTGATGCCTGTGGCATCCAGCTGCGCAGCAATAGCGACCTTTTCGGTAAGGGTCTGTTTTTCGTTTTGCAGTCCCTCTTTCTCACGGTTGGTCTGAGCCAATTCACTACGGATCTGTGAGTTTTCCGAGCGGAGCGAAGCGTTAATCTGATTAAGAGAGTCTACCTGACGGATATAGCTGCGTAACACCTCACGGACAGCAGCCAACTCTTTCTTCAATCGAGTGATTTCACGGGCATCGTTGGCTTTAACACGTTTCAGTTCTTCCAGCAACTGTTGTGTGCGAAGTTGTTCCTGAGTGAGCTGAGCCACAATAGAGTCATTGTTGATTTGCGTAATCATCTCACCGTATTGCAGTGTAAACCGCTCATACTCATTCTCCATTTCCTGCTTGTCCAGCTCTGCCAATTCCTGCATTTCTTCGTTGGCCTGTTTCTGCTGCTGCAGGTTCGTAAACAGCCAAAGTGCCACTCCAGCCAAAGCCAGAATGACCACTATGGCCACAGTTATGAGAGTCTTTTTCATGCTTCCAGAATCTCGAATGAATTAATTAGAGTCCTGCCAATTCGACAACTTTGTCAACGGCAGCACTCAGTCCGTCGGCATCTTTACCACCAGCCTGAGCGAAATGAGGCTGTCCGCCACCGCCGCCCTTTATCAATTTGGCTGCTTCGCGTACCATCTGTCCAGCATTAAGTCCGTGGTCATTCACCAAGTCGTCACTCATCATGATGGTAAGTTGTGGTTTCTCATTGATGTGAGTTCCCAAGACACAAAGAACGGAGCCTTCGATGGCAGCACGTAACTTGAAAGCCAAGTCCTTGGCAGCCTGAGGATCTATAGGTAGCACAGATGTAACCAGTTTGACACCGTTAACCTCACGAGCATGCTCTATCAATCTCTTGGCTGTACGCTCCACTGCCTGCTGCTGCATGGATTCCAGTTCTTTCTTCATGTGGTCGTGCTCCTCAATATACTTTTGGATTACGCCCTGCAAGTCTTTAGCATTATTGAAGAAGGCCTTCACGCCCTTCAACGTATCCTCCATAGTGTATAGCAATTCTTCACACTCCTTGCCCGTCTTGGCCTCAATACGGCGAATACCAGCAGCAACGCTACTTTCAGACACAATCTTGAAGAAACCAATTCGGCCAGTCGATGTAGCATGAATACCGCCACACAACTCGCAAGAAGGGCCAAAACGCATAACGCGCACCTTGTCACCATATTTCTCACCAAACAAGGCGATAGCACCAAGCTTTTTAGCCTCTTCCATCGGCATGTCTCGGTGTTCGTCGCGGGGCAAATCCTGACGAATCATGTCGTTGACCAGACGTTCCACCTCACGTAACTCTTCGTCAGTCACTTTCTGGAAATGGGAGAAGTCGAAACGAAGCGTATCAGGACTAACAAACGAACCTTTCTGTTCCACGTGGTCGCCCAACACCTGTTTCAAGGCATAATCGAGCAAATGGGTAGCTGTATGGTTGGCAGCTGAAGCATCGCGCTTATCAGTATCGACACAAGCCATGAACTCTGCTGCCGGATCCTTTGGAAGTTTCTTCACAATATGGACAGTCTGATTATTTTCACGCTTGGAGTCGATCACTTCAATGGTCTCATTCTCACTGACAAGTACGCCACAATCGCCTACTTGTCCACCCATCTCTCCATAGAACGGCGTGTAGTCGAGCACTAACTCATAATATTCGTTCTTCTTCTGAGTAACCTTGCGATAGCGCAGGATATGGCAGGAATATTCGGTGAAATCATAGCCCACGAAGACTTGTGAGGTTCCCCCTGCGGTTCCAGAAGTGTCTTCACTATCTTGGCCATCTTCGGAAGACGACATAGGACTAATCCAATCCCCATTCTCCACCTGGGCAGCATTTCGTGCTCTATCTTTCTGTTTCTGCATCTCCACATTGAACTGCTCCTCGTTGACCGTAAAGTCATTTTCACGGCAAATCAACTCAGTGAGGTCAAGGGGGAAGCCATAAGTATCAAACAACCGGAATGCCTGTACACCATCCAGTTCTTTATTTCCGTCGGCGCGAAGTTGCTCCATCGCTTTATCGAGAAGGGAGATACCCTTGTCCAGTGTACGCAAGAAGGCATCTTCCTCTTCCTTCATCACCTTTCCAATGAGCCCCTGTTGAGCCTTCAACTCTGGGAATGCGTCTCCCATCTCTTCAACAAGAGTAGGAAGAAGTTTATAGAGGAATGCCTCTTTCTGTCCAAGGAAGGTATAGGCATAACGTACGGCACGACGTAAAATGCGACGGATTACGTAGCCAGCCTTGGCATTACTTGGCAACTGCCCATCGGCTATAGAGAAAGCCACTGCACGCAGATGATCGGCACAGACACGCATAGCCACAGAGACACCGTCGAATGTACCCACTCCATTCTCCTCTTCAGATGAGGAGGTTGCTGGTGCTTCATACTTTAGCCCTGTAATTTCCTCCTCTTTTTTGATAATCGGCTGGAACACGTCGGTATCGTAATTTGAATGCTTGCCCTGAAGCATGCGAACGAGGCGCTCAAAGCCCATTCCCGTGTCAATCACGTTCATAGACAGCTTCTCCAAGGATCCGTCGGCCTTGCGATTGAACTGCATAAACACAAGATTCCATATCTCAATGACCTGCGGGTCATCCTTGTTTACTAATTCGCGTCCCGTCTTGCCGCTTGCAGCTTTCTGTTCAGGAGTGCGACTGTCCACATGAATCTCTGAACAGGGGCCACAAGGACCTGTATCTCCCATCTCCCAGAAATTATCATGTTTATTACCATTGATAATATGGTCAGCCGGCACATGCTTTGCCCAATAACTGGCAGCCTCGTCATCACGAGGAATGTTCTCTTCGGGCGAACCTTCAAACACGGTAACATAGAGGTCATCTGGATTCAGCTTCAGCACGTCTACCAGGTATTCCCAAGCCATATCAATGGCACCTTCTTTGAAATAGTCGCCAAATGACCAGTTACCCAACATCTCGAACATTGTGTGGTGGTATGTATCATGGCCTACTTCTTCCAAATCGTTGTGCTTACCACTTACACGAAGACATTTCTGAGTATCAGCCCTCCGACGTGGTTCTGGATTTCTCGTACCTAATATAATATCCTTCCACTGGTTCATACCAGCGTTAGTAAACATCAACGTCGGGTCATCCTTAATCACCATAGGAGCTGAAGGCACAATAGCATGGCCTTTCGACTCGAAAAACGTTTTAAACGAGTCGCGGATTTCTTTTGCAGTCATCATAATTATATATATAATTTATTTCAGCCTGCAAAATTACATTTTTTTTCGCAACAAACAGCCAATAACGTGAATTATTTTATAAAGCATCTAAAAAAGACAACAAAATTTATATTCCTCCAGCACTGACAAAGAAGATTTTTTACAAAAGAAATCAGAAAAATGGTAGAATGCTTTGTAGTTTCACAGAAAATGCTTATCTTCGCAGCTGAATAAAGAAAAAATATCATGGCACTGAATCTACATAAGAACCTGAAACTCTACTACTCCATCAAGGAAGTAGCCGAGATGTTCGGACTGAACGAAAGCACTTTGCGCTATTGGGAAACCGAATTTCCCTACCTAAAGCCGAAAACTGCCGGGCCAAACAAGGTTCGTCAATATTCAGAGAAAGACATTGAACAAATCAAGTTGATCCACAACTTGGTAAAGGTGCGCGGTTTTAAGCTTGCTGCAGCAAAGAAGATGATCAATGCAAATCGCGATGGCTCCGACCGGAAAGCAGACATCTTAACCCGGTTAATAGGAATTCGCGACGATTTAATAACACTAAAGCACCAGCTCGACGGACTTCAATAGACAGGAGGGCGTGCTTTACTCAAGCATGCCCTTTTGAATTATTTTATACGGAAAACCCACGTTAAAATAATGCAAAAAAAAAATACAAACGTTAATTAACAAGGAAATATCACATCTTTGGAGTCTCGAAATACCTTATTTCGAATATTTCTTGTAATTTTGCATAATAATCTGCCAATTAATATAAAAAAGCAGTAAAAACACAGGTTTGAAGTTGGCCGAATGCGAAGCTTTATCGGCATTCGCGGAATTTCGGCAGGAAAAAGCGTCCTTAGACAACCGATAACCATCTGAGTAACAGATTTTTAGGCTTGAGCATTCGTTTTGCGCAAGCAAGGCTATTATATTGAATATACTTAAATGGCACGTGAAGTGATGTCAAGATTAAACCCGACAATACGATTTATGCCATTCAGCCCTGAAATTTGTTATTATTCAGCATCATCTATTGCTTTTTCACAAACATTTTATGGCCCTTATGTATATTAATGCATCTGTGCCACTACATTCTTAACAAATTTAAATTGCGATAAAAAGACATAAGAAAAAAAACATGAGCATGATGTATAAATCACATCATAATATCAGATTTATTATATTTGCATTGATAATATGCTGTCTGGGCAGTTGCTCTGCTCCAGACAACGTTGCTTATTTCCAAAATGCAGAAGCTATACGCGGCATGACACTGCAAAGCGAAAAGCCATTGCGTCTGCAACCTAAAGACAAAATTAACATTTTGGTAAGTAGCTCTGACCCCATGCTGGTCAGTCAATTTAACTTAACTGCATCCACCTCAACTGTTTCTTCCTTAATCAAACCATTGGGGATATATCCGTCAGCCAAAGCATTCAAACAGTGAAAGATGCCTGAAAGACGACGTATGATATACGACTGCTTCATAATCGTTTCTGCCAAATTGTCCTCGCCTAAATCAACCAAATGGTCTCTGATACAACGATAACCATCGTCAATTTCGTTGAGCATTTTCTCGTTCTCGAAACGTAGAACAGTCACATTGAAATCTGGCGAAACTGCACGTTCAATGAGATCCTCCCAATGTTGGTCAATTTTCTCATCCTGGTCCGTTATGAGATTGCTTTCAGGATTCCCAAGCCAGAATTGCCAGCGACTGAAAAAGCCATTATGGTCTTGACCCAGAAACAATTCGTCCACTCGCTTTTTCTGTATTCCACCGAGAATCGAAAGGAATGGCTCAGGAACGTTGATTCGCTCCTCAAGTGTAACACGTCCAACCCGCAGAGGCGAAAAAGAATCAAAGAGTGTAAGAAAGTCACTAATGATATTTCCATCGGAATACTTCTTTGAATTGCCACCAAAGAAGTTCAATAACTCATCCTGGTGCATAAGAAGACCATCGTTGCAACTCTTTACGTTATTTATGACGCGATAAAGATTCTCGATAGTTTCGTTACTAACTATCAACTGATCACTATACGGTGGAAGTTGCTCGTCTGCCAGCTTAGCGGCATGTCTTTGGCGGGAATACTTCTCATAACGCTCATTCTCCCACCTATTCAGAGGTTTCATGGCGTAGTTTATTGACGGGGACTTACCATCGCTTGCACCACCGACGATGGCCGAATAAAGATTACCACGATTCTTCTTCGCACCATCCATGATGGTAATCTTCCTTCCGATTGCACTCCCAGTCAACGTTGTCACTTCCCCAAACACATAGTTTGTCGGTACCCGGAGGATTCCTGCCGTCTGGCGCACGTATTTGATTATCCTCGGATTGATACCGTCCATGGGAACCTCTTCTATATATTTCTTATAATATGTCTCATCAGCATGCTCCAAAATACTATTTATATCCATTTTCTCTGCAATTTATATTAATAAAAAGGAAATATGTTCTAAAAAATTTGGAAGGTCCAGAGAAAATGCGTAACTTTGCCCTGTGAAAAGAACAAAGAAGCATTCTCCACACCGCTTCAATTTCTGGCTCAGAGTTCCACCCTCCGAGCCAGTTTGCTTTTTATCGGAGTCTTAGTTTCTTCATACTTAATATATAATATCGATTAAATGTCCATGTTCATTATAAACTAAAATAGCAGGATTCAAAGCATCAACTTCTTTCATCATCTTAAATGAACGATCTGCGACTTTACGCGTAGTAGCAACGCGATTAATATACAAAATTTGATACTCTGCTTCGTTACGAACATATTCTTCACAAGCGAAATCGAAACCCTTTCTAAGAGAAACGACTAAATAAATCTTTTTCATTTTACTAAAAATTTGAATGGTGAAAAATAATAATGTCTTGTACCATACCTCCTATCGCTTTAATTGGTTGGTGTTTCCTTCGCTGACAACCTCGGCAAGCGTGGCCTTCAACTTCGACTCCTGGTCTTCGTCGATAAGGTGCTGACCGCCGATATGGTTGCCAAGCTCCAGCAGGATCCGTTCAGCCAGCACCTCGCGGTTGTGCATGCTGCCTGGCTGGCCGCCAATGGAGTAGCCCGGCACCTCGTCGCTCATTGTCAGGTACTCGTCGAAGGCATCTTTCAACCATCTGTAGCCACGATGGAAGCCTTCACCAGTGGCGTGCTCCATGGCATATTGCAGCAGCTCGCCCCACTTCTCTTTGATGTCTTTCTCTGTATTCATACTAATTTTTCTTCTATTTCGTTAACTGCGGCTACTACTGTTTTGGGCAGCAGCTTTGCATAAATCTTTTCTGTCATCTTGATACTACTGTGACCACAAACTTTTGACACTATCTCAATCTTCACGCCTGCATTCAGTAGCAGGGTGGCTCCCGTGTGCCGCGCCCAATGCGTAGTGACAGGCTTTTCTATTCCTGCAGCCTTGGCTACCTCCTTTATATACTCGTTGTACTTCACGTTACTCAGGATTGGTAACTTGTCACCATATTTCGCCAGAATTTCAAGTGCAGGAGCCAGTAAGGGGATAGTGTACTCTATCTTAGTTTTACCACGATGGCCTACATACAACTTTTTGCCATCTATCTCCTTGATTTTCTTTGGGTCAAATGCCCGTAGGTCATGGTAGGAAAGACACGTGTATGAATGAAATACGAACAAGTCACGCACACGTTCCAACCTGCTTTCTGGCATCGTGGCTGTGCGCAACTTCTGAAACTCCTCTGGAGTGAGGTACTTGTCAATGCCATCGAAATCTGAGCCCTTCTCAATCTTAACCCTGTCATAAGGATTCAGTTGGAGAAGCCCTTCCTTCTGGGCATCCAATATGAAGGAGTTGAGGAATCGATGATAGTTGTTCCAGCGACTCTTAGCTTTCATATTGTTTTGCCCCTTCAAGTAACGATCAAGTTCCATCACCTTTGCCTCAGTCAAGTCATAGAACGTCCGTATCTTCCCATATTCTTTCAAGAAGCGCAGAAATCTCTCATAGCGTTCCTGGCTATCAACGGCTTTTCCGTACTTGCGTATCTTTGTCCGCTCTTCGCAGAAATCGAGGAAGGTAATATTTGGTTTTCGTTTAGCCATTAGACGTGAAGGAATAGCGTCGATGTCTATCTGACCATCTTCATACATGTCATATACTATCTGGCGTACGTCAATGAGAAGCCTATCGAGTTGTTTGTTCAGGATAACGGCATCCACACGCCCGACTACCCGACCTCGTTGCCATTCTTTTGGGAATACTCGGATTCGGGTAGACATGTATTTTGCCTTACCGTCATAATAGACACGAATCTCTATGACGGCATCCTGTGTTGCCGAGGCTCTCTTATACCGATTATATATAAGACCTACTACTGGTAGCTCTACTGCGGTTCGCATAACTATTTATTTTTATAACTGTTCAGAAGTGCTGACCTTAGGAACAGCACTCTACCTTGGTTATTATCACCGACCTTTATATGAGGAAACTTTTCCTTCTTCGTCCGAAGATAGCCAGGTGTGAGTCCGAGTATTCGAGCTGCCTCCTTACTATCCACATATTCATCTGGATCAATACCAGGAATTTGCACCTGACATTTTCCCTTCAGCTGCTCCATAACGATTTTTGCAGTCCGCTGCGCTATTCTCTCCACAAGCCTATCAAGTTCTTCCTTCTTCATAGTCATATATTTTGTTTTTTGTTGCAAAGGAACATTTTTTCGTCGAGAACAGGGGTCTTGCAAAAAAAAAAGTCGTATATTAACATTTTCACGACTTACCAAGTCTGAAAATGCGTGTTCAAACGTGAATAATCGTCTTTCGATTGTTTTTTTTACTCTAACAAAAATATAATACGAATTCATATACGTTATATTGCATTATCATAATTAAAAATGCACTATGTTTTACAAGGTGCAAATTATACAAAACTCTAATTTTCAGAGTGTTGCAAACACAACGTATTGACAATCAGGCACGAAAAAAGGGAACCTGATTGATTCCCTTTAAGTCATTTTTGCGGAGAGACCGGGATTCGAACCCGGGATACGCTTTTAACGTATACACGCTTTCCAGGCGTGCCTCTTCAGCCACTCGAGCATCTCTCCTTACTTAAGCGGGTGCAAAATTAATGTTTTTATTCTGAAACCCGCTATAATGTGGTC
>Ga0326514_10001838_pt1 | contig 13651 bp, 12 predicted proteins | sample 3_2548_0518_D_FD_203653 | JGI IMG/M metagenome (GOLD analysis project Ga0326514, IMG submission 203653) | Bovine rumen microbial communities from UC Davis, California, United States - 3_2548_0518 | ecosystem: Host-associated > Mammals > Digestive system > Stomach > Rumen | place: USA...
ATACGGAGCGCCTGTACTGCCTGGTGCTATGTTCATGCTCTCTTATGTAAAAGATGTTCCGGTTGTAGGACTCCCGGGATGTGTTATGTATGCAAAACGTACTGTTTTTGATCTTACGATTCCCAGGATCCTGGCAGGTGAGCGTCTGACCAGAAGAGATTTTGTACATCTTGCTCATGGCGGACAGTGTCAGAACTGCAAGGTCTGCACATTCCCTAACTGCGGATTTGGTGAATAAGAATCAGAATGTTAAGCATTATCCATTAAAGCAAGTACTATTAATTAAGGCGGCTGCTTTATCATAAAAAGCTAACTGACAAATATAAAAAACGCTGTAAAAAGAACCGGGAACTAAGGATCTTTTTGCAGCGTTTTATTATATCTTAGCTTGTTTTGTTTTAGCAGGTTTTATCCAGCTTTATCTTATCATCAGCCATCAGTGTGCGTTTTCCTGGATCAGTGAAACGATACGATATACAGCATTGGACTGATTGCTGTTCTTCATGGCACTGATATAGGTTTCACGGTTGTTGTAGAGGTTGATTACGGTTTTGTAGAGTTTCTCATCTGTGATTTCTTCTTCCTCGATGACTTCTGAGAATCCCTGTTTTTTGAAGGATTTTGCATTCAGAATCTGGTCGCCGCGGCTTGCAGCTGCGGAGAGGGGAATCAGAAGTGTGGGTTTCTGCAGCGCAAGAAGTTCGCAGATGGCGTTGGCTCCGGCACGTGAGATGACAACATCGGCGATGGCGAATATGTGACGCAGCGGCTCGCTGATGTATTCGTACTGTACATAACCCGGCATAGCTGTGAGCGTTTCATCCAGATTGCCTTTACCGCAGAGATGTACGACCTGGAATGTCTTGAGCAGATCAGGGAGTATGCTTCTGACAGCCTGGTTGACTTTTACTGAGCCGAGGCTGCCGCCCATGATCAGAAGAACAGGTTTTTCAGTATTGAAACCTGTCAGAGCAAGTCCGGTTTCTTTGTCTCCGGTCATGAGTTCTTCGCGGATGGGACAGCCTGTCAGGACAGCCTTATCCTGAGGAAGATATTTGAGTGTCTCAGGGAAATTGCAGCAGATTTTGGTGCAGAATTTCAGGGAAATCTTGTTGGCGAGTCCGGGGGTCATATCTGATTCATGAGAAATGACCGGTACACCAGCTCTGCTGGCAGCGATTACAACCGGGACAGCTACAAAACCACCTTTTGAGAAAATAATATCAGGCTGAAGCTTTTTTATCAATTTGCGGGCTTCTCTGTATCCTTTGATCACACGGAAGGGATCTGTGAAGTTTTTCAGATCAAAGTATCTGCGGAGCTTGCCTGAGGAGATTCCATAATAAGGAATACCTGCTTTTTCAACCAGATCTTTTTCCATACCATTGTAGGATCCGATGTAGCTTACTTCGTATCCTTCTTTTACAAGGGCGGGATAGAGGGCGAGGTTTGGTGTTACATGACCTGCTGTACCGCCGCCGGTTAAAATGATCCTTTTCATAAAAACCTCCATTCTTACAGGTTTTACAGATCTTACTGTTTTCCGGTTCCTTCAGTTTTCCGGATTCTGCAGTTCTCCGGATTCTGCAGTTCTCCGGATTCTGCAGTTCTCCGGATCCTACAGTTATTCAGATTCTGCAGTTAGACGGTTTCTTCGGTTTCCGGATTTTCGGATTGTATGGGAGCCGGGGTTACTGCTGTTCTTTATAAGCCTTAAGGGCAAGAGCCAGCTGGTCAGGACATGATGTGGGTTTGCGTCCGCACTTGACGCCTTCAAGACGGCTGATTACTTCTTCAACATCCATTCCTTCTACAAGTCTGCCGATGCCCTGCAGATTGCCATTGCAGCCGCCGGTATATTTTACATTCTTTACTTTATTATCTTCTACATCAAAAAAGATTTCTGTTGAACAGGTTCCGTGAGTCTGATAACGGTACATAATTTGTCTCCTTATATCAATGTTTAGACAAGATCAATGTTTGGATAGGATTCTTCTGTATTATACACAGCGGGGGGATGTAATGCAAGGCGGGATTCTGTGTTGACGAATGATTTTTTGACAGTTATACTTATATGAAATCGCAGGAGGTAAGAGCATGTTTCGTATGTGGGGAAAGGTCTTTAAGGACAATCATCTGCTGAAAGATATGGTGTATTCGGATGATAGTGATCTCAACCGGACCCGTAAGGTTTTCAAGGGGCTTGAAGAGATGTGTCTTGCTTTCGATTTGGAGAATCCTTTATGGCTGGATGCTTCCATTAAAGATTTTAAGAGGCATTCCAAGTGCAGATTTGGCAAGGATAGTTTTATTGAGCATATCGACTTTGACTATCTTGAAATCCAGGTTATAGAGGAAGACGATTATTATTTATAGCTAGAGGAAAATCATTGCTATTTATAATAGGGTACAAATGAGTGTTTCAGCAGCAGATTCATGAGAGGGAGAGGAGTTACTGATGAGCGCATCAGAGATTGAGGATAAGAATATGACAAAGGCTGCAGCGGATCAGGCGGAAGTTGAAAAGGCTGAGGTTTCCATGAAGGATGATGATTGTGCAAGTAAGAGTACCTGCACATCCGGCGGTGACTGCAGTCATTGCAGTAAGAAGAAGCCGATTGTAAAGCTTCCGGTTAATAAAAACAGCGTGATCCATCATGTGATCGGTGTCATCAGCGGTAAAGGCGGTGTCGGAAAGTCTTCCGTTACTTCTATGCTGGCTGCTTCGCTTGCAGCCAAGGGTTATAAGGTTGGTATATTGGATGCGGATATCACAGGTCCTTCCATTCCTCAGATGTTTGGAGTTACGGGCATTGTAGAGGCTTCCAATAGTAAGGGCATTACACCGGCTGTTACAGAAAACGGTGTTAAGATGATTTCCATCAATCTTCTTCTGGAAGAGACTACCAGCCCGGTTATCTGGAGAGGTGCCGTGATCAGTAATGTGGTTAAACAGTTCTGGAATGATACGAACTGGGGTGAGATTGATTATCTTCTGGTGGATATGCCTCCCGGAACAGGTGACGTTCCGCTTACGGTTATGCAGTATCTGCCTGTAGATGGTATTGTCATGGTTACTTCCCCCCAGGCTCTGGTCAGCATGATTGTTAAGAAGGCCTGCAAGATGGCGGTGAAGCTCAAGACCCCCATTCTTGGTATTATTGAGAATTACAGTTATATTGAATGTCCGGATTGCGGCAGGAAGATGAATGTATTTGGCAAGAGCAGGATCGAGGAGTTTGCTGCTGAAAGTAACCTTGAGGTTCTGGGTAAATTGCCAATCGATGAGAAACTTGCCCAGGCAAGCGATGAAGGCACCATTGAGAAATATTCTTGTGATGTGATGCTGAATATTGCAGAGAGAATTGCCGAAAAACTCGGATAACTATATTGAAGGTAAGTTTTTGCAGCTGGTCAGTGCCATGCAGGCAGGACAGCAGGGAATGTCTGCAGCTGGTTAGTGCCATGCAGGCAGGACAGCAGGGAATGTCTGCAGCTGGTTAGTGCCATGCAGGCAGGACAGCAGGGCATGTCTGCAGCTGTTCAGTGCCATACAGGTAAGGCGGCAGGGCTTTTCGCCGGCCGGATGAGTCATCAGGTGTTAATATGGATCGATATGAAGTTGTGATAACAGGGGATTCTCAGGCTGCATTGTTTGCAGGGCTGGTTTTGAAAGTACGTGGCGTTCGTTATGCATATATCAGTACAGAGAATCTGGATGCTGAGAGTATCCATGTGCTGGAGCGTGTGAGTGTCCGGCAGGCGGTTCAGGCTGAGGCAGATCTGGTGCTCAAGAGTGAGGTGGCCAACCTGTATGAGTCTTATGTGGAGAAGGCGGCTCAGGTCAGCAGCGCCGGTTCCGAACCGCTTGGGGAGGAGCAGGATAATGCGCTTATCTGCCTGCTTTTGAAGATGAGGCAGGAAGCGGAGACGGACAGGATCTTTAAACCTGATTTTGCCGCATCGGATGTCAGAAGCAAGGGCATTCTGCTGTCAGGCAGTGATTGTAATTTTGCGGCGGAACAGGTCATCTACCTGTACTCCGATAATGAAAAATCCTTATCTGATAAGGCTATTGTGGTGGCTGCCGGGCAGGGCGCTGCAGCAATCGTCGAGAATCGGCGTAAGATTGTTACTTCTTATATGGACAGACTCCGTATCAGACATGGTTCCAGGTCTCAGAAGAAGAGTGTTTATATCACGCATTCCAGAAGCTGGTTTTATGTCAGAGAGATGCTGACCAATTATGCAGTGCAGGAGGGAACCGCTCCGCTGGATCCTTTTATGAATTATGGTTTTTATCTGAATGGTGCGGCTGCCAGGGAAGACATCATGGCGTGCTGCCATCAGATGATCCGCAATTGTGATGAGGTCTGGGTATTCGGACCTATCTCGGAGACTATGCTGACAGATATCATGGTTGCTTTATGGGAAGGAAAACCGATTCATTTCTATTCTATTGGCGAGCAGATTTCTGATCTGAATGAGATTACGGTGGATGATATTATCTTTGAACGTGAGGTTCATGCCGGGCAGATCAGAAAATCAGAACTCCTTGATTTCATTAAGCATGCGGCTCCTCATACTGGAGAGTATTATCAGATGTCTTTATTTGGAGAGGAGAATTAATGTCATTTGCTGTTAATAGAGAGCCGAGCAATCATAATCATCAGAATAAGATTGCGGTGATTAATGATATATCGGGATTTGGCAGATGTTCTATTGTGGTTGCTTTGCCAATCATTTCGGCTTTAAAAGTGCAGTGCTGCCCCCTCCCCACATCAATCCTGTCCAATCATACGGGGTTTGACAGTTATTTTTTTAAAGATTGTACAGACTTTATGGAGGATTATATCCGGGAATGGGATAAGCTGGGGCTTCGGTTTGACGGTATCTGCTCCGGCTTCCTGGGCTCTGCGCAGCAGATTCATATAGTGAAGGATTTTATTGCCAGATTCCGGATGGAGCGTTCTGTTGTGATTGTAGATCCGGTTATGGGTGATTATGGCAGACCCTATGATACTTATACGGAAGAAATGTGCAGTGAGATGCGCCAGCTGGTGACTTGCGCGGATATCATCACGCCTAATCTGACGGAAGCATGTATCCTGGCGGATATCCCTTACCGTAAGGGGCCTTGGAAGAAAGAGGAGATTCGGGATCTTGCAAGGCAGCTTCTGGCCATGGGTCCTAAAAAAGTTGTGATTACCGGTATCGTGAAGGGAGATTATATTACCAATTTCTGCTGGGATGGTATCCGGGCGGAACTGAATCCGGATTATAAGGGACATTTTATAAGGAATCATATGATTGGAACGACACGTTCCGGTACAGGTGATATATTTGCTGCTATCATTGCAGCTGATGCAGTGAATGGTATACCCTTTAAAAAGTCTGTCAAGAGAGCCAGCAAGTTTGTCCGGCATTGTATTATTAAATCGATAGAGCTGAATATCCCGGTGACAGACGGGGTATGCTTTGAAGAGGTGCTTTCGGATCTCTATATATATGATTACTGATGTGGAAGCCACATTTATACTGATGCGGAAGCCACACTCATTTGATGTATGTCTCCGGAATTACAGCAGCTTTAGCTGCTTTATCTTCCAGGACATGTCTTCCAAAGCAAGAATTATTGTTCAATAGAAAAGGCGTGTGAAAAATCTTTCGTTTTTTCACACGCCCTTATTGCATTGTCTTAAAACATGATCTGGATTAAACTATAATAGCTATCTGATTATTTATTCACTCTGATTATTTAATTATTCTGATTATTTGATCACTCTGATCCAGCCTTCGGGCGCTTCGATGCGGCCCATCTGGATGCCGGTCAGGGTTTCATAAAGCTTCCTGGTAACAGGTCCCATCTCTGTCATGCCGCTGGCAAAGCAGATCTCCTTGCCGTGGTCAACAACCTTGCCGACAGGGGAGATAACGGCTGCTGTGCCGCAAAGACCGCATTCTGCCATATTCTCCAGCTCATTGAAGTATACTTCTCTGTGCTCAACCTTGAGGCCAAGGTAGTGCTCTGCTACATAGATGAGGGAGCGGCGGGTGATGGAAGGAAGGATGCTGCCGGACTTGGGTGTTACAACAACGCCGTCCTTTGTTACGAAGAGGAAGTTAGCACCGCCGGTTTCTTCAATCTTGGTTCTGGTGGCAGCATCAAGATACATATTCTCATCATAGCCTTCTTCATGGGCTGTTACGATAGCATGAAGGCTCATGGCATAGTTCAGACCGGCTTTGATATGGCCTGTTCCGTGAGGGGCTGCACGGTCAAAATCAGATACTTTGATGGTCAGGGGACGAACGCCGCCCTTGAAGTAGGGACCTACGGGTGTGCAGAAAAGACGGAACTGATACTCGTCAGCAGGTTTTACGCCAATAACAGGGTTAACGCCGAACATGTAGGGACGAAGATAAAGGGTAGCGCCGGAACCGTAGGGCGGTACAAATGCTTCATTGGCAGCGACAACTTTATCTACAGCATCCAGGAACTGCTCTGCAGGCAGGGCAGGAATCTCCAGACGCTCTGCGGATGTAATCAGACGTTCTGCGTTCAGGTCGGGGCGGAAAGTAACGATGTGGCCGTCTTCTGTGGTATATGCCTTCAGGCCTTCGAATACTGTCTGCGCATACTGAAGTACGCCTGCACACTCATTCAGCACAATGTTGGAATCCTGTGTCAGGGCACCCTCATCCCAGGCGCCATTCTTATAATTAGCTACATATCTCCAGTCTGTGGGGATATAACCAAAACCAATATTACTCCAATCGATATTCTTTTTTTCCATGATAAACCTCCATACCGTCCTCAAGGTATTCTATCTATTCACGATCGGGATGATATATCAATCTGATTCAAAGCGGGCATCTTCCGCAGGTTAAAAAGGTGATGTCTTACATCTGAAGGGTGGAAATATGTCCCGAATGTGATTTTAAACTATCAAGTTCCAGTATAGTATCATGATTTCCGTGTGTCAAGGCTTTAAATTGCTGATGTGCACAGCGCCTGTATAGTCTGTATAGTGCCTGCACGATGCCTGCATAGTGCAGGCACAGCAGGCCTGGCCCAGGCAGATGAAGGTGTGAATCTGATTTTGTAAGCTTCACAGGCTTTATTTTTCATGTTATACTGCAAATCACCAGATTCTGTATCTGTTGAAAGGAGTTTATGATGAGCGCTGAATTATATATTAGAAGATGTTTTTTATGTACATTTGATCCGGCCCAGGAGTTTGCCGGTTACAATGAAATCATTCCGGGCAGCAATGATGAGACGGCTAAATATATCCGTAAGCTGCTGCTTTATAATCGTGACAGTATGAAATCCAAGCCTGCAGTGTATGATGATGATTCCCCACTGATGTCAATCCTGCCTTCTTCGGAGGAAGGATTTGAGGCCTTTGTGAATGTGATCGCGGATGAAGTTCAGAATCTGGTCAGGGAATATTCTTTCTTCGAGGCTGGATGCGGCCTTTTTGTATGGTCCCTGATCGATGAGCAGAATGTGATCTCATTCTTTAAGCTGGATTACCAGTCACGGCTCATGAACGCGGTTGGAAATGACGGTTCCATCAGCTGGAAGATGAATCAGAGCCTGCTGCCCGGCACAGGACAGAAAGGCTACGAGTTTTTCATGATCAATCTGGATATGCAGAGAATTCTGGTTTCCGATAAGGTACATTATGTAAATCATGATGAACCGGTTAATTTCATGGCGGAGTATCTGCTTCACATCAATCTGAATCTGTCAGAGAAGGAGATGCTGGATAAGATTGATGACGTTATGATGGATACGATCTCCGAGTATTGCAGGGATGATGCCAGCCAGAAGATTTTTGCTTATAAGTCTGCTATGGCGGAAAAGGTGGCCCAGGATGGAAGAATCCACATGGCCGAAGTTACGGATGAGATATTCGGGGACAACGTTGAGGCTGCAGATCTGTGCAGGGAACGTCTTGCCCAGAATCATATACCCGGATCCCCGGTTATGGTGGGTAATAAATCAGAACGCAGCCTTCAGAAAAAGCATAAGATCGTTACTGCTTCAGGTATAGAAATCCTGGTTCCGCCGGAACTGCTGGATAATGATAATTTCTTCAAGTACAGCATTGATGAAAATGGTGCAGCCGTGATCCTGATCCGGGAGAATGCAGGCATGGAGGAGTGAACCTGATCCAGGAGAATGCAGGCATGGAGAGGGGCTTCTGAACTGGCAATATGGCGGCGCGCAAATGCGATGATCAGCAGGAACCGGGTGTTTGACTGGAGTTTGCTAAAATACTAAAAATATTCCTTAATACTGGTACGTAATTCAGGAAATTATGGCTTTCGGATGGACGAGATTGGAAAAAATTAGAAAATATTGGTTAAAACGATTGATTCTTAAACTTCTGTATGATACATTATATATAAAGAAATCGTATTTTATTATATTATATCTACAATCATCTGAGGAGAGGAGTTATGAACTTTACTGATATATCCGATTGTGAACTTTTGGTAATGCGTTGTTTATGGGAAGCAGGCGAACCTATTTCCGTTCATGCATTGATTGAAGAGTTGAACAAGAGATTCGGAAAAAAGTATAAAGAGACAACGGTTTATACTTTTCTTTCCAATTTGAGGAAAAAGGGATATGTGACTTCATATAAGAAAGGTGCATCTTATTTTTCCCCAATCGTTCGTCGCGATGATTTCATCAAGAATTATGCAAGGATCCAGAGAGAATTCTGGCAGGGAGAAACGCTGGAAGATCTGATTACCGCAATTATCTTTCCCGATGGCGCGGATCAGGAGCAGCGCAGTCAGATTTCAGAATTATTAAAATAGTATGGATGAAAAGATCAGCCGGGATTGATGTGCTGATGTTCGGAGATTATATAGGGACGAAGTTAGACCTGCGCAGAAGGCGCAGGTCATTTTTTTTACCTTTATGGAAGCAAGTAATGCGTTTTATCCGGCTTGCAGGTCTACCGGCCTTATGCAGCTGAGGTCTGCCTGAATCGCAGCAGCCGGTGTCAGCCGAAGCAGCTGGGACAAAGGCGCATTGCCTTCAGGGGGTAACGCATTGACAGATGTCAGTATTGTGATAAAATAAATATGATGTGGATATTGCGTCATTTTAGAATCATGGAGGTTCTATGGTAAATATAAGTTTGGAAATATTCAATATCCTGGCTACTCTGCTCTCGAGGCTGGTGAATCTCTTTAAGGGGAATCCGGCAGCTTTTATAGAGACGACTATGATCATGCTGATCCTGGCATTGATTTTGATGGTATATGCTGTAAAAATCAATAATAATCAGTATGATTTTCCGATAAGGCTTGGATTAGGAGCTGCGATCACATTCATAATCGCGGTATACATTGAGATTTATCTGGCGGGTATTGATCCGCTTACTTATTTTGGCCGATGGATGTTGGTTTTCCTTTTGGTATTCCTGGCCGCAGGATCCGTGCTGGTGATTAATTTTATACTTGGCGTGGAAAAGGGAGCTTTAACCAGCGTGCTTTGGCTGAGTGAGCTGCTGTTTGCATTAGCCAGTCTGAGACTATATGCCCAATATATGATAAAGGCTGACAGAAATACTATTTCTATAAGCGTCTTGTTTCCTCTTTCCAAGTTTCCTAGAATTTTTAATGGGAAAGCAGATGAAATAGGTGTTGGAGGACTAGTTATATTGCTTGAGTTCCTCATCGTAATTAGTATGGTGTTTGCAGCTGTTTATTTAATAACAAAGGCAAAGGAACGCTGTAAAAGTGAATGGATTGTGGCTGTGGCTGCATGCATATTCATTGTTCTTGCCTATTTAGTCTTTGATGCGCATCACAGAGACAACTGGGAGGATCCTGGATTGGCGTTTGCCTTGTTTATTATATATGGTGCTGGCATATTCCTTTTAGCATTCTTCTTCATTTTTGAACTGATTAAGAAGGATCAAGATGGTGTGATAGGTATCGTCTGGACGGGTTGTGGAACGTTTTGCTTTGCTGTAGCAGCCGTATTCGCTTCTAATCTTTATAAGAAGGAATTCCTGCTTACTACACTTCGGCGTTTTTCGCAAGCTATGGATTATGTATACAAAATAGTTCCATATGGCCGGCATACAGATTATGGCAGCAAAGAAGGTATAGCTGCTTTGTTCGGTTTTCTGTTTACGCTGATCCTTGCAATTGTGCTGATCTGGGTTACGATACTGATTTTTAATAAGATTTTGAAATTCGATGAGACTGGTGCGGCACTGGGTTATGGCTGGTATAAGACCAGTGTGTTTATGCTGGTGCTTCCGATTGCTTTATACTGGGTAAGTGTTCATTATCCTGGCATTATCGCTAGTAAAGCGGATGAAACAGAGTGGATTGCTAACTTTGTAGTTGCAACATGGTTTCTTGGTATTGCCCTCATGGTTGGCAATATCGCACCCGGCGTCAGGAATAAACTGGGCAGACAGCTGATCAATGTACTGGTTTCCTCTGCCGCATGCACATTGGTGGTAGTATTAATAGTGCCATTTATCATGGCTTTCTTATAAGTAACTAAGGGCAAAGAGTCACAGATGGCAATGCTCGCATCGCTGTTTGTGACTTATTTTTTAGATTAGTTTAGAGGAGATTTCATTATGCAAAGATATGAAGCGCATCATTACAGCCAGGTTCTGGAAAGAGAAATGCACATGCTGGTATACGGACATGACGGTATCCCATTCCTGGTATTCCCTACGCAGGATTCCCTGTGCTGGAATTATGAAGAGTTTGGTATGATTGATGTTCTGGCTGATTATATTGAAGGCGGCCGGATTCAGCTGTTCTGCATTGACACCATTGATAAGGAGAGCTGGTCAGATGCATATGGCGATAAGGGTCACAGGTCCTATATGCAGGAACAGTATTATTATTATGTAACCAATGAAGTGGTTCCCATGATCTATGATACCAATCCCACAGGACAGAAGATCATTACTACAGGCTGCAGTCTTGGCGCAACACATGCGGTAATCCTGCCTCTGCGCCGCCCGGATCTTTTTGGCGGATGCCTTGCCCTGTCAGGCTGCTATGATGCCACAGAATTCTGGGATGGCTGGTGTGATGAACGTCTCTATAATAATTCCCCCTGTCATTTCATCCCCAATATGCCTGAGAATCATCCTTATATCCAGATGTATAACGAAATGAAACTGATCATCTGCGTAGGACAGGGTCCCTGGGAAGATCAGGGTATCGAAACAACCAGACGCCTTAAGGAAGCATTTGACGCGAAGGGCATCCATGCCTGGGTTGACTTCTGGGGATATGATGTAAATCATGACTGGCCCTGGTGGAAAAAGCAGTACCGATATTTCCTTCCCTATATACTGGGCGATCAATAATAGAAGAACAGTAATAAAGAAATAAAAAGGCAGGCTGCCGGTCTGAAAAAAGACCGGTAAGCCTGCCTTTCTATGATTTACAGTGAGTAAAGCTTGCAGTGAGTTAAGCTTAAAGTGCATAAAGACTGTATGCGGGATAGCTGCACGTCTGCGCAGCTGCACATCTCTGACTGGGGTTTCACGCTGGCAGGGGTTCAGCGCTTTCTGGCAGCGGTATCTTCTGCCAGCAGGGCTGCTCCATAGAGGCCGGCATCATCGCCAAACTGTGCCCATGCGACATTGATTGTGGGGTCAGTCATATACCCTTTAGCTTTTTCCAGTACCTTTTCTACATACCAGGGATTGTTCATACCGATGGATCCGCCGATGATATAGATATCCGGATCTATCATATAATAGATATTGGCAATGCCTCTTGCCAGGGCTTCGGAAGTGCCTTCCAGTATCTCAGCTGCCAGCGGATCGCCCTGGTCATACTTTTCAAACAGGGTCCGGGCGGTCATGGGAGTCTGGAATTTCTCTGTTGCGATCCTTGCCATGGCTGCACCGCCGGATACTTCGTTGAGAGAGCCCGGATTGGCACTTCCATGGTGGTATTCATCATCACAGACGATAACATTATAGAATTCAGCAGTATTGCAGTGAGCACCGTTTACCAGCTGGCCTTTATAGACAAAGGAGCCGCCCATACCGGTGGACATGCCGATGAAAATCACGGATTCATATCCGGCACCGCCGCCAAGTCTGGCCTCTGCCAGGCCGGCCAGGTTGCCGTCATTGTTGACATCTGCGGGCAAGCCGGTCTTGTCTTCCACGTAGCGGACAATCTCAAAGTTATCCCAGCCCTTCAGGTTGGGAGGATTCAGGATCATGCCGCGTTTTAAATCCAGGGGACCGGGGCTGGCGATTCCTACGCCGCACAGTTCATAGCCGCTGCCCATGATAAAATCAATGAGCTTGTCTACATTTTTTTTGCCCCCGAGTTCAGGGTCGTTGGAAGTTTTAAACACGTCAATAATTTTCCGGTTCTCATCAAAGATTGCTGCGCGGAGCTGGGTTCCGCCGATATCAAATGCTGCACTGTACATGGTCCTGCCTCCTGTTCCGAAGCTTCTGCTCCTTCGCAATTTGTTTCCTGAAAGATCTGTCCGTCCCCGATACGTATTCAGAAACATCTATTCTCTCTGCTCTTATTTGACTGCTCAGCAGACATAATAACATAATAAATCCTGAACGGGCACAATCTTAATTCTTCTCAGACAATCATAGCATTTCTCTATATCAAAATAAAGGCTGAGATCCGTTATTTTATTGCGGAATATGGATTCTTTGTGGCAATAGCCGGGGGATTGTAAAAGAGAGGTATTGACAAAAAACGGGCAGGATTGCATAATAGAGTCACGGACACCCCCTGGGGGTGTTAGAAGGAGGATTTATGGAACAGTATAATGTTACGGGTATGACATGTGCTGCCTGCAGTACGAGAGTTGAAAAGGCCGTAAATAAAGTTCCCGGCGTTACATCCTGCGCGGTCAGCCTGCTGACCAATTCCATGGGTGTTGAGGGAACCGCTTCTTCCAGTGAAATAATTGCTGCTGTGGAAGCTGCGGGATATGGAGCTTCTTTGATGGGCGGATCCAAGGAGAGCAGTTCCGGTTCGGTTTCGGATCTGGAGGAGGCACTGAAGGATAAGGAAACGCCTAAGATCTGCAAAAGGCTGATCTGGTCAGTGGGATTTCTGCTGATTCTCATGTATTTTTCCATGGGACATATGATGTGGGGATGGCCGCTTCCTAAGGTGCTTGAAGGAAATCATGTAGCAATGGGGCTGCTGCAGCTGCTTCTTACTACAATCATCATGGTTATCAACCAGAAGTTTTTTATCAGCGGCTTTACCAGCCTGCTTCACAGGGCTCCTAATATGGATACCCTGGTAGCCCTTGGCTCATCCGCTTCCTATGTATGGAGTGTTTATGTGCTGTTTGCCATGACGGATGCCCAGATGCGGGGAGATTCCGCTGCAGTGATGGATCTGATGATGGACTTCTATTTTGAATCAGCAGCCATGATCCTGACCCTGATCACAGTGGGCAAGATGCTGGAGGCCATGTCAAAAGGCAGGACAACCGATGCCTTGAAGAGTCTGATGAAGCTGGCGCCCAAGACTGCAGTTGTCCTGAAAAATGGTGTTGAGACTGAGGTTCCCATCGAGCAGGTGCGTCAGGGAGATATCTTTGTGGTGCGTCCAGGCGAGAACATCCCTGTGGACGGCCTGG
>Ga0326514_10001840_pt1 | contig 13622 bp, 14 predicted proteins | sample 3_2548_0518_D_FD_203653 | JGI IMG/M metagenome (GOLD analysis project Ga0326514, IMG submission 203653) | Bovine rumen microbial communities from UC Davis, California, United States - 3_2548_0518 | ecosystem: Host-associated > Mammals > Digestive system > Stomach > Rumen | place: USA...
TGATTAAATGAATTTGATGCAGACTGTTGTGCGACCCTTAGACGCAACAGACCTTATTGGAATGTGATAGAAGGCGATGTGGCAAGAATATCTAAATTGGATCTGGAAAGCTTTTTCGAGATTAGGAAGGGTCAGCTGGATTTGCTGTCCGGTGGTGCGCCATGTCAAGCGTTTTCATATGCTGGTAAGAAGCTCGGTCTTGAGGATGCCAGGGGAACGCTTTTCTATCATTACGCAACTTTCCTGGAAAAGTTGCAACCTAAAATGTTTTTATTTGAAAATGTACGAGGATTACTCTCTCATGATCACGGAAGGACTTATCGGGTCATGACAGATATATTTGAGCAGGCGGGGTATAGCATCAAAAAGAAGGTTCTCAACGCGTGGGATTATGGCGTTCCGCAGAAAAGGGAAAGGCTGATTACCATCGGAATCAGGAAAGATTTGGCAAGTAAGGTCAGTTTTAGTTTTCCAGCCCCCCACGATTATAAGCCTGTACTCAGGGATGTGCTTTTAGATTGCCCAAAGAGTGAAGGCTCCCTGTATTCCGAGTATAAAACAAATATATTTAAACTGGTACCGCCAGGTGGTTATTGGAGAGATATAGATCAAAGTATTGCGAAAGAGTATATGAAAAGCTGCTGGGATATGGGAGGTGGAAGAACTGGTATACTCAGGAGGCTTAGTCTTGACGAGCCATCTCTTGCGGTTTTAACATCTCCGAGCCAGAAACAGACAGATAGATGTCACCCTCTTGAAGCGAGACCATTTACCATTCGGGAAAATGCCCGTTGTCAGACGTTTCCTGATGAATGGGAATTTATGGGAAGTATCAGTTCTCAATATAAGCAGGTTGGGAATGCTGTTCCTGTCAACTTGGCATATGATGTAGGTATAAAAATCAAGGAGGCTTTGGAAAACGTATGAGCTGGAATATAACTTTTATTAGTGAAGAGGAGTTTATAGATCATGTACGAGCTACAATACAAAAATATGGTGACAAACTGGAATCATTTGATTTGAGGAGATTCAATAAAAATATCGTTGATCCAGTTAAGCTTATTTTTGACAAAACTGTGTACCGGGCAAGTTGGGAAGAAACTATCAGCAATGAGATTTTCCGTCAAAGAGATAAGTCAAACAATAATGATATTGGCTATTTTCATCAACGTATTTTTCAATATATAGAAAATTGTCATGTTCCGCCAAACGGTGAAGAAGGGGGTTGGGATGTAATATATGACAATCCTAATGGTATTCAGCTGCCGGACGGATCAGTTGTTCATACTGTTTATGTTGAGATGAAGAACAAGCATAATACTATGAATTCATCAGCTGCAGCAAAGACTTTTATTAAAATGCAGAACCAATTATTAAACGATGATGACTGTGCCTGCTTCCTTGTCGAGGCTATAGCGAAAAAATCTCAAAATGTTAAATGGGAAACAACAGTGGACAAGAAAAAGGTTGGTCATAAGTTGATTCGGAGAGTCAGTATGGATCAGTTTTATGCTCTTGTTACGGGACAGGAGGATGCCTTTTATCAGATTTGTATGGCTCTACCAGAAACCATTGAGCGTGTTGTTGAAATAGAAGGAGCAAACCTGATACCGAACGATACCGTTTATGAGGAATTAAAAGCAATAGCTGGAGAAAGCAGTATTGACAATAAGGAGCTTGCGATGGCAATGGCTATATATTTGCTTGGATTTTCATCTTACGACGGATTTCAATCAATATGTAGCCAAGAAACGTTGCAGGAGTTAAGGAGAGATACCCGTATCTCAGAGTATGCGAGGCAATTGCTTCAGCTCAGATTGCAGAAAGAAGACTGAGGACAAGAAAAAGAATGGACGAGATTGTTTCAAAAATCGCGGCTCTAGGCGTGCCGGGATTGATTCTAATTATGGCGATCAACGCTACTGGATTGTTTGGAGGTGCGGCAATTACTACGGCACTGGCAGCACTTGGTCCGTTTGGGATGATGGGTGGAATTGCAACGTTGGGGGTCATTGCCTTGATTTCTGAAGGAATAACAAAATATGGTGTGGACGCGATTTATTCCTCTGTCGTTAAAGAACTATATCGGCAGGGGGAAAGCAAAGATTCTATTAAAGATAAAATTAATAAATACCCCGTGAGTAAATCATTAAAAAGAAAACTAATGGATTCTCTTGATAAGATTTCAGTGGAAGGGTAATGGAGACTGATTTGTAGGAAAAGCATTCTGACGCTGTGGAAGAAAAAATCGATAAGATAGCTGATGAACGAAAAAGGGAGTAGGAGCTTCAGGAAAAAGAATCTACTCTCCGTTTGGAAAGAAGAGGCAGAAAGAGCCGGAAGCTTCGATTGATCAACTGGAAACAGATGTAAGTGTTCTATACGAATCTTTTGAGTAAATGAAAACAGATTCTGATGATAATGACAATTATTATTTATATTGAAAATAGAAATGGATGCCCTTACTCCTGAACAAAGAAGAAAAAGCATGCAACATATCCGTTCGAAGGATACAAGTATTGAGGTTACGCTTAGAAAAGCGTTATGGCATAAAGGATATCGATATAGAAAGAATTATAAAAAACTACCTGGCTCTCCGGATATCGTTCTGACGAAACAGCGGGTTGTCATTTTCTGTGATAGTGAATTCTTTCATGGAAAGGACTGGGAAGTAAAAAAGCCGAAATTACTGAAAGGGACAAATCCTGAGTTCTGGATCAGTAAAATAGAACACAATATGCGACGAGACATTGAAAATGACCGGCAGCTTTTGTGTATGGGGTGGACAGTCATTCATTTTTGGGGGAGCGACATTATAAAAGATACGGAGACTTGTGTACGAGTTATAGAGGAAGCAATTTTTGATAATTTGCTTAACAAGATATAAGGGTCTAAAGCTAAGTGACAATAGAAGTGCATAAGACAGAGGAGAGCTCGATATGGACGTTGCTTTTGAAGACTTACGAACAGCGAATCTTATTGTAGATACAGTTTATAAGGGTGGCAAGGTAAGTGGAAAAGGATCAGAGGTCCTCTCTAAGCTGTTGCCTGGCTGCAGCAACTCGGGTGGATTTAGGAAAGTAATGCGTAAAGACGGAAGTGGGTTACCGGCATATGTTGTTTTATATACATCAATGTTAGAGCTTGCATGGCCTGATTATCTTGATGAAGAAACAGGAATCTTTCGGTATTACGGTGATAATCGAAACCCGGGTAAGTCTTTGCTAGATACTCCTCGAAAGGGCAATTTGCTTTTAGAGTTTGTATTTGATTGCCTTAACAGTAGGGACGGGTCTATCCAGAATATCCCGCCATTCTTTATTTTCAAAAAAACTGGCACTGGATGGGATGTCCAATTTTTAGGGTTGGCAGCTCCTGGAAATCCCAAATTATCACCTGATAAAGATTTGGTGGCTTTTTGGCGTACTATTGATGAAAAGCGTTTTCAAAATTATGAGGCGTATTTTACTGTACTAGATACATCTATACCTATAGACCGAAAATGGCTGGATGCTTTGATATTTGATCATGATAACAGCCTTCAGTATGCCCCGGATGTATGGAAGCGATTTATTAAACAAGGACGAAATGGAATTACCGCACTTATTGCGAAAAAACTTCCAAAGGTACCCGATAAATATGCGCAATTGCAAAGTGATAATGAGGGCATGCTCTGCTTGGAGAAAATCCGAAACCATTATTCTGACAATGCATATGGGTTTGAGAAATGCGCTAAGGATCTTCTTGAAAAGATGGATGAAAGGTTCCAGGATTTTAATTTGACAAGACCATGGCGAGATGGTGGCCGTGATGCACTTGGGTATTATGTTATCGGTAATGGGAGTAAGGCAAATTATCCATTGCGTATAGATTGTGCGCTAGAAGCGAAATGCTATTCACCAACGAACTCCGTTGGTGTTCGTGAAATGTCGCGACTAATTTCGAGGATAAGGTATAGGCAGTTCGGCGTTATGTTGACTACGAGCTATGTTCACAAGCAGGCTTATGAAGAGGTTTTGGAAGATGGGCATCCTATTTTGATTGTTTCGGCAAGTGATATAGCTCAGATTCTGAGACATAATTCAATTATGAGCAGTGATATTGATGAGTGGCTGGCATCTCTGGATCAGGCGGATTCAAGATTCCAAAGGTTATCGGCGTACCAAAGTGCAATGACATCACATAATTGATGCGAATGTGAAATGATACTGTGGTAAATTGAAATAAGAAATTAATATGATATAAGATTATTTAGTATAAAAGTAGGAGCGATTAGAGATGTTGTTAAATAATGAGGCAATAGATTTTTCTTTGATTACAGCTAGCGGGTATTTCTTAAGCGAAGAAGAAATAAATAATAAGTATCAAGAAGGCGAGATGAGAATTATCACAGAAACAGGAAGATATCCACTTCAAAACATTGTTGCAATATTAAGCAAGAATATTGAGTTTGAGCCGCATTATCAAAGACGAAGGGTGTGGACCCCTGTTCAAAAATCAAGATTAATAGAATCATTCATAATGAATGTACCAATTCCTCCAGTGTTTTTATACGAAGTGGATTTTTCCAAATATGAAGTCATGGATGGCCTACAAAGACTATCTACTCTTTATGAGTTTTATAGCAACAAATTTGCTTTAACAGGATTAGAAATATGGCCTGAACTTAATGGGATGAAGTACAGTGATTTGCCAGCAAAAGTTAGGAGTGGTATAGACCGCCGGTATATATCAACAATTGTTATCTTAAAAGAAACGGCTAAAACTCCTGAAGAAGAACAGATATTAAAGAAATTTGTTTTTGAAAGATTAAACACAGGTGGAACGAAACTTACTGATCAGGAAACAAGAAATGCACTTTACGATGGTCGCATGAATAGGCTTTGTATAAGGATTGCTCAAGAATGTAAGGTCTTTCATAAATTATGGCGTATTAAACCGTACAAACAAGAAGCTATTTTAACAGAAATTGAAAACTCAGAGAGTGAAGAAGATATAGAAAATGTTGAGCAATTAAATACTTATGTAAGGATGGAGGATGTGGAACTCGTACTTCGGTACTTTGCATATCGGCAATTAAATGAAAATCCAGCGTCAAAGGTTAAAGCAATACTTGATTTGTATTTACAGAAAGCGAACGATTTTGATGAAATTTTGTTGAGCAATTTAGAAAAAACATTCTATAGTGTCTTAGGTCTTGCGGATAAGATTTTTGGCGTGCAAGCCTTTTCTATGTATACTAAGAAAAAGAAATCTGGAAAATATTCTTGGAATACAAACCCATCTAAATTGGTTTATGACCCTATGTTAATGGCCTTGAGTGGTTATATAGATGATGAAATGAAAAAGAAAATATTGATTGAGAATAAAGATGATATAAAAAAACGTATGGAAGCAATGTTTGTCGAAGAGTCAGATAGCTTTAATGGACGCAATAGTGGAAAAAACGATGTATTAAGAAGAAAAATAATGTATCAAGAGCTGTTTGATGCTGTTATACAGGAGCATGTAAATGGATGAGTTGATAGCATTAAATGAAACATTTCTAGAGCAGATTAATACAATAATCGAATATATAGGCAAATTAGTAAACACGGATAAAGGGTATTATCGATTTTATCAGGAAATCATATATGTGGGTGTTGTAAATAGAACTTATAGCTTATGGGAAACTTTTAGCAAAGATTTAGTATTTTGCTACTATGAGTTAATAAAGGAACAGCTCATTAAAGATGGCAAACTGGTTCAAAAATTAAAGTTAAATGAATTACCTGGCTATATCGTTGAGGAAGGCATTATTCACGATAATTATATATATTATGAACTAAAAAAAGAATTTGTCACTTATAGTACTAAGAATATAGGAATCAATGAATTAAAAAACTTATTTGCGCGATTTGATGTTGATGTAGACACTCTTTATAGTAATAGAGAAATAATTGAGTACCTTAAAGAAAATGCTGAGGCTTTTGATATTCAAGAGGAAAATCAAGAAATTTTAAAAACTGCGATGTCTAGATTAATAAATGAACGAAATTTGGTGTCTCACTCGGCAAGTATAGAAAACTATCAATCGTTAGAAACAATTAAGACATGGGCTCACTTTTTTACGTTATTGGCAAATGAATTGACTTTTCTTATATGTAAGAAGTTTGTAAATCAAGATGGCATGTGCTTGGATAATATTGGTAAGATTGTTAAATTTTATAAAAAATCACAGGTTCTGTGTATAGACATAGCAGATTGTATTACAATAAATAGTAGATCATTACTAATAGTAAAAAGAAACGAACAGATAAAATATTTGCTAAAGCCTATTTCGTTTATGGTCAATGATGTGGAAAAAGAGTATGTTCAATCAAAAGATCCAGCGGGAATTAAATTGAGACCTTTGTTTAGGGATAAAGCAGATATTAAGGATACGGATAATATTATGCTTTTAGAAAATGTATTTTGAGATGGGAATTTAAAAGAGAGAGTGGTGGAGTATTAAAAAGGACTTTAAATCATATCATAGCATAATTGTATGCTACTAAATATGTTATCTACAGTTTTGCATTGTTTGGGTACTGAAACAAGCAATAGGTTATGTCAAAATCTACCGTTTTCTGAATAACCCGAAGACAAACTGGCTTCGGGTTTCGACGATGCTGTCTAAAGAAGTGGCCGAGTCATCTGAACCTCATACCAGTGATGAGCGTGTAAATGCTTTAGTTGTTGATGACAGCCGGTTTGAATACACCAGTTGCAAAAAACTGAGCTCGGATCGAGGGTTTTCGAGCATGTATCTATGAAGTACTGTAAGGGCTACTGGCTATGACTCTTGGCTGTACAGATGGCAATACATTCCTTCCGGTAAATGCTTCTTCAAAAGCCGAGAACCTTATCGAGCCTGTCCATGGGTGTGATTGAAGGTCTCTCACCGATAGGCGGAGGAAACTTGCGCATATGAAGGGCACGGATGTCATGATCGAGATTCTGATGACTGCCCAATCCGCTGGTGACCACGCGGACAACGTCCTATTTGACATGTGGCTCTCCAGCCCTGCACAGCTTATTGCCGTCAAAGACCTTAGGCTGGATTCCATTGGCATGATTAAAGAGAGTTACCGTATATACTATTTGTACAATGGAGAATGGCTCTCCATCAATAAGATCTTCGGCATCTGCAAGAAGCGACGTGGCTGTAGCAAATATCTACTTTCTGTAAATGTAATGGTCGACAAAGACCGGAAGATCCTGGCAAATATCGTATGTGTGCACAACAAGAATAACAAGAAGGTCTGGATTGTCTTTATCTGCACAAATCCGGCTCTCTCTGAAAAGGAGATCATCCGTGTTTATGGAAAAAGTTGGCAGGTGGAGGTCTTTTTCAAGACCTGTAAGAGCTATCTTCAGTTGGTCAGCGAAGACCACAGCCGGTTCTTTGATACCCTGACGGCCCATATAGCAATCGTATTTACGAGATATCTCATGATTGTGATGGAGCAGCGGAGATGTGAGAACGACCGCACGCTTGGCGAGATATTCTTCTTTTTTCACCGACGAACTGTCGGATATCACATTTGGTAATCTTTCCGCATCATTATGACGGCTCCGATAGAGAATGTCTGCGCTATTTTTTAGCCAACGGAAGAACAGTTAGCCCTCTTAATCGAGATGTTTGTTGGCTGACTCACGGAATACATCCGTAATTCACTGGTCAAAGCAGCATTAACTGCCTGAAATTCTATCTGATTGCCTGTATTATTGAGTTTTCAAAGATCTAAGCCAATTTATGGTATGGGAATTATTAATATGTAACATTTGTAGAACAACGAAATTAAAATATAAGGTTTACGAATAATAGCTACAAAATACGAAATGATAATATTGCATTCATGATAAAGAATCTTACATTTTGTAACTGGTGTTATTTTGTAAAACACTCTTTTTCTTTACGTTGAGATCACATTTGAAATTTAAAATATAAGGAACGAAATATGAATCCAATTTATATAGTTGCAATATTAATAGGTGTTGGTATAGGTATTTTATATACATTACTATATATAACCTTTGATAAATCTTGGAAGAAGATAGGATCTTTTTTATGTAGCTGCGGAGGTGGTGGAGGGATAATAAAAATATGCTTTACAACATTTGGAATAACAGAAGGATCACATAGGGCAATATTTGTTTCTTGTCTTTTAGGCGCGTTAATAATCTCTTTTGTTATTGTATTGGGAATTACCTCGTTTATTATTAAAGATAAGGACGACATAAATATTATTCGATTGCGTGATATAATTTTGGGTCAAAAAGCATATATTGATGATTATTATAGAAATCGAACAAAAGAGATAGACCAAAAGCTGAATATAAATGATCTTATTCAACGAGAGGAAAAAGTAAGTAGAAGAGAGCAGGCATGTATAGAAGAGGAAAAACGTATAGAAGAAGAAAACTCAAAAATACAAAACTTAGGAAAGAGTAAAATCAAAATTATCTTACCGGAAAAAAAATCAGTTGTTCTTAACCAGCCATTTATCGATGTGTTGCCTTCTTTTGTTAACGATATTGCATATCTATATTCAAACCTTAATAGAATGAATAAAGAAATGCTATCTCGAGATATAAAGAGCATTCAAAATAAGGACTTCAAATCATATTTTATCGAACAAGCAACATATATCATGGATTCATTGTTCAATGGAGGGCAAGACATTAGAGTACACTATCGATTGTTTAATAAAGAAACGGAGCTTTATGAACTATATGTAGCCCTCACTGGAAAAGAAAAGCATATAGAGAATGCATTAACACCTATGCCGTTTAGGGATACTATGATAGAAAAATCATTTAATTGTAAAAGGGGTGTAATCAAAAGTATTAATTTAGAGGCACATCGCGAGAGTATCCATAACGCTAAATGGAAAGATTATTTAACACTTACTTTTTTCAATATTTTATCAGACGATCGTCCGATACTAACAATGGGTATATCGGTCAAGAATGCAGAGAGATATAAGAACCTATTTTACTTTTTAGAATATGTAGAATTTGATATTTTTGTTAATGATCGAGTTGAAGAGATAAATGAGATATTTGACATTCCAGCTATTATGTATGGAGGTAGTTAATGATAACTGTATTGAAGGAAGACGTGTTTCGAGAAATAGTTAATTGCATTGATAAAAAAGAGTATGAAAAAGCACAGAAAATGTTGAAGATTGTATCGAATAGTATTCAAGAAGAAAAGAATAAAGGAGTTTATTCAAATATTATATTATTACGTAATCGTAAAGAAGAAAAGCTCTTTGATAACTTAATTAAGAGTAATTCTACTAAATAGATAATGGTTGTGAGTTGCCGAGCAACATTTGCCCCATCCGTAAAGGGAGAGACGATTGTTGAGTCGGAGTCTGTATATGCAGGAAGAACAGTTGCCGTAATGAGGTGCAACCCGCTTTTCTTCGAGCAGAGAAACTATTCGCTGATAGCCGAGGCGCATGAAGGGCACAAGCTTGAATTCGACCATGAAAATGTGAACCTCCGGAAGAGCATCACGCGCTTTGGTCGCAAGGATCACATGCTGCAGGGAATCCTGAATTTTAAGAATGAGATTGGGATGTCCGACCTTATCTTTAAGTTGGACGGGCAGGAGTACTTGCGCATTACGGTCGAGTTTTTTCCATCCAAGATCAGCTACAAAAAGGATTATCAGGAAATTATTGCGGATGTGACGGCGGAGGTGTACAACCTGGCATTTGACGCGTTCCGCCGCACATACGATTCTTATTCCCTCAGCGGGAAGACCGGGAATTCTCCCATTGAATTCTTCACAATCATTCGAAAAATATATAAGGATTTCACGATTGCGGCGGACATGATCATTGCTCGGCCGCATCATGTGCTACAGTCCGATCATGTGGTTCTTCCGCAGCACAAGATTCGAAGGGCGGACAACGCGACGCTCCGCTGGATCGAGAAGCATCCGGAGCATGCGGTGCGGAGGGAAAATGCATTTGCCGTTGATCGCGCGCTTGCGGTGAGGAAGCATGTGACATTTGACACAAGAGAAAACAGACTTGCCAAATATATGTTGATGCAGACAGCTCGTCGTCTTGAGCTGTTTCAGAAGCGATATATGATGGCCGCTCGGACGACAGATGAGAAGCTGAATGCCGAGATCGAACGGATGATTCGAGGAATACGGCGCAGATATACGGGTAATTTTCTGCACAATATCGAGGCGGAGCCGTCGGAGTCGGGCATGTCACTGGTGTTCTCGATGGCGCCGGGTTATCGAGACCTGTTCAGAGTCAGAAATCATTCAAAAGATGAAAGCGAAATTGAATGACAAGTTTGCTTCGCCAAATCATGCCGGTCCAGTGGATGTTGCAGCATTTCTGGATTTGCTGGACGAAGATGAGATTGCTTTTACAAAAAGAGATGCATGTGAGCAGGTTCAGGCATTGATTAGAAGAATATAGATTTAAGCGGGATTTGCATATTTGTTAAATTGTATTTTATCCAATACAATTCTGTCAACAACTTGACTCATGCTGGTACCGGTAAGACGGTAATTGCTGCATTTGATTACAGAAACTTCCGAAAAAAGCACCTGGGAGAGGCTTGCCGACTCCTTTTTGTAGCTCACCGTGAAGAAATCCTGACCCAGAGCAGAGATACTTTCCAGGGAGTTCTTCGTGACCTGAACTTCGGCGAACTGTTTGTCGGGAACTACGTTCCTGAAAATCTGGACTATCTGTTCATCAGCGTACAAACGATGAATTCGCAGAAGCTCTATGAGAAGCTGGATCCGGATTACTATGATTTTATTATCGTGGACGAGTTCCACCATGCTTCCGCACCAACCTATCAGCGATTCTTGAACTATTTTAAGCCGAAGATTCTTCTAGGACTGACGGCTACCCCGGAAAGAATGGACGGGGCTAGCATCCTGGACTATTTCGATAACCGCATCGCAGCGGAGATCCGGCTTCCGGAAGCTATTGATCGCAAGCTGCTCTCACCGTTCCAGTACTTTGGTGTGACAGATACGGTCAATCTTTCTGATTTGAAGTGGGCGCGGGGTGGTTATGAGAAATCGGAGCTCACAAACCTGTACTCTCTGAACCGAGAGGTCGCAGTGAAACGTGCAAATCACATAATCGAATCACTCGATAAATATGTGACTGACATGGATACTGTCAAGGGACTTGGCTTCTGCGTGTCGAAAGAACATGCGCGTTTCATGGCCGAGCAGTTCAATAATGCGGGCATCGAATCTATCAGCCTGGTTGGTGAGTCGAAGGACGAGGAGAGAAAGTCGGCCAAGGATAGGCTGGTGAAGGGAAAGCTCCGGTTCATATTTGTTGTCGACATCTATAACGAAGGTGTGGACATTCCGGAGGTCAACACGGTGCTGTTCCTGAGACCGACGGAGTCCTTGACGATCTTCCTGCAGCAGCTCGGCCGTGGTCTCCGAATCGCTCCGGACAAGGACTGCCTGACTGTGCTGGATTTCATCGGGCAGGCAAATAAGCGCTACAACTTTGAAGAGAAGTTCCGCGCGCTGCTCGCAAATACAAAGCACAGCGTCGATTATGAGCTGAAGCATGGATTTGTTTCTGCCCCGAAGGGCTGCTATGTGCAGTTTGAAAAGAAGGCCCAGGAATATATCCTTGATAACATCCGCGCATCCTATTCCGGAAAGCGGGGCCTCATTTCCAGAATCGAGAGTTTTGAGGAGGATACGGGGAAGGAGCTGACATTTGCAAATTTCATCTCCCACTACCACATGGACGCCCGTGAGATCTATGGAAAGTTCAGCTTCGCGAGGCTCATGGTCTGGGCTGGAGTGAGGGAGGATTTCAACGAGCCCGCGGAAGAGGCTCTGACAAAGGCGTTCAGCCGGATCGTGGCGATCGACTCCAGGCGATGGATCGAGTTCCTGTTGGAGGTGCTGCCGAGACTCATGGAGGTCAGATTTGCAGAGCTGCCAGCGGTGCAGCTGCGCATGATGCGGATGTTCTACATCACGGTCTGGCAGAAATATATGGTGGACTTTGACAATGAAGAAGCGCTGCAGAACTTGATGGATCTGGCGGATTCACCGGTCATGCTGGCGGAGCTCATCGACCTGCTTCAGTACCGCTATGACCAGATCGACCTGGTGGATGAGCCGATGGACATTGGGTTCGACTGCCCGCTGGACGTCCATTGTACGTATACGGCGCGGCAGATACTGACGGCATTTGATGATGAAAAGGTCATGTCGTTCCGCGAGGGCGTGAAGTGGCTGCCGGCCAAGAACATGGATGTGTTCTTTATTACGCTGAACAAGTCGGACAAGGACTATTCGCCGACGACCATGTACAACGATTATTCCATCAACGAGATTCTGTTCCACTGGCAGTCGCAGAGCACGACGTCGGACAATTCTCCGACCGGCCAGCGCTATATCCATCATAAGGAGCGCGGGTCGAAGGTGGTCATCTGCGTGAGGGAGTTCAAGAATGACGTGGCGGGAGCGGCACCGTATTCGCTGCTGGGGCTGTGCGATTTTGTGAAGTATGAGGGGAGCAGGCCGATGAATATCACGTGGAAATTAGAGAGACCGATACCGGCGAAGTATTTGAGGAAGACGGGGAAGTTGGTGGTGTGAGAAGGAGGATAATAGAATGTTTGATAGTGTTATTGAAAGATTGAGTACTTATCGGCGCAAGGCCAATAGCTACTACGGTCGTGATGCATACAAAAAATAGATTCAATTACATCAGTGTTAGCGGAAGAAGAGCCGTTGGTTAACCCTAAAAAGTATATTATAGAGACGCCATATAACCACTCATATGATGAGGAATACACCAATCAGCTTAGATATTTTGGAAAGATGATTGAACTAAAAATTTCTGAGTTTGACGGTACTGAGATAAAGAAAAGTGTAAAATAGATGAATTACAGAGTCAATTGACTATAGTTACTGAAGAGAAAAAAGAACTTGAGAAAAGTATAAATCTGTGTGCTTAGAAAGAATTGGTATTAGAAGAGAAGTATAATAAGTCTTAAGAGAATTGGGTGACAAAGACAATAGCGGGAATAAATAACAAAAAATATTACCGAAAAGATGTGTTGAACCTTGAAAACTTAATAAAGTAGGAACTTAAAAAAGCACAGATCGGTTGCTTTTGCGGAGCTGATAGAGTTTGAATGTTCGCCGGATGTCCACTGTACATATACGGCGCAGCAGATGCTGGCGGCGTTTGACGATGAAAAGATTATGCCAATCCATGAGGGCGTGAAGTGGTTGCCTGTGAAGAACTCGAATGTGTTCTTTATCACGCCTAGCAAGTCGGACATAGAAATATTCTCTGGCCACCATGTACGATTATTATTCTATCAATGAAATTCTGTTCTACTGGCAGTCGCAGAGCACGACGCCTGACACGTTTCCAGCCGGTCAGAGAAATATTATTCAGAGTGAGCAGGAATCCAAGGTGGTGATCGCGTTAGAAGGTTTACTAATGATACTGGGGGAGGCGGCTCCTTATACGTTGCATGGATGTGTGACTTTGTGAAGTATAGGGGAATGACGATGAATATAACGAAGAGACTCCCGAGGCCGATACCAGTGAAGT
>Ga0326514_10001841_pt1 | contig 13616 bp, 9 predicted proteins | sample 3_2548_0518_D_FD_203653 | JGI IMG/M metagenome (GOLD analysis project Ga0326514, IMG submission 203653) | Bovine rumen microbial communities from UC Davis, California, United States - 3_2548_0518 | ecosystem: Host-associated > Mammals > Digestive system > Stomach > Rumen | place: USA: California...
CAAGCAAGGAAAAGTGCCAGAATTTGTTGATTTTATGCGGGTTTCAGGGCTCTCGGACACCTTTCCCACTACCACAAAATATGTCTAGTGGGAAAGACTACTGGAAATTAACATACACGGACGCAAGCGTAGAGGAAATCAATGCCGCTGCAGCTGTGAATAAAGAGATCGAAGCGGTAAAGGCACTCGGCGAGGTGACGCTTGAGGACGAAGAGACTATCAACAAGGCAAAGGCAGATTATGAAGCCCTGAGCGAGAAGGCAAAGAAACTTGTCAATGACTATGAGACTCTTCACAATGCGGAGCTTGATCTGGAAAGACTGAAGCATGAAGCGGAGCTGAAGACCCAAGCTCAGGTAGTGATCGATGAGATCGATCAGCTGATAGAGGTTACCCTCGACAGCAAGGACGCCGTCACAAAGGCAAGATCCGATTACCAGAATCTGCCGGAAGCTGCCCGGATCTATGTTACCAATCTGGATACACTGACGAAGGCAGAGGCAACGATCGGGAAACTGGAAAAGGCAAAGGCAGACGCAGAAGCCGTGACAGAGACCATCAGCAGCCTCGGCGACGTGACGCTTGACAGCAAGTCGGATGTCGCGGCGGCAAGAGCTGCATATGATAGCCTGTCAGAGGAAGCAAAGGGATTTGTATCTAAGGATACCGTGACGAAGCTGACAGACGCGGAAGATAAGATCGACCATCTGGAGGCGAAGGCAGCAGAGGAAAAGATCGCTGCCCTTACGGATGTATCGCTTGAGAACAAGTCCGCTGTCGAAGATGCAAGAGCAGCCTACGATGCACTGTCTGACAAGGCAAAGGCTCTTGTACCGGCAGAGATCCTGCAGACTCTGGAGGATGCAGAGGCAAAGATCGCCGCGCTGGAGAAGGAAAAGAAGGATAAGGAAGACGCCAGGGCAGTGACGGATGCTGTATCGGCACTGGGTGAAGTAACGCTCGACATCAAGGACAAGGTTACAGAAGCACGTAAGGCTTATAATGCACTGTCCCAGGAAGCAAAGGCACTGGTGCCGGAAGACACGCTCACTGCTCTGACAGATGCAGAGACAAAGGTTGCGCAGCTGGAGAAGGAGCAGAAGGACCAGGCTGACGCGGCAGCAGTTGCAGCTGCTATCGCAAAGCTTGGAAGTGTAAGTCTTGCCGACAAGACAGCCGTAGAGGATGCAAGAAAGGCTTATGATGCACTGTCAGAAGATGCGAAGCAGTATGTCACGAATCTGAGTACGCTGACCGGTGCAGAGGATACCGTCAGGAAGCTGCAGGAAGCAAAGGAGGCAGAGGAGAAGGCAAGAAACGCATCGGATCCGAAACTGCCGGCTGCATCTGCCCCGCTGAAGAACAGGCAGAAGAGCCCGGTGATCCCGGTTACCGGAATCGCTCCGGGTGACAGAATCGTGCAAGTCACCTCCTCGAACACAAAGCTTGTAAAACCCAGCATTGTCGGAAACGGCATCAGACTGAAGGGCGGCCGCAAGAAGAAGGGTAAGGCAGTCATCACAGTCATCCTTGCAAGTGGCAAGACCACGAGCATGACCATCAGGATGCAGGGTAAGAAGGTCACGACCAGAAAGATCAAGGTCACCTGCGGAAAGAGACTGGTTCTGCAGAAGGGCGAGAAGGTCACGATCGGAGCAAGCCTGACACCGTGCACGAGCCCTCAGAAGATCACCTACAAGAGTTCCAGAAAGCGCGTGGCAGCGGTTAACCGCAAGGGCGTGATTACCGCCAGAAAGAAAGGCAAGGCAGTCATCACGGTCAAGTCAGGAAACAGAACTGTAAAGATCAGGGTTACGGTGAAGTAACGTACTGGCCGGAAAAGGCGGCAATACAAAAGGCAGAGGACCCCGCAAGGGCCCTCTGCCTTTTCTGCAGCGGCATAGCGGATTCTATCATCTTCCGGGCACGCCCATCTGGCTGTCACGGATATGTCTCAGGCTTCATAACACAAGCAAGGGCGAGGGTGTACAAAACCAGCCGGTATATGAGATAATGAACTTCGGAACATAATAAATGTGCATATGCAAAGCGGTATAATACCGGAATATAGGAGAGATCAGAATGCTGAAGGCAAACTTTCATACACATACCAATCTGTGCGATGGCAAAAACAGCCCGGAGGAGGTGGCGGAGCATGCAGCTTTGCTGGGAATGAGCCAGCTGGGGTTCTCAGGGCACATGGATCCGGACATCTCTATGGACTTTGATGAGTATGAGAGACGGGTCCGGGCAATTCAGAAGCAGTATCGTGGAAAGATGGACGTTCTTCTTGGCGTGGAACTTGACACGATGTACGATCCTGAGATCGGAAAGCGGGCTGAGTATGTGATTGGCTCGACACATTTTCCGGATGTGGAGTGCAACAGGGGGTACCGCGATGTCTGCAGGAAGGGATGGACGAAGCCGGAGGAGAGACAGATCTCCGTCGACGCTTCGCCGGAGAGCATGCAGTTTCTGGCGGATACTTACTTTGGCGGCGACTACTATAAGCTGGCGAAGAACTATTTCGAGACGGAGGCTCAGGTCTTCGACAGGCTGCACTGTACTTTTGTCGGGCACTTTGACCTGGTCGTCAGGTTCAATGACCAGATGCACTTTCTGGACGAGTCGGACAGAAGGTATACCGGCCCGGCGCTTATGGCCATGGAATATCTGGTCTCGGAAGGGGTGCCTTTTGAGATCAACTGCGGGGCGGTGAACCGGGGACGGAAGAAGGATTTCTATCCGAACACATATCTTCTGAAAAAACTGAGGGAGATGGGCGGTGAGATCCTCATCAACTCTGATGCTCATCAGAAGGAGCTTCTGCTTGGGGCTTTTGATCAGGCGGCCGAAAAGGCAGTATCCTGCGGATTTACGCACACGAATATTCTGAGACACGGGAAAGACGGAAAAGTGGAGATGGTACAGATACCGCTGGAGTGAGGCAAGGCGGAGCACATTTCCGGTATGGAAACTGCACAAACGGGGAGTTTCGAAATTCCGGGAAATGGGTGTAATATAAAGAAAAGGGCCTGCGCTGTGACTCTGTGCGGACTTTGAATGAAAAACATGCAAAAGGGCCGCCGGTGGAGGGCTTTTGCATCTGGAAATGGAGTAATTTTACGATTATGAGAAGAGAGAAACTGACCAGGGGCGATGTCGAGAAGATCCAGGCGGAGCTTGAGCATCGCAAGGTGGTACTGCGCCACGAGATCGCCGGGGAGATCGCGGAAGCGGCGGCCCAGGGGGACCGAAGCGAGAATTTTGAATATCATGCGGCAAAGAAGGCGAGAGGGGAGAATGAGAGCCGGATCCGCTATCTGGAGAATGTGCTCAAGACGGCGATCATCATCTCCGATGACAGCGCGGATGACGAGGTGGGACTGAACAATTCCGTCACGGTCTGGGACCGCGACATGGAAGAGGAAGATACATACCGGATCGTGACTGCCATGAGAGCAGACCTGCTGGACAACCAGATCACGATCGAGTCGCCGATGGGCAAGGCGCTCATGCATCATAAGGTCGGGGATGTGGTGACCGTGAAGGGCAACGACGGCCTTTGCTATGAGGTGGAGATCCGCAAGATCGACAAGACGAATGATGAGTCCGGCGACAAGATCCGTTCTTTCTGAGGTAGTGTTATGAGGAAAATCAATCTCAGGGCTATGGCTAAGATCAATCTGAGTCTCGATGTGACCGGGACCAGGCCGGATGGCTACCATGATCTTCGCATGGTGATGCAGTCCATCCGTCTTGCGGACCGGATCTCGGTAAGCCCGACCAGAGCGCCCGGAGTCAGGATGAAGACGAATTTACATTTCCTGCCGACGGACGGGAGCAATCTGGCAGCGAGGGCGGCGCAGCTGGTCATGGACGAGTACGGCGTCAGCGGGGGCGTTTTTATCGATCTGGAGAAGCATATCCCGGTCGCTGCGGGGCTTGCGGGCGGAAGCTCGGATGCGGCTGCAGTGCTGGTGGCGATGAATATTCTCTTTGACCTGGGACTTTCGGATGAGGCGCTGAGAAAGCTGGGAGTCAGGCTGGGGGCCGATGTGCCTTTCTGCCTGATGAGGGGGACGGCCCTGGCGGAAGGAATCGGTGAGATCCTGACACCGCTGCCTCCGATGCCCGACTGCCATATCCTGATCGCAAAACCGGACATTCATGTATCCACAAAGACCGTGTTCGGCGCCCTGAAGCTGACGGATGACATCGCTCATCCGGACACGGATGCCCAGGTGACTGCGGTGAGAGAGGGCGATCTGAAGAAGATCAGCAGTCTTTGCGGAAATGTTCTTGCGACGGTTACGGAGACGGAGTATCCGGTCATATCCACCCTCAGGCAGGTCATGATGCGCCATGGCGCCCTGACGGCGATGATGAGCGGCAGCGGTCCGACCGTGTTCGGAATATTTGAGGATGAAAAGAAGGCGGAGGCGGCGAAAGACGAGCTGCGAAGAGGAAGAGATGCGGCTTTTGTCAGCCTGACGCGTCCTTATCTGAGGAAGGGGTGAGAAGGATGGCAGAAACGGCTATCGGCAACTTGAAACTGAAGATGGACGATTCACTTCCTCTTCGTGATGTCGTCTTTCATACGCTTCGCGATGCGATCCTGGAAGGAATCCTGCCTCCCGGAACAAGGCTGATGGAGATCCAGATCAGCAATCAGCTTGGCGTCAGCCGCACACCGGTGAGGGAAGCGATCCATCTGCTTGATATGGAAGGATTGGTGAAGACGGAAGCCAGGAAGGGGACGATCGTTGCCCCGATCCAGGCTTCAGATCTGCGTGATTCACTGGAAGTCCGCAAGGTGCTTGAGACTTTGGCGACGGTCAAAGCCTGCAAGAATATGGATGACCAGACGATCCGGTATCTGCAGAAGTTCGAGAAGAAGTTCGAGGATGCCCTGAATGAGAATGATATCAGGGAGGCGGCAGATGTCGATGCAAAGTTCCACGGCGTGATCGTGGAGACAGCGCACAACCGGCGTCTGACCCAGACGGTCGATAAGCTGTCTGAGGAGCAGTACCGCTACCGGCTGGAAAACCTGAAGGACCAGGAGGCTTTCCCGTCAATTATCGATGAGCACAGGAAGCTTATGAAGGCGTTTACCGAAAAAGACGAGGACTGGGCGGCAGCAGTTATCAAGCGTCATATTGAAAATCAGCAGAAAGTTGTCCTGAAGCAGATTGAGAAGGGTCAGGTGCCTGCGACAGATTGACAATATTTTCACATCATGCTATGATTCGTCTGGTACGCAAGACAGCAACATTTTTCTCTGTTAGAGTTGGACATTGATTGAGACAATTCAGGAAGGGAACATTATGGCTACGAAAATTACTATTATCGGTGCAGGCTCCGTCGGAGCAACAATCGCATACACCCTGTCACTGCAGACACTTGCAACGGAGATCCTTCTGATCGATATCAACCAGAAGAAGGCGAACGGTGAGGCTCTTGATATCGTACAGTCTACCGCTTTCCGTGATCCGATCAAGATCGTCTCCGGCGACTATGAGGAAGCGAAGGGATCGAACATCGTCATCATCACTTCCGGTATGGGAAGAAAGCCTGGAATGACCAGACTTGATCTTGCAAAGACGAATGTATCCATCATGCGTGATATTGCAAGCAAGATTGCTCCGGTATGTCCGTATGCGAAGTATATTATCGTATCCAACCCGGTCGATATCCTGACTTATGTATTCATGAAGGAGTCCGGAATCCCGGAGAGCCAGATCATCGGATCCGGTACCCAGCTTGATTCTGCAAGACTGAGACATCTGATCGCTGATGAGGTTGGTGTATCCTCCAAGAATGTTCATGCTTATGTATTCGGTGAGCATGGTGATTCTTCCTTCGTTCCGTGGTCTGTTGCTCATGTAGCAGGTGTTCCGATCGACGAGTATTATGAGAAATACAGCAAGAACAGGGAGAACAAGTTCGATGCGGATCGTATCATCGATACTGTCCGTAAGTCCGGCGGCGTTATCATCGCAGACAAGGGTGCAACTTTCTATGCAATCGCTGTATCGGTTGTCAAGCTCTGCAGAATGATCCTTTCTTCTGAAAATTCTGTAACGACCATCTCCACTATGATGCATGGCGAGTATGGTCTGAGAGATGTCTGCGTATCCGTATCCTGCCTGGTTGGCCCGAACGGTGTTGAGAAAAAGATCGTCCTTCCGCTGACGGATGAAGAGCTGGGTATGCTGAAGGCATCCGCTGATGTCATGCATCAGATGGTTGACCATATCTATGGCGACGACGCACAGTAATTGCTGATTAGATAGTCTGAGGGGGCTTCGCGAAAGCGAAGCCCCCTTTTTTGCGCATAAGGAGAATTCAGCTGACAAAATCAGCCCCGCGAGCCGGTTCGATATCCCGCGTAAATGGATATCCGAACCGGCTCGCGGGGTGTGCAGAAAAAGCCGTGGATCCATCTCCGTGAAATCCATACCCGGGGATTTTCACGGAGATGTGCCGCGGCCCACATCTGTTACATTATGCGTTCAGGAACGCAATATAAGCGTTTCTCGCCTCAAAGATATCAGACTTGGAGGTCACCTCCATCGGCGCATGCATGTTGAGGACCGCGACACCCGCATCGACAACATTCATCGCATAAGCCGCGGAGATATAAGCGATCGTTCCGCCGCCGCCGACATCGACCTTGCCCAGCTCAGCGGTCTGGAATGCGACATCCGCATCATCCATGACCTTGCGGACCCAGCTGAAATACTCAGCATTCGCATCGTTGGAGCCGGACTTTCCGCGGGAGCCGGTGTACTTATTGTAGACGATTCCCTTGCCGAAGTAAGCGGAATTCTTCTTCTCATAAGCGGAGCCGTAAAGCGGATCATAAGCTGCAGAGACATCAGAAGAAAGCATCCTGCAAGCAGAAAGGCATCTTCTGAGCTTCAGTTCGCTGTACTGGCCACAGCGATCCATAAGCTCGGCAGTCGTATTTTCGAAGAAATGGGAATGAGCGCCGGTTGCGCCGACGGAGCCGATCTCTTCCTTGTCCGTGAGAAGGCAGCAGCTGGTGTACTCAGGCTCCCTGACGCGAAGGATCGCATCCAGGGAAGTGAAAGCGCAGACCTTGTCATCCTGACCATAAGCGGCGACCATGCTGCGGTCGAGACCGAGATCTCTTGCCGGACCAGCCGGGACGACCTCGAGCTCAGCAGAGAGGAAGTCTTCCTCATCCATGTCATACTTGTCTTTCAGAATCTTCAGAACCTGCTTTTTGACCAGATCTTTGTCATCCGCATCCTGATCCTCCTTCTTGATGACCAGCGGTCTGGAGCCGACCAGGATATCCAGGTTCTCACCGGTGATAGCTTCGGCCAGGCTCTTGCCCATCTGCTCCTTGCTGAGGTGAATCAGCAGATCGCTGACGCAGAAGACCGGATCGGAGGCATCCTCCCCGATGTTGACCTTGACGACGGAGCCGTCTTCCTTGGCGATAACGCCATGGATCGCAAGCGGGATGGTGGTCCACTGATACTTCTTGATGCCGCCATAGTAATGGGTGTCGAGGAAAGCCATCTCGGTATCCTCATAGAGCGGATGCTGCTTGAGGTCCAGTCTCGGGGAATCGATGTGGGCGCCAAGGATGCGCATGCCCTGCTCGAGCGGCTTCTTTCCTATTACATAGAGAACGACGGTCTTCTTCATCCAGACAGCATAAACTTTGTCGCCGGCTTTCAGGGTCTCACCGTTCTCAACAACCTTCTTCAGGTCGCGGAAACCTGCCTTCTCAGCACGCTCGACAGCCTCAGCCGCGAACTCGCGCTCGGTCTTGCAGCGGGACATGGTGCCCTTATAATCTTCGCAGAGGGAATTCAGATCTTTCAGCTGATCCTCCGTGTAAGACTTCCATCTGTTTTCGCGTTTCATATATATTACCTTCCTTTCTATTGGTAAGCTTTATTATGCGGATGCTTAGTTTTCGTCCTGGTGCTTGTAGTCTGTCACGACCTCTGTGACTTCGTCGACGTATGGCCAGATGCTTTCGAGCCTGGTCTGTCCGGTCAGGTAGACTTCCATGTCACCCGGAACGGACTTCAGGAGTGCCAGAAGATCGGCTTCCTCGACGGCTCCTGTATTCGGCAGTCCCAGGACTTCATCCAGGATCAGGACGTCGCACTCGCCTGTCGCGATGACTTTCTTCGCGAAGCTGAATCCTGTGCGGAAGTGGACCAGCTCCTCCGCCCGCTCTTCCTCGCTCAGGGTGCTGAAAGGCTTCTGGTACTTGTCAAATGAAAACAGCTTGATCTCGGGTTCCAGCTTTTTGAGGAAGTCGAGCGCGACTGCCTCTTTTCCTTTCATGAACTGGATTACAAAGACTTTCTTGCCGGTGCAGGCTGCCTTGACTGCCTGGCCGATCGCTGCGGAAGACTTCCCGCTTCCGTTGCCGCAATAGATATGGATATATCCTTTGTCCATCTCTCTTACCTTCCTGCGCAGATGCGCCGCCGGATCCTGACCGGCATCATTACGTGACCGGAAATGGGTCATACAGTTCGATAAACTGCGATTCATTTCCGGTAGAATTCTATATATACACTAGACGGCGGCTAATTGCAAGTAACGGGTGGTTACTACTTGCAATAGGAACGTTTTATGATAAAATACTTCAGGTATTTTCTTATGATTATAAAGGAAGGAAGCAATATGGTAAGAGAAGATGTGAGAAATGTTGCCATCATCGCCCATGTCGACCATGGTAAGACCACCCTGGTTGACTGCCTGCTGAGACAGAGCGGTGTATTCCGTGCCAATCAGGAAGTGGTTGACCGTGTCATGGACTCCAATGCGATCGAGCGTGAGCGCGGTATCACGATCCTGTCCAAGAATACTGCAGTTACCTATAAGGGGACCAAGATCAATATCGTTGACACCCCTGGCCATGCGGACTTCGGCGGAGAGGTGGAGCGTGTCCTGAAGATGGTTGACGGCGTCATTCTGCTGGTGGATGCATTCGAGGGACCGATGCCGCAGACACGTTTCGTAACCGAGAAGGCGCTGTCTCTTGACCTTCCTTTCGTTATCTGCGTCAACAAGATCGACCGTCCGGGCGCAAGACCGGAGGAGGTCGTGGATGAGACGCTTGAACTGCTCATGGACCTGAACGCATCCGATAAGCAGCTGGATGCGCCATTTGTATTTGCTTCTGCAAGAGAAGGATATGCAGCCAAGGACCTGGCGGATCTGGAGAAACTTCCAGAAGACAAGAGAAACATGGCGCCGCTGTTCGATACGATCCTGGAGAGCATTCCGGCGCCGGAGGGGGAACCGGAAGGACCTCTGCAGATGCTGATCTCCACCATCGACTACAATGAGTATGTCGGCCGTATCGGAATCGGAAAGATCACCAGGGGCTCGATCAAGGTCAATCAGGATGCGTTGCTGGTCAATCATCATGATCCGGACAAGCATGAGAAGGTCCGCATCACCAAACTTTATGAGTTCGATGGCCTGAAGAAGGTTGATGTACCGCAGGCTTCCATGGGCTCGATCGTCGCGCTTTCCGGTATCGAGAATCTGCATATCGGGGACACGGTCTGCGCTCTTGATACGCCGGATGCAATTCCGTTCCAGAAGATCGAGGACCCGACGATTTCGATGAATTTCTGCGTAAATGATTCTCCGTTTGCGGGTCAGGAAGGCAAATATGTGACGTCCCGCCACATCAAGGACCGCCTGATGCGTGAGCTGAATACGGACGTCTCTCTCCGGGTAGAGGAGACCGATTCCACCGATACGTTCAAAGTGTCCGGAAGAGGCGAACTTCATTTGTCTGTATTGATCGAGACCATGAGGCGCGAAGGCTACGAGTTTGCGGTTTCCAAGGCTGAGGTTATCTACCGCACGGATGAGCGAGGCAAGAAGCTTGAGCCGATGGAGATTGCCTATGTCGATGTTCCGGATGAGTTTTCCGGCACCGTCATCCAGAAGCTGTCTCTGAGAAAGGGTGAGCTTCAGGGGATGGGCAAGACTTCCGACGGGCGCACGAGGCTTGAGTTCTCGATTCCGTCCAGAGGGCTGATCGGATTCCGCAATGATTTCATGACCGATACCAAGGGTACCGGTATCATCAATACGATTTTTGACGGTTATGCGCCGTTCAAGGGCGAGCTGACCTACAGGCCGCAGGGATCGCTGATCTCCTTCGAGACCGGCGTGGCTGTTGCATATGGTCTGTTCAATGCGCAGGACCGTGGAATCCTGTTTGTAAAGCCGGGCGACAAGGTCTATTCGGGCATGGTGATCGGCGAATCCAACAAGCCGGAGGATGTCGAGCTGAATGTCTGCAAGACCAAGCATCTGACCAACACCCGTTCTTCGGGTGCGGATGAGGCGCTCAAGCTTGTTCCGATCAAGGAGCTTTCCCTGGAGCAGGCGATCGAGTACATCGATACGGATGAGCTGCTGGAGGTCACCCCGAAGTCGATCCGTATCCGCAAGAAGATCCTGGACCCGCTGCTGAGAAAGAGAGCGAACATCGCACGCCAGCAGAAGGCACAGGCAGACGCGAAGAAGTGATCTCGTGCTGCCGGGCCTGCCCGGGAGACGAAACCTGACAATGATCAGCCCCGTGGACCGCCCGGATATCCTGATTAGATGGATGTCCGGCCGGTCTCACGGGGCTTTCTGCTGCCAGGAAAATTGTCAGAATTGTGTCTGAATTGTCTGGAAATTGCCTGGTGACTGGCACAATTGTCTGGTGCCTGGCACCGAACAATTCGGACACAATTTTTCATATTGTCTGACAATTTCAAACTGTACATATTCCTGTCACAGGAGTGCCACATTTCGGACATATCCGGGGTGTATTGTTTGAGCCATCACAAGAAAAAAGCACCTGGAAGAAGGAGGAACTACTTATGAAGAGAAGAAGTATTGTTCTGAGTACCTTGTTGGCAGTATCTATGGTGGTTTCGAGTGGAACAGCAAGTTCTTTTGCCGCCGGGAGCACTTCAAAGTCTGCAGCGTCTGCAGAGACGGATGCCGGAGCGGAATCTTCCGATTCTTCAGACACGGCTGGAGCTACATCGTCAGACAGCAAGAGTCAGACCCCTCCTGAAAAACCTTCCGGAGAGGCAGCAGATGGTCAGGCACCGGATGGCAATCCACCGGCAGCACCGAATGGAGAGGCACCGGGCGGCAATCCACCGGCAGCACCGAATGGAGAGGCTCCGGATGGCAATCCACCGGCAGCAACGAATGGAGAGGCGCCGGACGGTCAGGCACCGAATGGCCAGGCCCAGGGCAGTGAAGCCGGCACCCAGAACCAGGCTCCGGGCGCAGATCAGTCTTCCGTCACTTACTCCGCTGTCAACGAATATAGCAGCAGCGCTGATTCCACCACCCTGACGGATCAGAACATCGAGTCAACAGGAACCGATGAGAATGCGGTCCTGGTCGATGGGGCCGATACGGAGGTGACACTCGATGGAGGCACCGTCACAAGAACCTCTGATGACTCCGATCAGGGAAACACTTCCAGCTTCTACGGCAACTCCGCGGCTCTTCTTGCCACGGCGGGCACCCTCAACATCGAAGGACTCACGATCGATACGGATGCACAGGGCGGCGCCGGCGCCTTCGCATACGGCGATGGCACGGTCAACATCGAGAATTCCACGATCACGACGAAGCAGGGCACCTCAGGCGGCATCCACGTCGCGGGCGGCGGCACTCTGAACGCGAAGAACCTCACGGTCACGACAGAAGGCGGGTCCTCAGCGGCGATCCGGTCCGACCGGGGCGGCGGCACCATGGTGGTCGATGGAGGCACTTACACTTCTAACGGAAATGGCTCTCCGGCGATCTATTCCACCGCCGACATTACGGTTCACGATGCGGACCTGACGGCCAATGGCGCAGAGGCTGCCTGCATCGAAGGCAAGAATACGATCCGCCTTTTTGACTGCGACCTCACTGGAAACATGCCGACCGACAACGACCAGAATGAAGTCAGCTGGAACGTCATAGTCTACCAGTCCATGTCCGGCGACTCAGAAGAAGGCAATGGCACATTTGAGATGTCAGGCGGCAGCCTGACAGCGAAGAGCGGAGGCATGTTCTACACCACCAACACGAAGTCAACCTTCGTGCTTGACAATGTCGACATCACCCCATCCGGGTCAAATGACTTCTTCCTCCGCTGCACCGGCAACTCGAACGGACGCGGCTGGGGGCAGTCCGGTGCAAATGGTGCTGACTGTACGTTCACGGCTATAGAGCAGGAGATGTCCGGAGACATCATCTGGGACCAGATCTCAAACCTCAACTTCTATATGACCGACAAGAGCACTCTCACCGGAGCGGTCGTCCGTGATGACACCTATTCCGGAGGCTCCGGAGACGGAACCTGCAATCTTTACATCAGCAAGGACTCCACCTGGATCGTGACCGGTGACTCCACACTCGGCAGCCTCAACAGCGAAGGAACTATCGTTGATGAAAACGGCGACACCGTGAGCATCGTCGGCACCGACGGCACCACCTATGTGGAGGGCGATTCCGACTACACCATCACAGTCGACAGCTACAATACAACCGCCGACCTGAGCGGAGCTTCCACCACCGACGCCTGGGAAGACTTCTCACGTTCCGAAACAGAATCCACAGCCTCCGAAGCATGACAGCAAATTGTCTGAAAAATACCCGGAATTGTGTGAGAATTGTCTGGAATTGTCTGGTGCCTGGCACCAGACAATTCAGGTCAATTCAGACACAATTTGCAAAATAGTCTGACAATTAAGGAGAGGGGACAGAACCCCGGGAAATAGGTTAGAATCATGGGTAGGAGGGCCTGCCCATGAGGAAAAAACTTCGTCATATCTTGATCCTGCTTGCGCCTTGGGCTTGTCTGGCGCTGTTGGTGGCATTTGCCGCCGGGAAGGTCTGGGAGCATTCACGGGCCGCCAGAGTTCCTGCTGAAAGAGAGACGGTAGAGGAGGCTCTCGTGAAGCTGGAGGATGGAAGTCTGAAGGAGATTGCTCTTTCCATGGACAAGGTCCCGAAGAGCTATAAGTATGAGCCCTGGCACCATGGCAAAGTTGAAAAGTTCCGCTATTCGACCAATACGTATGGTCTTTACGGAAGGAAAGAGGAAAAGATCACCAAGTATGCGGAAGTCTATCTCCCTTATGGCTATGATCGGTCGAAGAAGTACGATACCATCTACCTCATGCATGGGGCGGGCGGCAGCCCGGAGCGCTTTGTCGGGTCGCCTCTCTTTCCAAGGCAGTGCCGCTACATCATCGACAACCTGATCGCCCTGGGCCAGATGAGGCCGGCCATCCTCGTCAGCCTGACCTACTATCCAAAGAAGGGCATGGACCGGGAGCAGGACTGGGACGCGGAATACACCAGGTTTTATGACAAGGAACTGATCCGGGATGTACTCCCGCAGGTGGAGGCGCACTATTCCACATACCAGTCAAGATGGCACCGCACATTTGCGGGATTCTCGATGGGAAGCGTGACCGCCTACTATCGCCTCTGCGACAGCCTCGCCTACTTTCATACCTTCCTCTGCATGAGCGGTTCGCTCTACTGGGGACCGGACGCCCGGGAGACTGGCACCATGTCCG
>Ga0326514_10001843_pt1 | contig 13610 bp, 8 predicted proteins | sample 3_2548_0518_D_FD_203653 | JGI IMG/M metagenome (GOLD analysis project Ga0326514, IMG submission 203653) | Bovine rumen microbial communities from UC Davis, California, United States - 3_2548_0518 | ecosystem: Host-associated > Mammals > Digestive system > Stomach > Rumen | place: USA: California...
CCCACATGTCCACTTTCCATTATGACCTTTGCAAAGCTCTAAACAGCAAGGGCTTTTGGTGTTCCCAAAAGGCATTTAAGTGGTTGGCAGGCATCTTCTTTGCTTCAGTCAGTATAATCATTGCTGAAATTACATTGTGGATAGCTATTTCATTCGGGAAATAAAATCCCCCAACTGTTATAGCAAAACAAATAATGGGAAACATGCGTATAGAATCATAAAAAACAATAAAATTGATCTAATAATAGGTGCAAATTATACGGATTAACAAATTTATTCATATCTTTGCGCTTGACATCAATAAATTTATAAAATGGCAAAGGATATAAACCGAATTAAGGTTGTCTTGGTTGAGAAAAAGAGAACAGGGAAATGGCTGGCTGAGCAAATCGGTAAAGACCCTGCTACTGTGTCGAAGTGGTGTACTAACACGTCACAGCCAGATTTGCGTACATTGATAGAAATTGCTGACTGTTTGCAAGTTGACATTAAAGAGCTATTGAATCCTACTAAAAACACTTTTGAACACTTAAATACTTTGAAATAATCATTCTAATTCGTTGGAAAACAAGATGAATACAAAATTAACAATACCCACTGGTGGAATGTATCAGGAATGGATGAGCCTAATTGACTTGGTGGAAGAAGATACCGCCAAGAAGTTGAGCGAAATAGCTACCAAAGATGGTTGGCGTGAATTTCAACCAAAGGAGGCTTTGGATATGGGCTTCGAAGAACTGGTAAACTGGTCAAAGCCAGAAACCGATGTTCTAGTCCTTGTGGGCGACGATTATCTCGTATGCTTGAATAAGAACGATTTTGCGGTTAACTGAAACTAATGGCGAAACGTATAATCAAGATAGGGCTTGTGGATGCCGACCTGCTTTGCAACGGGACGCGGCACCCAAACCTTGTGCTGATGAAGATCGCCGGTTTCCTGAATGACAACGGCATTGCCTTCAAACTGATTATTGATCAGGATGAAGACATTACGCCATATAAGTTCATCTATATCTCTCGTGTGTTTACGTTCACCCAGATGCCTGCATTCTACGAGAATGCAACTCCTGCCCAGCAGCGCAAGTTCCGCAAAGGTGGTACAGGTTTTTATGCCAACGAGCTGAATGTGAACAAATATCGCTACCAGCGTGAGAAGGATATGAACCAGTTGGAGAATGATGAGTTTCTCAACCAATATCCCAATCGTCGCGGTGGCTATCGTACTCATGGCATCGACCTTGCCCGTCAGATGCCTTACTATCATCTTTACGATGAGTTTGTAGACCGCAAGGTGGCAGAAGGTTTTAAGCGCGATAAATACAAGGACTATCAGCAGTACAGCATCGGTTTCTTGACGCGAGGCTGTATCCGTCACTGCCCCTTCTGCATTAACAAGCTTGAAGACCGCATACTTCCCTATTCTGACCTTGAATGGTTCCTTGATGACGAGCGTGATGAACATGGCCGTCTTGTCCGTCCTTACATTTATTTGTGGGACGACAACTTCCTTGCTGCAGACCCAGCCGTATGGCGAGCTCGCCTGCAGCAGTTGATTGATTCAGGTCGTCCGTTCCAGTTCCGTCAAGGTCTCGACGAACGAATGTTGGCTGAGAGTCCTCATGGCGAGGAGATGGCAGAAATGCTTTCACGCACAAAATATCATGGCGACTTTATCTTTGCTTTCGACAACTGGAAAGACCGTCCAAAGATTGAGAAGGCACTGAAGATATGGAAGCACTACAACCCCAAGAAGGGCACAAAGTTCTATCTCTTCTGTGGATTCAAGCAGGCTGAGGACAACAGGGAAAAGTTCTATAGTGACATTTGGGAAATCTTCCAGCGCATCCGAGTACTTATGCAATACGGTTGTGTGGGTTATATCATGCGTCATGAGGACTATCACAATTCACCCATTCCCAATCTCTACATACAGATAGCCCGATGGTGCAACCAACAGGCTTTCTACAAAAAGATGTCTTTTTGGGAATACACCTATCGCAACCAGACATTCTGGGAACAAGGAGCTGGGTTTGAGGTTACAAGGCCAATAAAGCCTTACGAAGAATTCCTAAGGGATTATGAAACGGGATACTATGATAGAGAAGATTCACGGGGAAAAGTGAGAAAAATCTCTAGACCTCTACAGACTTTCCTTGATGTTTTGGATATGTTCTCCGAGCATCGTGAGGAACTGCTCGAAATGTTTAACTTTAAAATGACAGACCTAAAAGACCCAAAACTTTGGGAATAACCTAAAAAGTAGAATAATATGCCAATAATTAGCCACGACTATAAAGATATTAATCACTTAGAAAGTGTAATAGTTAAAGAAGATGGTACTCCGTTACAGGGAGAAATCGACATGTATAGGCGTATATATGCTGATTGCGAAGCGAGTGACTACACATGGCATTTCTGGCATAATTTGCAACTTACGATTCCTGTAGGTAATCAATCTGAAATACAGATAGATTTTTTTCTTGTTTGTGAAAAAGGTGCTATAGTCGTTGAAGTGAAAGGAGGAGGTGTTGACGTGCGTAATGGCTCATTCTATTTTACGAAAGGTGAAGGAACTCTCATGGCTCGTTCCCCTTTCGACCAAGCTCATGATTATATGTTTGCACTAATCAACAACAAGGTGCTGAATGCTCATGAATTGTTTATAGATACTGTATGCGCATTTCCACATTCTAAAATAAAAAAGACAAATGACCTTCCTCAACTTGATCTGGGGTATAAGTTGTGGTCTGCCATACAACAACAAGACTCAGGGCAATCATTTGCCGATTTTTGCCTTAATGTAATCAGGATTGACCAGAACAAGAAAAATTGGTACAGCAAGGACCTAACAAAGGAAGAACTCTTAATTGCCATAAAAGTATTGACACCTAATATCAGTAGTGAATATCAATATAAAGAAGGTCAATTGGCAAGTATTGCAAAATGGCTAAATCTCCAGAATCTTGATCTTTTTACTAGCCTTGAACGCAATAGTAGAATCATCATGGAGGGTGGACCTGGTACAGGAAAAACAACTTTTGCAAAAGCCTTTATCCATCGATATGAATCTTTTCATGGCGTCTATATCTGCTGGAATAGACTCCTCGCATCGAAGATTAGGAATGAACTAGAATTAGAGAATCTTACGAATTGCGAAGTAAAGCAATATATAAGTTTTCTTTATAGCCTTGACAAGGAACACCGATTTATTGATTTTGAAGATTTTACTGGCGATGTCGATATACTCTCTGAAAAAGTAAATGGACTAATGCAATATCTTCGTTCACAGGAAGACTTTAAACCATACGACTATATTATTATAGATGAAGCCCAAGACACATTCGACAAAAATATTGCCAGCGTGCTAAACAATTTAACATCGTCCTTATGTAATGGCTTGGAATATGGTCGCTATCTTGTTTTCTATGATACAGAACAAGGTTATAAGAAAGACCTCCGTGATTTGGAAAGTTATGCGGAAAGCCTAAATCGTTATGGATGCCATTTCCTTTTGAACGAAAATAAAAGAGTACCGACCAATCGTGAGATTGTGGAATATGCTAATATGCTACTGACGAATGATGAACTCAACATCAGTACACTTTTCAACGATATCAATCAGCAACATACTGATGCGATAACTATCCATCGTTTCAAGGGTGCAAAAGAGGTTGTTAGATTTATACGTGACAAAATTTCCAAGATAAAGGATGAATCATTAGATTGGAGCGCATATACACTTTTGTTTGACTCACATATGAAGAAACTTCCTTATAGTGGCGATGAGACCATATATGACCGTATTTTTGATATGGAGAACACCAAAGAACTTACAATTGAAAATATCGGCAAAATAGAGAAACGATTACAATTTACCTCAATCCTTTCCTACAAAGGACTGGAGAACAAACATATTATTCTGCTTATGAACAATCGTACAGAAGTAGATCGATTTGAATTATATGTTGGTATGACCCGAGCAATTTACGACTTGGAATTACTAATATTGGAATAAGGAGGAATAGTTATGGACGAAAAGTTTAAGCATATAATAGATACCCCATCGCCCGTAGTCGATGCTATAGTCGATAAGGCTATGTTTCATACTCGAAAGGATGATGCTCGACGTTTCCTTTACTTTATGGATAGCTACATATGTTACTATCTCAATAAGGATTATAATGAACTATGTTTCCCTATTATTAGAATTCCGTCATGTCCTGACTGGGCCAGAGAATTGTTTTTGAAATACTTGATTCTTAGGTTGTCGATTTATTACAATCAGGATTCGATAAACAATTTGAAACCCGAGCAATCCCTACATTTAAAATACGTAGACCCGTTTGATAGTGAAAAGGCTAGAGAGGCTCGTAAGCATAATAAATATATTAGCAAATGGAATAGCTTTAAAAGAGCTATCACCACAGTAAATGAAGATAAAAAATATATAGGAGAGAATAGTCATAAGAATCTTATATTCTGTACACCTAATGACCTTATGGTTTCTCGTGAGAACAAGAACGAATTCATAAAAGAATTCTATGGCAAGCCAGATGATATATTCTCCGATAAAAACTTATGTATATGTCATGATTTGACATCAAAGAATATTCGTCAAAAAATAAAAGAAGCTAAGTCGGAAGTAAAAATAGACAACATTTTCGTGTTTTTCACCAATAATGACGAATGCAAGAGCCTCCGCAAAGCAAATATTGAAAAACTTAATCGGAGTGGAAATACTGACATAAAAAATTGTTTTATATTTGATTTTTCTGATCATCCTTATAGATTGTCAGAAACATTGAGCCGAGATAAAAGACTGAGTTTTATATATCCCGGCTTCAGCGAAAAAGAGTATCAATTTAATGACAACTTCACTTGTTTAACAGATGAGGAAGCTCGTTATATTTTCCAGCCAAAATTCAAAGATTCTGGAGAGAGCCAACATTGGCATGCAGCTGACAATGAAATGTGGCATAAAAACTATTTCGTACCTCTTATTGGTATTTTTACTGATAATGCAGAGTATTGGGTTCAAGAACGCAATCTCTTTTCATTATGTCTATCTGATAACCTATCAACGAACTACAAACAAAGATTAAAGAGTTTTATCACAGATGTAGACGAACATATCTTTGATGAATCTTTTGAAGTTCAGAGAAACTATGCGGAAATGATAAAAAATGAAATCTTCAATAAACTGAAAGGCAGAGAAGATGTAGATAGAATTGCACTTGTGGTTGACTACTTTACTCCGAACGAAATGAGAACAGAGTTAAAATACATTCTAGAACCATATAAAGTGAGTGTATACCGTTACAACCAGCTGCGTCCCAAAAGGATAGGGAACAAACATTCATTAGGTAATGAAATCAAAGAGAAAGACGTGTTTGTACTTCGTTATCGCCCACATAATGCGAAATCTGCTTTTTCTAATTACCCAAATTCATTTGACCCATTTACTACCAACCCAGGGCAGTCTATTATTGAAATAATTCAGGATTATGTTTTCATAGATAAGTATTTATGGGATAAATATGACTATGAACTGGAACAGTATAAGTATCTGAACTCTGTGTTTAGGAGGGAAGTCTTAGGTGGTTTTTCAAAACCCATCAAGCCTAATCCTGATGATTATCCCCGTATATCAGGTGATGATGACCCCAATGAGGAAAGAAACACCAATCGACAAAATGTCGCCATGGTGGATATTAGATACGAAAACGGACGTCCTTCTCGAATTGCTGAATCAGAATGGGTTATTTATCAGACCCAAGATGAATATATTGGTATTTCCAGACTTAAAGACCTCAAAGAAGATGATGTAGTTAATCAGGTCATTGCAGTTCAACGATTGGACGAAATTACCGATGAGTTATCACGTACGATTATTGAAAGAGAGCGGGAGGGTACAGAACAAGAAAAAATTACTCGCAACTCTTATTATACTCAGGGAATCATTACATTAGAAGAACGTGACTCAGATACTTTCCTTTGGAAGATTTTGTTATGGAAAAAGGTGGAGCAGAAATCTCAAACCCAGGTTTATAATGAGATAATGGCCACTTTAAAAGAATCTGATAAAGTCCAATTCAACGCTTTCTTACGGTGGATAGACAAAAGCAACTCGATGATGCTCCCTTTGCAAAAAGCTACACAAAAGCGCCTAATGGAGTATCTTGGGTTGTCACCTGCCTATTTACAAGTGATGAGATCAAAGAAAATGACGGAAATAAACAAAACCCGAAAGAATAATAACATGTTGGATAGTTTCTTAGCAGACTACCTACTTACCGATATAGACGAAGATACTTTTGAGGATTTCAAGAGCGCTCCAATTAATGAAATTCTAAGATATGAAAGAATTAGTGACTTGAAGGCGTTAGTGGAACTTCTAAATGAAAATATTAACCTCAAAAAAGTTGTGAGTATAACAATATGACAAATTTGGTTCACACAAAACGCGAAGAACTAATACAGTTCATCCGCCAACAGATGGAAGGTCCTGGTGGTTGCAATGATAATTATGCCATTGCTTCTGAGAATTGGAATCCAGAGGAAGAGGTGCTCAATACAACACCAGGTTCTATTTATAGTACAAGTGTACTCTTTCCAAAAAAAGTCGCAAAAAAAGTGGAGAATACATCAAAAACGAATAGCGACGATGAGAATTATGCAAATGAGTCTCAAACAGGTGATGAGGAAGATAATTATACCCCTTCAGACCGAGATGAAATCAACGGTGCAACGGGAAACGATGTTGACGATGAGGATATATATTCCCTAAACCGTAGATTTCCTAATACAGTGGGAATATCATGCTGTCTTGACAAAGAAGTAGATTTAACTAAAGATATAGCAATAACGATATCGGGTCGTTATTATACAAAGTTAAAAGGAGGTGAACGTACTAAGGTACAAGTCATTGTAAAGAAGAATAAAGAAGAGTTTGAGGCTTTTTTCAAAGAGAACGAGTTACTCAAAAGTTTCTTCTCTTATAGTGATGGAAAAGTATCCGCCTATGATTTTTCCAAACAGCTAAATGATGTTAGGAACCTTATAAAAGACATCAACTTCAAGTATGCCGAGCTAGTATCTAATAAAGATGAAAAACTGAAAAAGTTATTTGTAGATATCGCAGATAGAAACCGTTTCTTGCTTTCATATCGGGATCGATTATTTTCCCATTTAACTCGTTTGAAGGATGAAGAATATCTTTCGGAAGAAGAAAAAGCAGCTACAATTAAAATGCTCAAGGAGATTGAGAAATACGAATGTTTTATCTCATATCTGGAGGATTTGATAGATATGTATGACAAAAAGAGTTTCGGATTCTGGGAGTCACATACTTTTAACAAAGTGGTTGACTTGTCTTCAATAATAGGTTCTGACTCAGGCAACAAAGTGATTTATGCTCCCAAAAAGAATCCATGTCTAAAGGAAATAATTAAAGAAGAATTGGATAGTACTCATTTTCTTGCCTTAGATTTGTGGCTTCAAGTGACTGTCAATAGTAAAGACAAGGAGGATAAAGATGTCTATCTAAAGATTCTATTACAAAACACTTCTACACCTTTCGAGGAAGATATGTTACACTATTTCTCTATCGTGACAGAAGGAGTTAATAAACTATGTTTTTTCGGTGTGAGGATAGATATTGTAAGCGACCATATCTTACCTTATCATGAAAATGGGCGTTACAAAGATGTTAGTAAAGAAGAAGACAAATTAGATTTTCTTTATCGAGACATCAAAGATTATGGTGTTGGCCATCTATGCTCTGTTGATTGGGATTTCAATGAAAACCACAAGGTCAACCATGTCTTTTCGGAGTTCATTCCTTCATATGAAACTCCTGACATTGAACCCGTTCCTCGTAATAAGTATGCTCCATTTGTGGAAGAAAGAGGTCAATTGATGCCACCTCCATTTTTAATTAACAATCAGTGCTTGAATTTTAAGTGGCTTTCTACCATCAAGGAAACCACCGATGAGGAAATACAAAAAGCATTGTTGATATTTGTTGACACATATCGTCAGTGGATAGACAGTTTGGAGTCTAAGGTTTCAGAAGGAGATAAATCATTTGCTAGATATAATATTGAAATGTGCCGAAAAGACCATCTACGGATGAGGTCTAATGTGCAGATGATTCTATCCGACAAGGACAATATGTTGGCATTCCGCTTAATGAATACTGCCATGTTTATGCAGTTATGGCACAATAATAAGAAACAAACATTAAAGGCTGATGACTTACCCGATTTCGATGAAGAATTTTATAGAAACGCAGATGAAGATATTTTTAATATTGGTACACCTGCATCATGGCGTCCCTTCCAATTGGCCTTTATCCTACTCAATCTTGATGGTATAATACAACATCCTGATGATATAAAATGGGAGCATCGTAATGATTGCGTAGATTTAGTGTGGTTCCCTACTGGTGGCGGTAAGACAGAAGCTTATCTTGGCATCATAGGTATGAGCATTATTTTTCGTAGAAGGAAATATGGCGAGAAAGGATATGGGGTTTCTACTATCATGCGTTATACGCTTCGTCTTCTTACGAACCAGCAATTCCAGCGAGCGTTAAGTCTTATCCTTGCTTTGGAACAAATCCGCAGATGGGGGAGTAAATATAAACTAGGAACTCAAGAAATTTCCATAGGTTTATATGTTGGTTCAAATTCACTCCCTAACAAACGAGAAGATCTTGACAAAGAGGCTACTAGTTGGACTGACCGCAATGATGGTGAGAACAATACGAAAATACCTCTTGACAGGTGTCCTTGGTGCGGTGGCCGTCTGGAATATGTAGACAATGCCTTTTGCTGTTCAAATGACGATTGCACTTTTGAAGAAGGACTCCCCGTACGATTGTGTGATGAAGATATATATAACTATCCACCAACCTTGCTCTTCGGAACAGTAGATAAGTTCGCCTCAATTGCCCACAAAGTTTCCACTACAAAAATGGGCGATGATTCTCGGAGGCTATTTGGAAAGGGTAAAAGTCTCAATGTGCTTCCTCCTGACTTAATTATTCAAGATGAACTGCACCTTCTACTTGGCCCTCTCGGCTCTGCCGTTAGCCTTTTTGAGTGTGCTATTGACCAACTTTGTACACGCGATGATGGAACTCGCCCGAAGATAATATCTTCCACCGCAACGACACGTAACACCGATTTGCAGATACGCGCACTCTATGATCGAAACCTAAATATATTTCCCAAGAATGGTATAGACTATGACGATTCATTTTTCGCTTTTTACAGGCGAACTGAGAATACCAACCATTATGAATCTAAGAGAAAATATATTGGCATAATGCCAACAGGCAGAACACAGATGACTACACAAATGCGATTGTCTGCTATTTTGTTTGTTCATCGCGCATTATTTGAAATTGACCATCAGGACGAGAAAGACTTTGAAAAGGTGGCAGACAATTATTATTCAATAATATCTTATTTCAATAGTCTCAAGGAAGTCGGTAAGACTGATGCACTTTTCTACATAGAATACGTGAAGTATCTTCGTAGGCTTTATAAACGAGTGCTACGCAATGGCGATTTGATGGAGTGTTATTATGCAGGAGAGTTAACTGAATCAGAAATCTCTGGTCGACTATCAGCCAGCGATGTCAACAAGACCTTTACAGAGGTGGCTACACATTGGACATTGAAGAACAGATTGCCTCATAAGGAAGGCGAGAAGTGGGTACGAGCCATCCTTCCCCCAGATTACATTTTAGCCACAAATATGATATCTGTTGGTTTGGATGTAAGTAGGTTTAACACGATTATTATGAATTCCATGCCAAGAAATATTGCTGAATATATTCAGGCTAGTTCGCGTGTGGCACGTAATGTGCACGGGTTAGTAATTACTTCACATAATCCTTTCCGCTCTCGTGATGTTTCACATTTTGAGAAGTTTAGAGAATTCCACGAGAAATTGTATTACTATGTAGAGCCCATATCCATTACACCATTCTCGAAAAAATCTGTAGAAAAATATTTCTCGCTCTATATGGCAGCCCTAATTCGTCACAGTTTCAAAGAATTGGCAGATGGCAACAGCGCCAAGAATCTTACCACTGACGAATTGAAAAAAAACGTGCATGATAAGGTAATGGCGTATATCTATAATCGTTATTCTCGCACAATGAACCTACCAGTAGAATTGGAACTTCAAAAAGGATTGCTTACTGAGGATTTGAAGAATAATATTGAAGCTTTTGTTGATGATGCTCTTGATCAGTGGGAAACGATTGCAAAAACGACGATAGATCTTGTTTATAAAGCGGCACCTTTTAGGGGGAAGAAGCCATATCTGTTTATTGCTCCTGATGCTTATGATGATGAAAGAGAGCAAAGTAGTTGGACGGTACCAACATCGTTAAGAATTGTTGAACCAGAAGCTGTGCTTCACGTAAAAGTTAAATAGAAATGGAAATCAGAAAAGAAAAACAATATAATCAAGGCATCGGAAAGTACAAGGTGCTTTCATCAAATGCTGGGGTCGGTTCTATCGTAGCAACAAAGTGGGGCGGATTCATTATGCCTATGTCCTCTTCTAATTGGGCTTCAGTCAAGAACATTACAAAATATATTGAGAACCATCCAGATGAGGTGCTAGATTTAAGCAAGGTTTCTGCAGAACGCGGGGTTGAGTTATTGGAAGATAACCGTTTTATGAATTTCCTTCGAGAAACTGAAGGATTGACTAAACTCCGTTGTTTTGTTGCAGTTCCTCACGTGTCTTTGGATCAATATAACCAAAGTAATGTGAGAGACTTACCATTGAATAAAAAATACAAGGACAACACTGGTGCAGAACAAGATTTGGACGAAAGTTTAGTGACAATTCCTGCTATTCCTTTCCCTCGTTGGTTTTTTACCAACAGGAAATCTCGAGAATTGAAAACCTATGAAGAGTGGCTTCTGATTTGGAGAAGAAAGAATTGCAACAATGGCGACGAAAAATATTTCGCTCCACCAAGAGACCCTGAGCTAAGGACTAACAGAAAATTACCAGATTTTGAGATTCCACATGCTAAGGACAGAAGTATTCATGGGTTGCTGGAGCAGGTTTCAATGGTCTTGATTTGCCCTAATGGACATATATCAGATATCCCCTGGGATAAGTTCTTTTGTGCATCAGTCAATTTGAAGGAGAAAGTGCGTGAAGAAGGATTCGACCTGTTTGGTTACGACGCTAGTATGTGGCCTTGTCCTGAGAATATGAAGCCGGATTTACAATGGATGGAGAATCGCAGTCATGCTGAAAGCTTTGGCCGTTTACAATGTAGAAATAGAGCGGAAAAATGTAAGAGTTGCATAGGATCAGTTTCGCTTGAAGGTATCATGAACCTCCAGCCTCTCTGTCCTGGCGAACGTCCATGGGAAGGCATTGGAGCTCGTGATCATACTGCCTGCAAGACCGAATCAGGAAGTCGCAGTACCATGAAATGGGCTTTGGTTACAAGTAATAGTGTTTATTATGCTGAAAGTTTCAGTAGTCTTTATATACCTGACACATATAATACGGGAAACGGTTTACCCGCGAAACTGCTGCAGTTGTTAAATCTGATGACTGACACTTGGTATGGTACAACATACTTGCGCCGTCATCCTGATGCTACTAAGGAAGAATATATCAATTCTAGAAGTATCGATGATTTGATGGATAAGGCATGGGAAAACAAGGAATATGAAGATGTGACAGACGATGATATGAAACTCGTGATAGAGGAGTTCTTACATCCTAAGGCTAATGACGATATTGATGTACGTGAAAACTATCGCTATCAGGAGTTTTCGGTATTCAATGACAATGAAAAGTCGATTGCCGAAAGTGATAAGAGCTTGTGTTTTGCTGACATAGTAATGCCTGATAGTCTAAAGCCCTACTTCCACAAGATTCAACAAGTGGAGACGCTTGGCGTTACTACAACACAAATAAACTTCTCTCGTGTGACGATGCCTCAACCGCGTATGGTTGATGGTAAAATAGAATATCCTAATCGCATGAAAATCTTCAAAGAAAATCCTGAAGATGTTCTTGTAATGCCTGCCAACCAGACCTTTGGAGAAGGTCTGTTCTTTAGTTTCAACGAGGAGAAAATCAAAGAGTGGCAAGAGACATATTGTAAGATTCTTAAAAATCGTTATACTGATGATGCAAACCACGAACAGTTATATGATGGACTTTATCAGAAAATGGAGCTTGGTGGGTTTGACAGATTCTATTTGCTACACACTTTTTCGCATATACTGATGAAAGAATTGGAGTTCTCGTGCGGATATCCTACAGCAAGTCTTAAAGAACGCCTTTATTTCTCCGACCGTATGTGTGGAGTACTCGTTTATACTGCAGATGGTGCGGAAGGCAGCATGGGGGGACTGGTTTGGCAAGGCCAACCACAGTTGATTGAGAAGATAATTGTTTCTTCCCTAAATCGTGCACTCAATTGCTCTTCAGACCCAATCTGCTGGGAAGGAGACGAGAAACCTAATTATGCAGCCTGCTTCTCTTGTGCTATGGTTTCTGAAACATCTTGTGAAGAAAGGAATCTTGGACTCGACAGAAGGGTTCTAGTAGATGGAGAATTTGGATACTTTAAAGATCTGATTTTGTAAATTGTGAGGGGTATGAAGAAGACTATTATTGTTATCTTGACCGTAGTGCTATTGCTGGCATGTGGTAATAAAAAGATACGCCGGGCAGAGCAGGTTATCTATGATGGTCAGCCCGATGTTGAACAAACGAAGCCTGACACTATTGTTTCATCTGGTCGGGAGGGTGCGCCTAAAGTTGCAGAGAAACCATCTATACCTATCAGCTCTTCTTCTATCTCCTCATCACTCTCTCGTAAATCGAGCAGCTATGACAACATGCGTGGCTTTGACCCTGCATCTGAGAATGATATGGACGATAACGGTATGGGCCGCTATATGGAGAACAACGATGACGAGGGGTGGGATTGAGTTACTATTTCCTGCAAGAGCAGACGCAGGTAATAGTAACAATAGACATGTCAACTTATCGGTATTAACCTATTTGTAAATTGGTCATACCTGACAGGATGGACAAACGATATGGTCTTTCTGCCTGTAACGGCTGTGGTATCGATACCGCGACGTTGGAACTCGTCGATGAGTGCCTGGTCGTGATAGGCTCGCATGCTGGACCAGCCTCGGTTTTGCACTTGGTCGTTGAAAACGGATACTAACTCGGAAATCTGCATGTCTGCGAAACGCAGAGCATAACGAATGTAATAAATGTGCTGTTGCATAATTTGGAATGTTTTGAAGTTTATAAATGTTGCTTCCGCATCGTACTGACCACCGTGGTTTCCAAAACTCGGTTGGCGAGTCACCCTTTCGGGCACTGCTCTTGATGCTTTCGGGTGCAAAGGTAGCGAAAATCTGGCAAAGTGCAAAACAAACTTCAAATTATCTGTTGTTGACAGTTGAAATCCCATAAGCATTTTCAACTTGTCAACGTTAGAATTTGACAACGCTCTGCATATTTTATCTTTTGCAGGATTATGGATTGTTAATTCTGCAAAGGAGTGGGTGCAAGCCCTATATGGAGCATGG
>Ga0326514_10001844_pt1 | contig 13608 bp, 18 predicted proteins | sample 3_2548_0518_D_FD_203653 | JGI IMG/M metagenome (GOLD analysis project Ga0326514, IMG submission 203653) | Bovine rumen microbial communities from UC Davis, California, United States - 3_2548_0518 | ecosystem: Host-associated > Mammals > Digestive system > Stomach > Rumen | place: USA...
GTCCCCACACAATTTGATTCATCCGCAGCCATCTTTTTATGAGCGTGTGTTCATATGTGCATAGGTGCATCTCAGGGTTGCCAAATGTGTCAATTGACAATATTGACAATTTACTTGCATAATGTCTTGACAAATGTTAAGCTGTTACTGTACTCAGTTGAGTACGCAAGAGAACATATTGGGTATGAATGAAAGGAGAAATAATATGAGTATTTACACAGACTTAAAGCAAGATATTAGAGATGAGTTAAGAGATAGTATATTAGAGGACTATTCAGATCTAATTGATATTCAAATGACATGTATGTCATTATATAGACATGCATATTGCTGTTATAAGAATAATGCTATTACTCATGATGAGGCAATTAATATTGGATGTACAATGAAGGCTTTAGTAAAGAGAATTAGTTATTCACTTTATCATAATGAAATGATTAGTATTAATGATCTCATTAAATTATTTGACGATACAATCAAATTTTATGAAGATTGTTAGCACTCCCCTCGTGCTTACATATAGTCCCATACAGCTTAGGACAGCTCCAGCATTTGGTAGATGCTGTTCAGGTGCAACTCCTGATCTAAGCCATTACCTAATCTCTTATGAGATTAAAAAACTAAATATGAAAGGAGAAAATAATCATGAAAGAATTAGGTAGAATGAATGTAACTAAGGAGATGCTTGATGAGATTTTTGATAAGGAGCACAAAGGTACATCAGTTAAGGATATTATTGGAGCTAAATTGACTGTGACAGGCTTTGCTCTTTATGATGTAGAGGGTAAGTATCATCTTAAGTTCTTTGCTGAGTCAGGACAGGGTAACACAGAGGATTTCTTTACAGGCTCTCAGGTATTTATCAAGGACTTTATGAGGATAGCTAAGAATGTACCTGATGGAGAAACTTTTACAATTACAGTATGTGAGGGTGAATCCAAGAAAGGTAGAAAGTACCTTTATATAGATGAAGCACCTAAAAGTGTCTCTAATAATACTGACTGGAGAAACATAGAGTTTTAGTTATGAATTCAGAGAGTCGGCTGTATAGTCGGCTCTCTTGCTTTATAGAAAGGAGTATGAAAATGTCGTTTTCAATATATAATTCACATGATATTGATAAAATTATTGTAATGCTAAACATTTGTAAAGATACAGCAGATGTAAATAAAGAACATGAGATGTATGAGTTTTTTGATGTAGTAATTGAAATTGTTAAACAATGGAAATATGATAACTCTCAATGGGACTTTAAGCAAGATCATTATAGACAGGCTGTTTCATTTTTGATGCGATTTGCTGAGGAAACAGGCAAAATTAAAGATGATTATCCGGAGTATTTTGAGGCAAGATTTTTTGATAGATTAGGATGTTATAAAGCACTTGAAAATAGATTTAATGAAAGGCTAAAAGGTGATAATTGATGTATATTATATTAGACAACAATGAACTCAAAAAGCTCTCTCCTGAGGAGATACAAAGAATGATACTGAGTTCAGATCAAGATACTTTTAAGGCTTTATGTGAGGTGGTTGAGAATGAGAAAAGAAAAGATAAATATTTCAGCGCAGAGAAAGGCTGAGTTATTGGAGAGACACCTGACCGATACAGGACACCATAGATATAATATAACAACATCAGAGATAACTCAAAAAGATATAGCATATATGGCTAATGTAATTAATAAGAGACTATACAACCTTGAGAAAGCAGGACTAACCGAACAATCCAATGAATACCAGATCATAGAAAAGTATGCTATGAAAGGTGCTGTATCTTTCAATGTGAACATGGAGAAAGGTACTATTAGAGTTAAGACATCAGATAAAGGATTGAAAGGTCGAGAGCGTGAGGAGTTTGTAAATGTTCTCAGGAACATCATGAGAGCCAAGACATCAACCGTAAAAGGTACTAGAGAGATTCAAAAGAAAAGATATGAGGGTTATCTTGAGTCAGAGGGTAAAACTAAAAAAGAGCTGCCAAGACAGAAATACGACCAAATATGGAAAGCATTCAATAAGGCAAATAAGGATAAAGAGGAAAAATATCATTACTCTCTTGCACTTGCTTTGATGGATGATGAGGGCTTTAAGTCTCTCACAGCTGATCAAATGGATGTAGCTATGGAATATATGAGCAATTATGAGAACCCATTAGATGGACTCAATGATTTTATCAATAGAGTAAAGCAAAGTAACTAAGGAGTTATAGAGGGGTATGATATTCAGGAGAAAAGGAAAATACTTATTAGGCTCTGAGCCTATAGCGTTAGATATTGAGACATCATGGAATCATGACACAGAAAATCCTAAATGCTGGATAGTATCTATACAGGTCTATTTCTTAAGAAATTATTATTTTTTTCGCTCTCCTGTTGAGTTGATTAAATGGTATAAAGAAGTCGCTCAAAGATATCAATTATCTAGAGATAAAAAGTTAGTGAATATTATTCATAATGCATCATATGATTTATCATATCTTGTGCCATTTTTCCAAGAGCTACTACCAGCAGATGATATCGGCGGTATTTATCTTGATAGAAATAAGATACTTACTTATCAGCAATGGTGCTTTGAATGGAGATGTACCTATAGACTTACTAACATGAGTCTTGCTAAGTGGTCTGATGAAATGAGTATTGAGCATAAAAAGAAAGTAGGACTATATGATTATAGTGCTATCCATTATCAGGATGATGAGTTAGATGCTGATAGCCTTGATTATGATAAGTATGATGTCTTAGCTCTTTATGAATGTTTTATGGCACAAATGGAGAAACATGGCGACAATATAGCAACTATACCGCTCACCTCTACAGGATATAGTAGACGCAAATTTAGAGAGTCGGCTAAGAAAGATCAATATTATAGAGATAATTATTTTTATAAAAATCAGCTTGATGTACACGCATATAATTATTGTGTCAATTCTTTCTCAGGTGGTTTCACTCATACAAATAGACATATGCGTGAGATGCTTATAACAGGCGATATAGGTCATAGAGATTTTAGGTCAATGTACCCTAGCAATATGCGTGATAGGGTTATGGCTGTAGGTGCTCCACAAATGTATTATGATATCAACTCAGAGTATGATAGGGCTAAGGGTATTAATATTGATAAAGTTATATCACTTTATCCTAACTATACTTGTATCACTCGTATTAGGTTCTTTGCTGGTACTCATTTAAAGAGTGATGATATAACATTTCCTTTTATGCAATATTCTAAAAGAGAAAATGAATCAAAAGATTTCTCATGCTTAAAGGATAATGGTAGAATATGCACTATCCGTTCAGGTTGGTGTGATATGTATATATCAACTAGGACTCTAATGATACTCAATGAACAATATCATCTTGAATATACAATATTAGGTGTAATTAGATTTAGAAATAAGCCTATGCCTGATTGTATAGCTGAGGTTATTGATGAACTCTTTAAGAATAAGAGCGATTATAAGATAAAAGCTCAAGCTCTTGAGGATGAGTTTGGACTTGCTGACGATAGAACTGTTGATGCTTATTTTTTACTCCAGCTTAACAAAGCCTTACTCAATGCATCCTTTGGTATGTTTGCAACAAAGCCTGTAAGGACTAAGTATGAGCTTGATTATACAAGGCTTTTAAATGATGATGAAAAGGATAGGGATGTATTTCATAGAATATCAAATGCGTTAGATGATAAAACAAAGGCTGAGGAGTTAGCAAAGTATTATAATGGAAAGAATAATTTTCTTGCATATCAAATCGGTATAGCAATTACTGAGGAAAGTAAGTATCAATTATACCGATTTCTTAAGGCTATAGGTTATGATAAGGCTCTATATTGTGATACAGATAGTATTTTTTATCTTAAGGATGCTGAGACTGAAAAAGCCATTGAGGAGCTTAATGCTGAGTATCAAAAGGATGCTCACTATATTATTAACTCCAAAGGTGAAAGAGTATATTACGATGTTTTTGAGTCTGAGCCTGATCTGATTGCATTTAAATCATTACATGCTAAATGTTATGGAGTAGTTACCAAGAAAAAGAAAGAGGTTCAAATAGTTATCGCTGGAGTACCAGCAAGAACTCTAATAGGTATGGATGGAGATGAACCTATATATCTAACTAGAGAGGAGGAACTGTCAGGCATAACAAAAGAGATCAAACTTAAATATAAGAGACATAATAAGAAAGTAAAAAACCCTGTAAAAGTCTTAGATAAATTAAAGACTGATACAGAGTTTCATGTAAATACAGGTTCAACATCAAGATATCTTTATGAGTTACCTCATGAGGATATTATAAACGGTCATAGGCTAATACTTGCTGGTGGTGCTATAATCCAAACTCCTGAGGTTAAAAAACTCAGAGATATCTTTGATGATGAAACATAAAGGAGAAAAATATGGTAGTATATACATTTATGAATTTTATAGAGTCGGTTGCTGTTGAAAAACCTATAGATTTTTATAAAGATGGTGTGATGATAGCAACCCTTAACTTAAATGATCATGATGATAGATATAAAAAGTTCATGAGTCAATATGGTTTAGATAAGGTACAATTATTTGATTTTGATGAGTACAGCAATAGTTATGTAGTAAACTTATAATATAACTTTCTTTGTCATTGAGTAACATTGTTTAAACTCAGTTGCCGTTAAGTTATCAGAGTAAACTATCTTATCCATTTTGAGATAATTGAAAATTTTATCTTCCATCTCATTAAGTCCTTTAAACATTGAGGTACTATAGGTGTCCATCCTGAATTGGTTAGAGACAACTCTAGTACCTTTTTGTATTTCTGTTGTCTTAGGAGATATGAACCATACATAATCATTTGATGGTGCTTTTAAGAATTGAAGTAAAAACTTATTATTATCATATTCAAATACAAGCTTATATACCTCATCATAATCCTCAATATCACCATTAAGATGAGGATACTCATCTGACTCCCATACTGTGCTAGTAATAGACTTAGCAATATTACCAAAAAACATGCCACTATTATTATTAGTTGAGTGAGTCAGGTACACAGCGAGTCTATCTATTTTTTCATGTCCATTTTCATCCTTATACTTATAAGAATAATATTCAATAGAGTTTTCTTTCTGTTTATTTACCCCCTTTAACCCCCACTCTTTGAAAAAAGGATTAATACGGCTGATAGTATTACCAACAAGATACACCCTACCAGCTCTCTCTCTAAAGATAGTTGATATTAAATTCATAAATATTCTAACTTCATTAGAAAGATATACAGAATCGGTTACAAATTCCTCATAGACGGCTGTCGTTATCTTAGGAAAGGAAAGAGATTTATAATGAGTTGCCCACGAGAGCCCAAACATTCTACCAAAAGGTTTACCCACATGTAGTTTACCCTCATCATCCATCTTCGCAAAGTGTATAACCTGATTTCTTATGGCTATAGTGTTATACTCTCCATTGCTCCACTCATCAAGGTGATTATGTCCATCAGCATCAGAGAGGATATCAGCAAAGTACTCCTCTACCATATATTGTTTACAATCCTCTTTGTATCTTCTGATATAAGCAAACTCCTCATTATTATATAAGCCATTCTTGATAACATCTTCTTTAACACTCCAAGATTTTCCATTTGATCTCTGACCTAATAAAATGATATACCTTGCTTTAATCTTAGTTAAGGTTTCTCTTTGAACATATCTATTTTTCTTTTTCATATATATCACCTACCTGATAAACTTTGTAAATCATCCTCAATTAGTCCACTATTTACAGGAGTAAGAAAAAGCTCTCTCTCTTTTTCTCTTCTTTTTACTAATCCCTCAAGAGTTACACCATTTGAACCTTTTACATATTTACGCATAAAATATGCTATCTCTTTTCTTGATCTAGAGCCCTTTGCTGTAAGCCCATCAATTGAACCTACATTATAAGCAAATGATACAAGTGCATCCAGCTCATTTTGATTAAAGTGATACAACTTATCATACCTGAGTACACCTGTCATAAACCTCTGCACATCTTCATACAGTAGAGCCTCAACCTCTTTCTTAGTGTATTTTTTATTAGGGTTAACATCCTGACCATAATGTCCATAGCCTACAGTATAATACTCCTCTTCAGCTAACTTATAAGGCTTGAGCTTATACCCCTCAAACTCTTTAATTAAATTTATACAATTCTCTGATATATTCATATGATCACCTCCTTGCTAAAGTATTCCGCATCCGTAATGTCACCTGTATCAGCCCAAACATTATTGCTACCACGAAGAGACTTAACCGCAGTAGGAGTAAGTTGGAAGGTTATAGGGGTGGCGAGTTCGTAGACAAGTTGTACTCCGTTCATGGCTGATTTGAAGTCGGATGTTGATACATCTACATATCTGCTATCATATATGCCTATATAAGCGTTATTAAGCCAACCTATGCAGATATTTCCATCATAACCGCTACCATCAATAACATGACTCCAAGTATCTTCCTTGTAATCGGAACACATAAGGTTATGAGTTGTTGTTGGATTGTCTGATTTCTTTGCATCTGCCAACTGTGCACTTGTTCTGAAATAGGTCTTTGCACTTGAAGTATATTTATCCCAATTTACAGTTCCCAAATCCACATATCCTTTATCCACCGTCATCACCCCACTAACGACATCAAGTGTACCGCCATAGCGAGTTCCGTCTAGGTCGATGGTGTAGATATTGGATACTGTTGGGTTGCCAACATCATCTGCAACTATTATATTCGCCTCATCCCATCCGCTGATTGGTCTGATATTAGTTGGTGATGGGTCTCCGCTTCCCTCTTGCTGTGGCTCTATGGCTACCTTTAAACTTGCAAGGGGCATATCTGCACCATCTGTAAAGGTTGCTATTGCCTGTGGAAGATTTGGAACGGATTTGAGCAGGTAGGCATTTTGTGGTAAAGGTACATCAACGATAACAGGACTAAAACCATCAACACCACTCTCAGGTGTATAAGTACCATTTTCTGTTATTGTCTTAGACTCTATTACAGGCTGAGTTGCTGGTACATTAACAACTACAGGACTATATCCATCTACACCCTCAGGAGCTGTATAAGTACCATTTTCTGTTATTGTCTTAGACTCTATTACAGGCTGAGTTGCTGGTACATTAACAACTACAGGACTATATCCATCTACACCCTCAGGAGCTGTATAAGTTCCATTTTCATTTATAGTCTTAGACTGTATTACAGGCTGAGTTGCTGGTACATTAACAACTACAGGACTATATCCATCTACACCCTCAGGAGCTGTATAAGTTCCATTTTCATTTATAGTCTTAGACTGTATTACAGGCTCACCAGCAATAGTTTTTATCTGTCCCTCTAGATAATTTTGTATCATTCCACTTATCTCAGGCATATTACTTACCCCCTTTTTTATTATTTATTTCATCTAAAATAGTCTCAATTTTAGTTAAGGTTTCTACCAGTTTATTATTCCACTTATAATCTCTAAAGATAAAATAAGCTATAATTACAACGGATGTACTACTATTGATTATAAGATTAACTATGTCGTTCATGTTGGCGCACCTCCTAATATACTGAATATGCTAATTGATTTATACAGTCGTTAACAACATAATGCACAAAGTCCATAAGTTCATTAAGTCCATAAAGCTCCATAGCATCTGCAAGGAGCTCACTAGACTTAGTGACACCTATATTACCTTGTCTTATCTGCATAAAGAGATCGGTATCTTTTAAAGCCTTAGTATTAGTATTTGTTGAATTATAAGTTGTGGTATCTGTTCCAGAGCTTGAAACCTGATCTTTAACATTATTATATGTATGTGTATCAAGTCGGTTGTTAAATGCTAAGGTGTCGGTTACATTGCCATAGTGCAGATTTTCCTCTTTTTCATCAACCTCACTACCACCCTGTCCAGCCATTTTATAACCCCTCTCAACTTTTTCAACTGGATTATAATTAGCTGAGTCATATGTTGTTCTGCTGGTAACTTCAATATCTGCACCTTCAAATGTTTTAGTCTCATCTCCTGTCTTTGTATTGGTCTGAGAACCAGCATAAGCATCTGTTTCATTTCCTGTTCTTGTGCTGTTGCCTGATGTGCTGGATGCAAGAGAGTCTGTACCTGTTTTAGCATTTGTATCTGTTCCTGTGTGATTTGTTTCTCTGATCTCACCAACAACCCCATCAACATTCCATAGAGGGTTAAAATCAGCCATGTAAGCATTGAACATTCTATCATAGAGTCTTGCTTTACTCTTTAAGTGTATCAGGAGAGTCTTTTTAATATTAGCAAGATTTGCATCAATATCCTCATTATTAAATTTAGGGTTGTCAAAAAGCTCTCTTTTATAATAGTTGCTCCAAGTATAATCATTAAATTGAGTCTTAATAAACTGATACCAAAGAGTATTAGCAATATCACCAAGTGATGCATCTGTTGGCAATATATCATTATATCTATCTACATAGAACCCTACATATCTTTGACCTCTAATCATTTGACTCCACCACCTCTCTATTTTTGCTTATATCAAATCTCTCATTTATTGATACTTTAATATCAGTACCAAACAAATTATTAACCCTCTCTAAGCCCTCTTGCCTAGCTGTAAGGAGATCATCAAGAGAGATAAGGAGCATCTGATCATTACTCTCAATCTCTTCCTCATTAACTTGAGCTTTCTTAGGGTTATACATTCTAACACCTATCTCTCTCAGGAATTGCTCAAAAACCTTATCACGAGCTATAAGCCAATCATTAACTCCATCTCTAATAGAGGAGCGATTGATATCAACATTCCTGAACCTATTTATTATTGCATCGTCAGCAATAACAGCATTTTGACCAAGTTTAATCTTATTGAAAAATGCTTTGATGCTGTCAGCCATTTTATCACCATCTGCTGTAGGGTATGATGTAATACGGCTATTAACTGTATAGATATTAAGAGTGCTCTCAATGTCTGCTAATTGTCTTGCATATCTAGCTATAAAGGTATAAAGTCCACTATCAACTTTTAAATTCCATACTCTATGCTTCATTGATGTATTATAGATAACCTCACAATCATCACCAATAGTATATATATGTGCATCTACTAACTTAGGATTTGCATATACCATCTTTGTAGGCTGATAATGATAATCAAAGTCATATATCCTACTAAATACTGAATAGAGGTGACCCTTTCTATCAAAGATACAAGCGTGACCTAAAAGGATAAGTGAGTTTTCAATGTCCTCTTTAGTTATCCTCTCAGGGAGATTATCATAGTCAAAGATATCTATAACAATATTATAAAGTTTCCAAAACCAATACCAATATCCACTTTCTACATTAGAGACATCATACATAGATGATATCATTTTCTTAATTTCTCTCATATTCATATCTATCACCTCTTATATATATATTCCTGATGTGAGTAATTGTTTAATCTCAGCAAGTTCACCCTCTGTAGCACCATCTATATAATAGACTTTGTTAGCATCCATCCTAGCTTTAACATATCCTGTTTGATTTCCAATGGTTACACCTAGTTTTGAGACATAACCCTTATTATCACGCTGGAGATCGGACTCAAATACTCTGCCAAGAGTCTTAATAAGATATGGTTTTCTTACACCTAACATACCATGCGCTGAACTTGTTTGCCCACACCTACCATAAGTAGGTCTGATGCCTATCAAGTTATTAATAGTATCTCCCATACTTGATGCTAAGTTACCAGCACTACCAGCAATTGAGCTTACTGACGCTGTAGGATTTAGGACTGATGCAACTGTATTAAGTCCAGCTTGTGCAATTGATGCCCTAGCACTGATAAGAGTCTGATAAACCTGTAAAAAGTTAGTCTGTGATATAGGGAATGTAGTAAGTAAATTGCCTGTATATTGTGCTGTTACATTCCAATGTCTATTAGTACATGTTTGAATGTAAGCCATACAAGCTCCTGTAAATACATCAAAGTGATAAACCACATGTATCTTACCATACTCAACAGCTCCACCAATAACCCTAAGTGCAACATCATCACTAGGAATATCAACAACTCCTATATAAGGTAGATATAATTGATACTTTGAATATGGTTCAAATGAACCAAAGGAATTATAAGGCATTGATACATCAATAGTACCACAATCAAGCTCATACATTGTTTTACTTAATTTAAGTGCTGATATCTCCGATGTACAGTTACCTACAGATACATTTGCATTAGTACCTTGAAATTGATTATAAGGTACTACTCCAAGCATGATTATATTTTCCATAGGTGAGTTGAAATTTTTGAGAATACTATCAAAAAAATTAGAACTCCATAACCAATTAGTTAAAGCTCCAAGTGATGTCTCTGTTATGTTATAAACTCCACAAAGCCCAGCTCTAGCGACATCAGTAGTTGGTATAGTAGGGATTGATACATTATCAGTATCAAGTGCATCAGGATTATATCCACCTCCTGACGCTGAACCAGGAGCACCACCAGCACCAGAGCCTGAGCCTGGATTATCAGGGTTAGGATTCCAAACATCATTACCTGATACCCAACGCTGATTATCATCTAAATCAGGTCTATCAAAGAAATTAGGTAAATTAAACCTAGAATCATTAGCTCTATACTGTGGACCTCTCACCCAAGTGTTACGAAGTAAAGGATTAGATAATCCCATAAAGTCAGTATAATTAGTATTATATCGTGATGCAAACTGACCAGCATTCATAGCACCACCAACAACATGAATAGTATCACTTAAACCATAAGTAGTACCGAGATTTGGGCTCTCATGCTCCTCTATATCGTTATAAATAAAGTCAATTGGATAATTTCCCTCATGTAATATAACTCTTTTAGCATTAAAAGTGTCTCTAGGTGGTGTAAGAGTCCAATCATTAGCACCTGAGCCTGTCACCTCTCTATCCCATTCCTGAGTAAAATATAAATACTCTGTTCCACGCCCAAAGGTATAAGTTGAGCCGTAATAAGTAAAACTCGTTCGAGTGGTTATTGAGCCAGTGCTAGGATCTTCCTCTGTTGTAGTTGTTTGTACTTTTCCATATAACATGCCTAAGTAAGCTGTACCCTCTCCATTCATGCCAATAAAAGTACCACCATTCTGCAAAGTACCCCCACGAGTCAGCCAAAAGATACCTTTTTCAAAATCATCATTTACTTGCTGGATGTCATAATTTAGATACTCCTCAGCATTCCATGTATGACTATTAATAATACTATCAAGGGCATTCCAACTTGCAGTTCTATCCACAGCTGATACAGCCGATAACTGATTTATAATATTCTGCAAATTAATTACAGTAGGTGTAATTGGCTTGATTGGTGACTCTCCTGTAAGATTTGGAACAGTCCAATTATTAACTATTTGACCGACATTTATTCTACCAAGAGTGGTATTAATAGAGGTGTAATATCCCTCATCATTATAATTCGAATTAGCTTCAATTATGTCACTCATATTATCACCTCTCTTTATACATTCTTACCTGTAGTTGCTATGATAAATTGATCATTACCAAAGCCTGTAGGAAACTCTTTTGTGGCAATATCACTAAAATTTTCTATTGGTAACTCTGAATCAATTTGAAATAGATCATAATTAGATGATGCTCTCTCTGCTATTACATCCAAGCCCTCGATAGCTGACTTAAACGACATAAGTACATCAACATGACATTTTAGGTATATCCTAGTCTGTGATGGTGTTTTATTAGTTATGAAATAATAACGATTAAATGGTTCACCTAGCCATAAATAGTTAGATGCTAACACCTCAGGAGATGCATCTACTATTATTTCAGGATTCATTAACTCTGTATCATCCTTGATTATACAAGGAATATCTGACTTTATTGTTACTGGGTCTTTTCTTAACTTGTTAGGGTCTTGTATGTTTTTATATAACCATACTTGCATATTATCACCTCTTGATAGTAATAGAGGAGAGCCCATTAAAGAACTCTCCTCATGGTAGGGTATGAAAAAAATGATAGTTTCTAAGGAGAAAATTATCATATGATCATCTTTATTCAGTATAAGCCACAAGCACTACACCATTTTCACTTAAATCATTGAGCCACTGACGAGTACATCCATAAGTGTAATTGGTGTACCTGTTTCGATTATTTCTATCGATTGCGTTGAACATATCATCATAACCGATAGCAATAGCCTCCCTGTCACAGATCAAGCCAATGACACCGTTAACTGTAATTGCTGTATTATCATTCTCAGCGTTAGATGCTGGGACAACAGTAATTTTAGTATTATTTGCAACTGTAGGGATGCCACTATTACCAGTACCCTGAAGTGATACGAACTCTGCATAGCCCTTGATAGCTACAAGCTCATCATGAAATGTATCAGCACTGAGGTAACTAGTGAACCCTGACATTACATCACTGGAAAGAATAACATGCATGTTATCTCTAGCTGTAGCTCTAACCATACCACCAGTATTATAGAGCTTTGAAGGTTTAGCCATGTACTTCATTATATTACGGATTGCCATACCCATATAGCGATAGAACTCCTTATCATCAAGAGCCTCCTGAAGTGTAGCGTATGATGTTCCTGCCTGAGTATTAAATCCAGTAAGAACATTAACCACACCATTATTAGACTTTACTTTTTCAGCGATAAAGTTGTCGATTGCTACATATGACATGTTATTGAGTGCCATAGTCATAGAGTCTGAGATAGATGCCATAATACCATCAATAAAAGCTCCAAACTCCTCAGCTGATACAAATGCAGTCTTGAGCATTGTATCTGGAATAGTTACATCAAACTCGAATGCATTTGCATCCTTAAAAAATGTCTGTGTTACATTTGGTTTATCGATATCAAACTGATTAGGTGTAAAACCATCACTACCTACTAGCCAAGCTTTCTGCTGTTTCGCTTCAAACGGCTGGATATTTATCTTAGAAATTATGCTCCCCCACTCATAGCTGTGTCTTAGCAAGTTAGGGAAATCCAGCTCAAGGTCAAGTGTTCTAAGTATTGTAGTGCCAATTCTATCAGCAAGAATAGAAAGAAAGTTATCTCTTTCTGCTGCTGATGATAAAACATTCTGTCCCATCGAGATGATCCCACGAGCATCAACAGCTGTGATTGTATTTTCGCCCCACATCTGCTTAGCGATAGAATTAACAGTTGAATAAACTTGATTAATCTTCATTATTGTCGCCTCCATTATTTTTTATATTTTCATTTTCTGCCTGACCATTTGTTTCAGGCTCATTAGTTGCTGGAGTCATAGAGTTAAGTTTACTCTCAACCATTTTATCAATTTTTTCCATGATCTTATTTTCAATCTTATCAATATTGATTGAGTCCTGATCTCTAACTCCATTAGTCTCCTGACCATATTTTGCATCAAGCTCATTACCAAGAGCCTCAAATGCATCACATATTTTATCCTTGTATTTCATTTTTAATCACCTACCTTTGTTTACATAATTGTTACAATGTCAATGTACAATATTGAAATGCGTTTGTCAAGTAAATTTACTTTACACCCCCTGAGATGCACCTATGCACATATGAACACACGCTCATAAAAAGATGGCTGCGGATGAATCAAATTGTGTGGGGA